>JAEEGK010027515.1_pt1 | contig 11477 bp, 12 predicted proteins | sample 8958771 | NCBI WGS metagenome assembly JAEEGK01 (sample SAMN16246547, study PRJNA631951) | gut metagenome | biome: gut microbiome; feature: rumen; material: SC-attached | host: Bos | place: Iran: Karaj | collected 2018-10 | reverse complement strand
CAGACAAAAAACCTGCTAAGAAAGCATCTGCAAAGGATGATTCAGCAAAGGCTAAGAAAGCGTCGTCTAAGTCTAAGGAAGCTGCTCCTGCAAAGAAACCGGCTTCTAAAAAGGCTTCTGAAAAGAAGGAAGAGCCAAAGGCTGAGTAAGCCCCCGGTTCAGTATATAAAGGAGTTCGTATGTCTAAGAACCACCGTGGATCTGGAATCAGATCACTTCCTAATCATGGAAGAGGAACCTGTGCTATTTGTGGAAAAACAGATATTAAGGTTCTCTATGAAAAGGAAATTAATGGTCAGAATGTAAATATTTGTAAGTTCTGTAACGCACATCTTAAGAACGAGGCTAGAAATAATCCTGCACCTGCTCCTGCAGCAGAGGCACCGGCAGAAGAAGCAGCAGCAGAAACTCCTGCAGAAGCTCCAGCCGAGGCTCCAGCAGAAGAAGCTAACGCTTAGACCTTTAGTATTTACATATCAAACCGTCGGACATAATTGCCGGCGGTTTTTTTTTATTTTAAATGCGTTTTATACCTTGCTTGAAATCCTTGTTTGCTATAAACTATAGGGTATGGGTATTGCGAACAGTCATCAGATTTCCAGATATTATGACTTTTTTAGAGACAAGGAAATCGTTTTTACTAAATCAAATTTGCAGATTCTTAAAATGGACCCACGTCAGGTATATGTTAAATGTGCCGGCGGTCAATGGCCTTGCCTGATTAACTCTTCTTCTCTTCAGGCCGCAAAAATTATTATTGGTACAAATAGTGGTGCTTATCTTGCTATTCAAAAAGATAAGAATATTGGCGTTATGCTTCGCTATTGTTTTATTGATGCAAATAATTCTCCAATTCATTTCTTTGTAAACTGTACTGTTGGTGAAATTAATAAATACCAGAATACAGAAGAGCTTGCAATCATAACTTTGAATTTTACTCAGCGCCCGCCTGATGATTTAATTTTTAAAATTGGTGAGTTTCTTGAAGCTAACGAAAACTTCTACCATCGTAAAGAAGAGCGTATTGATATTAATAAAAACTCAATCAGAAAGCTTGGACTTGAAAAAGAAGAGTCCATCATTTACATAGAAAATGTACCACGCCGTTGTATTCTTAAAGACCTTTCTTTTAGTGGTGCAAAGGTTATGCTTGTTGGTGTTCCAAAATTTCTTGTAGGAAAAAATATTGGTCTTAAGATAGACTTTATTGATACAAATGAGTCTGTACTTATTCCTGGTATTATTCCTCGCGCAGAATTCCTGGAAGGCCGTAAAGATATTGCTTCTGTTCATATTGCATTTAATGGCGATACTGTTCCTATGGTTTATAAAATCCATATCAACAGCTTTATTACAACCTATCAAAAAACAATTTTGAGCACACAGCAGGCAAATGCGAATAATGCTGTAAATCAGCCGGTAATAAATACTGCAGCCGAAACAAAGAAGGCTCCTCCTGCACCAGAGCAGGCACAGCAGCCAGCTCAAGAACAGGCAGCTGCTTCTCAACAGCCGGCACAGACTCCCGAACAGGCTCAGCCAGCGCAGGCAGCACCAGCCGCACAAACTGCACAGCCAGCAGCCCAGGCAGCTCAGGCCGCACCAGCAGCTCCTGCAGCTCAGCCAGCTCCAGCTGAAGAAGCTCAGAAATAGGAATTATTATGAATCCAAAAAATCCTCTTGATTCAATTTATTTTATAGACCTGCCGGAAAATTTTAATTTATCTGACGCAGCTTTTCCAATTGATAAGACAATTCAGCTTCCTGTTCAGCAAAAGGATAGTGATGCACCCGGCATTTTTAATCCAAAAGAAATAACAATGGAGCAGATTCTTGCGGGAATTCTTACAATTCTTGCCTATGACAAAAAGAACAAGAATCTTGATTATTATCGTTCCATTCTTAAGAAGGCTAAGCCAAATATTAAGCAGGAATTGTGTGAAGCAGCAATCCTTAAAACAAAGAATGAAGACTTTGATCTTGCAGAAGAAATATTTCTTGCTCTTCATGGCTTTGATCCCGAAGATGTTGCCATTATTTTGAATATGGCTTTGTTCCTGGATCAGAGGGCAGACAGTTATAGAAGAGCAGGACTTTTTGATGATGCAGACGCTTATGATTCAGATGCAGAGTCTTATTATATTCAGGCTATGGAAGCAGATCCTCCACTACCTGATGCATATTTTAATGCGGGCTTCTTTTATCTTAAGCAGCATAAATACCGTGAAGCAAAGGACAGCTTTGAAACCTTTGTTGCATTAAATGCAGGTGCTACAGAAGAAGAGCTTGGAGAAAACGGTCAGTACAAGCTTGGACGCGCTCAGGAAATTATAGAAAACATAAACAATCAGAATATGGATGATGAGCGCTTTAAGAATGCTTATGATCTTATTGCAAACGGTGAAGAAGAAAAGGGTCTTGAAGAAATCAAATTGTTCATTCAGAACAATCCTAAGGTATGGAATGCATGGTTTTTACTTGGCTGGGGTCTTCGCAAACTTGAACGTTTTGAAGATGCAAAACAGGCTTTTCTTGAAGCCCTAAAATATGGTGGAGAAAAAAATCCGGATACCTATAATGAACTTTCACTATGTCTTGTTGCCGAAAAGAAATTTGACGAAGCAAAGGCAGCTCTGCAAAAAGCAATGGCGCTTGATCCGGATAGTACAAAGATAGTTTCTAATCTTGGTTATATTGCACTTGCTCAGGGTGACGAAGAAGAAGCCCGAAAATGTTTTTCTATTGTTCTGGAACTTGATCCTAAGGATGCAATTGCAGCAGCAGAATTGGATAAGCTTGAAAAATAAATTACCAGCTTACAATATCTCCGACGTTAATATTATTTTCCTTAAACCAACCCTGTGGTACTTCCAGCGCATAGCGTACAGAAACTGTACTCACAATAGGTGTAAGGCTGAATGGTGTCATATCGTATATGTTACGGATTTTTCCTTTGGAATCTAAATAGGCAATAGAAAGCGGGTGAGGGGTATTCTTCATCCAGAAAGAAAGAATCTGGTCTTTGTCAAAAACAAAAAGCATTCCGGTTCCTGCCGGGATTGTTTTGCGTTCCATAAAGCCATGATTGCGTTCTGCTTCTGTTTTTGCAATTTCGGCTTTTACGGTAAAGGTTTTTCCTTCTGCGGTGGTTATTGTAAGGTTTTTTACAGGAAGTCTGCTTGATTTACAGCTTACCATAGAAATAAATAATGAAAGAAAAATAAAAGCGGCCAGAAGTTTTTTATTCATATTATGCCCCCGTTTAATTAAAATTCATCCAGGAAGTCCTGAAGATTTTGTTCTTCATAAGACTTTTGGATTGTAGAAGCATTTTTGAGCATATCAAAGGTCTCGTTATCAATGTATTTTACAGAAAGCGGGCGCTCCAGCTGCAAGGTTATTGAATCACTTTTCCAGACTGCTTTTTGAGGATCTAATGTATCTGGTTGTCCGTATTTATTTGTAAGAGTCGTAAGTAATGAGTAATAATCTGTTTTTTGTGTATTAATGTTTATTGTAATTATATAAAGCTGTTCGTTATAAAACTGAAAAAAGCAGTTTGTAAGGAATTCAGAACCTCTTCCGCCGCTTGCATTTGTTTCTATGAGTTTACGGCCGGCTCCAGGCAATAAAGATACATCCCGGTCTCCGCTATAGCCAAAATCAGGGTTTTTAAGAAGCTGTGTTTTGGTTTCATCTAAAGACATACCCAAAGTAACGCCTTCAAATCCATTTGGAAGATCCTGTGCGAAGAAAGATAAGTTAAATAAAACACTGAATAAACAGATAAAGATTCTTTTTCTACTCATATAGAGTTTATCGGTAAATTATTTATCTTCATTACTCTGTTTTCTGTAGAAGGCTGCCTGTTTAACAAGTTCCGGTACATCCTTGATGTAAATCTTATTGTCAACAAGCTTGATGTGAGCAGAAGAAGAAAAATCAAATATTGCTTTGTGCTGTGCTTCCTGTGGCAGACCACACATATTTGCAATATCTTTTGGAGTAAATTCTGTCTGCATTGCTTTAGAAGTAAGGCGGTCAATATTAATGCGCTGCTTCTCGAGCTGGAGCGAAAGCATATCAATCATCTTGTGGAATGGATCATTCAGGTTTGCGTTATCAAGCTGGCGGTACATAGACCACAAGCGTTCAGCTAATGTTGTTGTAAGGCGCGAAATAAGCTGTGGCTGAGTTGTTACCATCTGATTAAAGTTTTCGTGGTTTACAACCATAAGACGGCAGTCTGAATGGGCAATTGCATTTGCAGAACGAGGCTTGTTTTCGAGCAAAGCCATTTCTCCAAACATATCACCTTTGTGGAGCAGGGCGAGTGTAACCTCGTTTCCATCTACAACCTTAGAAATTGTTACTTCTCCGCTCTGAATGATAAACATATCTGAACCGCTTTGTGCCTCAGAGAAAATCATTGTATCCTGAGGATATTCGCGGCTAAGTTCTTTTGATGGTTCAAAATAAGGAGCTCTTGTGCGTGCCTTTAATGCAATAAATTTCTGTTTTGCGGCTTCGGCGGCAGGGCCTACAGGCTTTGTTTTAAGATACTGGTAGTATGCATAAACTGCAATATTATTGCGAGAAGCTTTTTCGTAGAACTGTGCAACTCTGAGAATCTGATCTGCAGAATCAGAAGCAACGGTGTTAAGGGTTGCTTTTGTAAGCATCTCATTCATCTGGCGCATGCGTGCAGCAAAGGTTTTGATAATCTTAAGAGCTACAGGTGTATTGTTTACAATGAGTTCCGGATACTGTTCCTTGCGAACGGCAATTGCCTGAACATCTGTTTGAGCAACAGCTGTTTCGATCTGGAGGTGAGAAGCCATGCAGGGTACTACACCAACAAAGTCTCCAGGCCCAAGCTTAAACGGCTGGATTCCAGAGCCAGAGGATTTAAAACACTGAACCATACCCTTCTGAATAATATAGAATCTGTCGCTGTCGGCTTTGCCTTCTACGACTATGTATGATCCTTGTTTAAATGTAGAAATCTGCAATTGTAACATATCACTCACCTTAAAGTGTTATTATAATAGTATAATTTTAGAATTTGTATTTGTCAACGCAAGACTTAACTTGTTATTATTTATTTTTCGACAAAAATTATCTCCGGCTCAAGCATAAAGCCAAATTTTTGCAGAACCGTCTGCTGTACATATTCTACAAGCTGTTTTATCTCGCTTGCCTTTGCATTTCCACTGTTTATAATGAAATTTCCATGAAAATCTGCAACCTTTGCCCCTCCTATTGCATAACCGCGTAAGCCTGCTTCATCAATTATCTGACCGCTTGGTTTACCAAAGCTGCGGTTGTTTTTGAATACAGAGCCGGCACTCGGGAACTTAAAATGTCCTCGTGTTTCACGTTCATGTATGTATTTCTGACATTCCTGTGCAATACTTTCTTGTTCAGAGGCATTTTTTTGCGTAAGAAGGAAGGTTGCTGTTGTAATAAATTTGTTTCCGCTCTGATATGGAGACTTTTTATATGCCCATTGTGACGGATCAAATTTTTCCTGCTTTAATTCTGTTTTGTTCTGCGAAAACTCTATCCAGCTTACCGAAAAAAGCCTTTCGCTTATTGAACAGTCAAAGCAGCGGGCATTCATATAAACCGCGCCTCCCACAGACCCTGGCAGCCCTGCAAAGCGTTCCATCCCGCTTATGCTGTTTTGTGTACAAAAATCTACAAGTTCTTTCATTGGTGTACCGCAAAAGCAGGTTATAAGTGTCTGATTTTTTTGGAGTGTGACTTTTCCAAACTGTGGCGAAATATTTGAAGGTTGAAAGTATGCTGCATCACTAAAATTGGAAGTGCAGATTATTGCGCCCCGATAGCCTTCATCAGAAAAAACAAGGTTACTGCCGCCCCCCATAATAAAAAAACGGCAATTATTTTGTAAAAGTGCATCAATTGCAATCTGGAAGGAATAATAATTCTGGGGTGCAATAAAAAGGTCTGCAGGCCCTCCTACCTTAAAGGTTGTTTTTGTAGCAAGAGGCTCGTTTTCCTTGATTTCTCCCTTGAATGCATCGTGATTTTTTAAAATTTGAATAATTTCTTCGTAATCTGCCACGGTTTTATTATACCATGCCGCATATTGATTTTTCAATAATTTCAGACCATAATTAATTAAGAGGTATGATATGAAAAGAAATATTAAAAAGTCTGGTTTACTGCTTGTTATTGCTGTTCTTTTACTTGGATTAACTGGTTGTGCAAATCATTTTGAAGGAGATTATGAAGAAATCCCGGGTAAGATTGGAAAATATTATCTTTTTGATAATCTTAATCAGCTTGCAAACAGCCTTCTTTATATTGAAAATAAGGAATATGGAGAGTTAACTGCCGGTCTTAAAAAGAAATTTAACAGCCAGAAAGCTGATGCCATCAAATATGAAAAAGATGCAGATCCTTCTTTGAATTATTCAGAAATTGGAAATAAGGTAATTGCTTGTGCTTCAAAGGTGTTCCATGGAACAGAAACAAATTTGGGAATGGGTTATGTTCAAAGAAGAGGATATTATACCGGTGGAATTCTTGTTTACGTATATAGTGATGCAGAAGGCCGCTATTCAGACGGATGGCAGTTTGATTTTGGCTGTAATCCGGATTAATTAAACTTTCTTAATAAGTTTTTTTGTTGTTCAAGAAGCCTCAAAACTGTATAATAACGCAGAGAGGTAGCGATATGTCATTAAAATTATATAACACAATGGGTCACAAAATGCAGGAGTTTAAGCCGCTGGTAGAAGGGCAGGTTGGTTTTTATGGCTGTGGACCTACTGTATATAACTATGCTCATATCGGAAATCTGCGCGCCTATGTTTTTCTTGATGTTCTTGATAAAACCTTGAGCCTTTTGGGCTACAAAATCAAGCATGTAATGAATATTACCGATGTAGGCCACCTTACAGATGACGGCGACAACGGTGAAGATAAAATGAAAAAATCTGCTGCAGAGCGCCATCAGAGCGTACTCGAAGTTGCAAACTTTTACACCGACGCCTTTATGAAGGATATTGATGCCATGAATATCCGTCATCCTGATGTTATCTGCCGCGCTACCGAGCATATTGACGACATGATTGAGCTTATCAAAAAGATTGAAGCCAACGGTCACACCTACATGGCAGGCGGTAACCTTTATTACGATATTTCTACTTACCCGGACTACGGTAAGCTTGCAAATTTAAATCTGGAAGAGCTTAAGGCTGGAGCCGGTAAACGCAAGGTTGTTGTTATTGACGAAAATAAGCGCAATCCGGGTGACTTTGTCCTTTGGTTTACTAAATCTAAATTTGAAGATCAGGCTATGACCTGGGATTCTCCATGGGGTCGTGGTTATCCCGGCTGGCATATTGAATGTTCTGCAATGAGCATGAAATATCTTGGAAAGCATTTTGATATTCACACAGGCGGTATTGATCACGTGCCTGTTCACCATACAAACGAAATTGCCCAGAGCGAAGGAAGTTTTGACGAAGCTGAACGCGCAAAAGGTCCTTGGGTAAACTACTGGATGCATAATGAGTTCCTGATTCTTGAGGGCGGTAAGATGAGTAAGTCCAGTGGAAACTTTATTACCCTGCAGACTGATTTGCCACCGGAAAGAGGTTTTTCTTTAAAGTCTAAGGGCTTTGAACCGCTTGATTACCGTTTCTTCCTTTTGGGAGGACATTACCGTAGACAGCTTGTGTTCAGTATGGATGCGCTTGAAAGTGCAAAGAACGGACGTGCTGCATTGTATGCGCGTGTTGCAAAATTGATTGATCGTGCCAACAAGGAAGAAAGACTTGGTCTTACAAAGGAAAACTATGCAAAGCTTCTTGCTGGACTCGAATGTGAAACAGAAAATCTTGCAAAATTCCGCGAAGGTTTGGAAAACGACCTTGCTACCCCTGTTGCCATGGCCGCTATTCAAAAAGAAGCTGCCGGTAAGGGGACTACAAAAGCCGGCACGTCACTTGCTGCAATCTTAAAAATGGACAGCGTTTTGAGTCTGGACGTAATTAAAGGTGGTTTTGAGGAGCTTGAAAAGCAGGAAAATGCTGCAGCCAATGCTCATGCCGGAGACCCGGAAGCCGCAGAAATTGACGCTCTTGTAGCAGAACGCACTCAGGCTAAAAAAGACAAGAATTTTACACGCGCAGATGAGATCCGCGATATTTTAACAAAGAAGGGAATTGTCGTTACAGATACTCCGAATGGGCCTGTCTGGAGTAGAAACTAGACGGGGGCGTTACGGGGGTGTCCCCCGTTAGAAGGGGTAGGGCGCAACGAAGTGCGGCCGAGGGGAAGGCTTTCCCCTCTTAACTATTCCAAATTCCATAAAAATGGGTTAAAATATAAGTAGAGAGTGTAACTTTTTGGAGAACAATGTGTTTAACAATATAGAAGATGGTCAGAATGGGATTCAGGTGGCTGTAAATGCCGGGAACCCTGCTGACTTTAAGACGATTTATGATGAATGTATGCAGATGCTCTTTAAGATATCATTCAGAATTGTTAATGATGAAGAGGCTGCAGAAGATTTAGTTCATGACTCGTTGATCAAAGCAAATGAAAAATGCCTGGTCTTTCCTTCATTAAATGATGCAAAATACTGGCTTATCAGGGTTGTAAAAAACGCTTCTTTGAATTATGTAAAGCGTAAGGACAGAGAGCGCAAAGCCTATGAAAAAGTCTTGTATGAGGATCACCGTAAATCCGAGTCGGGCGAGATTGACCTGCTCAAACAGGACGCAATGAAAAAAGCTAAGGAGGCACTTGATAAGCTTCCGAAAAACCTGCGGGAGGTGCTTGTTCTTAAGGAATACGGCGACCTCAATTATAAGGAAATAGGAAAGGTTCTTGGCATTACTGAAGGTAACGTTAAGGTTAGGGTTTTTAGAGCACGAGAACAATTGTTAAAATTGTTAGGAGAAGAAGATGTTTACTTGTCCAACTAATGAAATTCATTCTTTATATTTAGATAATGAGCTGCCTCAGAATTATGTAGGTGAGTACGAGGCTCATATTGCTTCTTGCGAAAAATGTCGTGCCCAGTTGAATAAACTTAAGGCCGTGCATGAAGCTTTTAAGGCAGATGCTCAAGCTGTTTCTCCTGATAAAGAATTTCTTGATAAGAGTTACGAGCGGCTTATGCTTAAGATGAAGTATTCAAAAACTTCCGGTCGCTCTACTTATAAGGCTTCGGGTCGTGTGTGGAAGATTGCTGTTCCTGCTATAGCTGCAGCTGCTGTGCTTGCAACTGTTATTCCTGTTGGAATTAATGCCGGAAAGCATAATGTTAAGACTATGTCTGCAAGCTCAAGCCTTTACTCTCAAATGCCTGCTCAGATTTCGGAACAGTTTACTGATGTGGCCTTTGGCGGCGAAAATGGTATTGGTTTTAATAATGGTGTTCAGAAGGTGCTTCCATCGGCTTCTCTTGAAAATCAGGATGCTATTGTTACAAACGTAAGCAACGTAAAAGGTTCTGCTTCTAAGTTGATTCAGGATGTTGAGGTTTTCCGCCCTAAGTTTGAAGAGGATAAAAAAACTATTTCGATAAGGATTACAGTTCCTGGTGCTGATGATGTTCCTGTTACCGCAGAAATCCAGTTGCCGCTGGATGTAACAGGTCAGCAGTAGTGGAATACTCGGGACGACTTAGTTATCTATTCAGAAAATATTCTCTTTTAAGATTTGTCTGCACGGGTTTGTTAATCTGTGCAGTTGTTTTAATTGTTCTTCTTATTGGATTAAAAAACAGAGCCATTCCCGAAATTGAATCAATTGTGCCGCCTGTGGGTTCTCCCGGAGATATAATTGTAATTAACGGAAAAAATTTTGGTGATGTCCGTGACATGAGCTATGTGGAATTTTCGGGCTCAAAGGTAACGGCAAGTTCCTATATTTCGTGGGAAGACAATGTTATTAAGTTAATTCTTCCTTCAAATGTTCAGGATGGCCTTGTTGTTGTTGGTGTAAAAAATCAGCGTTCAAAGCCGGCCCTTTTTGCAAATGAAGTTGATATTCCGGTTCCTGTAGTTCAGACGGTTCAGACAACCAGACCGGTAATTTCTTCTTTGTCTTCTAACAAGCTTGCTGTTGGCTCCCTGCTTACAATTTATGGAAACAATTTTGGTTCTTCGCGCGGTCAGTCAAAGGTTTACTTTACCTGCGACTATGACAGAGCTCTTTCTTCTGCAGCGTTTGTTACTAAAGCGCTTTTGTCTTCCAATCTTATGACGGCCTCTGAATTTGATGAAGATTACGAATACTGGAATAATAATGAAATAAGGGTAAGGGTTCCTGACGGGGCTTGTACAGGTATTGTTCTTGTAGATAACGGTCGTGAAAAATCTGAATCTGTAGAATTTACAGTTGTTGCTTCTGCCGGAACAAAGGTTTATGAATCTAAAAAAATCTATCTGGTTCAGTATTCTGCCGATGTAGGCGATGTTGTTACTACAGATGCCTCTACAATCACATTACGCTGTCCGGTTCCAGTTATAATTCCTTCTCAGCCAACGCTGGAATTTACAGAGATTACGCCGGTTCCTTTTTTGCAAAACTATCAGAACTGTATAATTCATCAGATAACAAAAAATAAAAATAATCTTCCAAAGAGTGTGTTCAGCCAGACTTTTGTTGTTCCTGTTTACGAAATTAAAACAGAAATAAATGCGGCTGGAGTTACAAACTATAAAAACGTTAATCCACTGATTGTAGATAAATACACTAAGAATGACGCAATTATAATGAGCGATGATTCTGCTGTAACAGAACTTGCGGAACAGATTGTGGGCAAGGAAGCAAACTATTATAAAAAGGCACAGCTTATTTATTCTTACATGATTGATAATTATTCGCTTACAGATAAACCTCGCAAAAATGATGCTGATCCTCTGGATTTGATAAAACGTGGAAGTGGCGATGCTTACGACTATGCTGTAATCTTTACTGCCCTTGCCAGGGCCAGCGGAATCCCTGCTCTTGTAGACAGCGGAATCCTTATTGGCCAGAATCTTACTACACAAAGTCACTGGTGGTGCGAAATCTACCTTGGCGGCTTTGGCTGGGTTCCTGTTGATGTTGCTCTTGGTGACGACATGGATTATAAAAAATGGTCAGATAATCTTGATGTCCGCGAATTCTATTTTGGAAATCTTGATTCTCATCATATTACATTTTATCGCGGATATAACGACATTAAGCCTTTCGCACAAGACAATAAAATTGTAAAATATCCTAGAAGCTTTGCTTTGCAGAGTATCTGGGAAGAAGTTAGCAGCAATACTGCAAAATACAGTTCTTACTGGAGTGTCCCTTCTATCAAGGGTGTATATTAATTTTTACTATAAGGAGTTTTTTATGACTAAAGTTCGGAGTGTTGGTGGTTCTATTATGGTTCCGGATAAGCCCGATACTGCATTTCTTACGGCTTTTGTAAAGATGTGTGCAGCCTGGCTTTC
>JAEEGK010027511.1_pt1 | contig 11478 bp, 9 predicted proteins | sample 8958771 | NCBI WGS metagenome assembly JAEEGK01 (sample SAMN16246547, study PRJNA631951) | gut metagenome | biome: gut microbiome; feature: rumen; material: SC-attached | host: Bos | place: Iran: Karaj | collected 2018-10 | reverse complement strand
CCTCGGTGGTATTCAACCCCCACGCATGGCTCAACTTCCTCAAGCGCTTCACAGGCTTGCAACAGACGCGAAAACTCACGGCCAAAGAGGTCCTCATCAACGCTGTTGACGAAACAGTAGCGACCGAGAAAATCAAAGACCTCAAAGCCGCTTGCCAGCAGTTTCTTGACCGCTACCAGGGCAGACAGTCCTATCTTGACTATTGGCGCAAGGGATATGACAAGACCTCGATCAAGGCGCTTGCCGAGCAGGTGGACGATGTGGTGGACTACCTGTCCAACTCACGTGACCAAATGGTGTTGAACAAGGCAATGGACTATCCCGTCATACGCCAGCTGCTCACCTATGGCCCCAACCAGAGCGCAAAGGTGGGAACCCTGATTGCTGCACTCTTCCCCATCGCATTGCCCCTGTGGCTCGTGGGGTTGCGCCACCAGAAGAACCTGAAACGAGACGTGAGTCTCACCATCCGCACCTGCGACCAACTGGTAGCCATTTTCAATGGAGAGTATGACCGCGAAATGGAATACACCGTGAAGTAAATAAAAGTAGAAAAATAGAATAATCACCATAATGGAGGAAATCAAACTGAACACCATCGACGAGGCCGTCGAGCAACTGAAACGCGGTGAATTTGTCATCGTTGTCGATGACGAGGACCGTGAAAATGAGGGCGATTTCATCATCGCCGCCGAAAAAATCACTGAGGAGAAAGTCAACTTCATGCTGCGTGAGGGACGCGGTGTGCTCTGTGCCCCGATTACTGCCGAACGCTGCCATGAACTGGAACTCAATATGCAAGTCGATGACAACACTTCGATGCTGGGTACCCCGTTCACTGTCACCATCGATCTGCTGGACGGTTGCACCACCGGTGTATCGATGCATGACCGTGCGATGACCATCCGCGCGCTGGCCAACCCCAACAGCAAGCCGCAGGACTTCGGCCGCCCTGGTCACATCAACCCCTTGAGGGCCGTCGATAAAGGCGTACTCAAGCGCGCTGGACACACCGAGGCCTCCATCGACCTGATGCGCATTGCTGGGCTCTACCCTGCCGCCGCCTTGATCGAGATCATCAATCCTGACGGAACGATGGCCCGCCTGCCGCAGCTGATGAAGGTGGCCGAGAGATTCAATATGCCCATCATCACCATCAAGGACCTGATTGCCTACCGCTTGCGTACCGAGAAGGTCGTTGAGGTAGGTGACGAAGTGGACTTGCCCACCCAGTATGGCCACTTCAAACTCATTCCCTTCCGCCAAATCAACAACGGTCGCGAGCACATCGCCCTAATCAAGGGCGAATGGGGTCCCAACGAGCCGCTGCTGGTGCGTGTCCACTCGTCGTGTGCCACGGGCGATATCTTTGGGTCGATGCGCTGTGAGTGTGGAGAGCAGCTCCACATGGCAATGCAGATGATTGAGAACGAAGGCAAGGGCGTGCTGGTCTATATGAACCAGGAGGGGCGCGGCATCGGCCTGATGAACAAAATCAAGGCCTATAAGCTGCAAGAGAACGGCTATGATACCGTTGATGCCAACGTGCATCTGGGGTTCAAACCCGATGAACGGGATTATGGCGTGGGCGCCAATATCCTGCGTATCCTGGGCGTAACCAAGATGCGCCTGATGACCAACAACCCGGTCAAGCGCGTGGGACTCGAGAGTTATGGTCTCGAAGTGGTGGAGAATGTTCCTCTTGAGGTAACCCCCAACCGTTATAACGAGTTCTACATGCACACCAAGAAGACCCGCATGGGCCACGACCTCCATAAGGTGGACTGATTTAGTGAGGAGTGAGGAGTTAGAAGTTAGGAGTTTTTTTCAGCATGAGGGATTATAACGAGATATTGCAGTTTGTGGAACGTGAGATTGTGCCGCGCTATGACGGTTTTGATGCCGGGCACAATCGCGACCATGTCCACACGGTCATTTCCCAGGCGATGAGCCTGTCGCAGTACTATCCCGAGGTGGATCGTTGCCTCCTGCTGATAGCGGCTGCCTACCATGACCTGGGACTCATCAACGGACGGGAACATCACCACACCGACAGCGCCTGCATCGTGCGCGAGGACGGGCGTTTGCGCCAGTGGTTCAGCGAGGAGGAAATCAACACGATTGCCGAGGCCGCCGAGGATCATCGCGCCTCGAGCAGCCATGAGCCGCGCACCATCTATGGCCGCATCGTTGCCGAGGCCGACCGCATCATCGACAGCGAGACAATTGTACGCCGCGCGCTACAATACGGCATGAAGCAGCTGCCGAACCTTGACCGCGAGGGGCACTATCGTCGCCTGATGGACCACATGCGGGAGAAATATGACTATGGCGGTTACCTCAAGCTGTGGATTCCACAGGGGGACAACGCCAAGCGACTCGAGGAGTTCCGCCAGACGCTGGCCGATGAGCAGGCCTTCAGACGTCTGTTTGACACCATATATGATCAATTAACCATTTAAAACCATATAATTACGATGAAACAGATTACTACACTATTAACTGTTCTGATGCTGGGCATGACAGCCTGGGCAGAGATCCCCAATGGCTATTACACCAATGCCGTAGGCAAACAAGACGAGGCATTGATGACCTCGCTCGAGGGCATCATCTACACCCACACCCTGCTGTCCTATAATTACATGTGGAAGGCCTTCAACTTCACCGACACGGGCGATGACGGCTATTACATCGACATGTACTCCACCTGCAAGTATGACTACTACTCTACCCATGTGGGCAATGCGACCTATGTGGGTCAAGGTCTCAACCGTGAGCACTCGTTCCCCAAGAGCTGGTTTGGCGGCGAGGTGGATCCCATGTTCACCGACCTGACGATGCTCATTCCCACCGACGCCTACGTGAACCAGCGCCGTAGCAACAACCCTTACGGCGTGTGTGCCGGGGGACGCACCTATGTGAACGACTCCCTGGGCGTGAGCATGAAGGGCCGTCTGGGCAAGAGTACCTATAACGGCTACACATCGACCGTGTTTGAGCCCGACGATGAGTACAAGGGCGACTTTGCACGCATCTATTTCTACATGGTGACCTGCTACAAGAGCGACGTGGCCAACTGGCCCGGCTGTGACCAGCTGGACTATGCCCGTAACAACTACAAGGCGTTCTCGGACTGGTCGATGCAGCTGCTGATGGAGTGGCATCGCGCCGACCCCGTCAGCTACAAGGAAATCAGCCGCAACGACTCGGTCTATAGCCACCAGGGTAACCGCAACCCCTTTGTTGACCATCCCGAGCTGGCCGAGCACATCTGGGGCACCAAGCAGCATGTGGCATGGACGGGTGAGGAAACCCCCGTTGATCCGTTTGATAAAGAGGTGCCTGTCATGCTGGCGGTTGACACCACTGCAGTGGAGCCCGCGGCCTTCCGTGCCGACTGGACGGCAGTGGACAACCTGTCGAGCTATACCCTCAAGGTGAACCGCATAGCTGCGCCTGGCGAAGAATTGGCGACCCTGCTGATGACCGAGGATTTCTCCAAGGTCGAGTCCAACGATGATGGTACCGCCGACATCAGTCCCAACTTCAACAACTACACCGACAACCTGGGCTGGAGCGGATACAAGGTCTTTGTGGCTGCCAATCACGGCGTGAAAGTGGGCACTGGCTCAGCAGCAGGCTGGCTCACTAGTCCCGGCTTGGAACTTGACAACACCGTCACGGTGGTAGTCAATGCCAGCAGTTGGGTCAATGGCAAGGGCATCAGCGACGGCAGCTCGGTCATCGTCTCTTGTGGAGACGTCAGCGAGACGGTAGAGCTGAGCACAACGCCCACCGACTATACCGTAGTGCTCAAGGGCTGTGAGGCTGGTAACATCAAGCTGGCCATGACGGCACCGGCCAAGCGCTTCTACATCTACCATGTGGACATCTATAACGGTGACCTCACGGCAGTGGCTCCGCGACGCGCTATCGCCGAGGAAGGGGATGCCACATGGCGAGTCGTCAGCGGCATCACCGACACCTGCTATACGGTGCACGAGCTGGCAGGTGGCATCTATGAGTATTTTGTCAAGGCCATCTATACCGACGGCACCGAGAGCGTCTGGTCCAACATCCAGCACGTGACGCTCACCGGCAATGGCGATGGGCCGCTCGTCGGCGACGTGAACGGTGACGGCGAGGTAAGCATCGGCGACGTGACCGCACTCATCAGCTACCTGCTCGACAGCAACACCGTAATCCTGGGCAACAGCGACGTGAATGGCGATGGAGAAACAACAATCGCCGACGTCACGGCACTGATCGAAATCCTCTTGAGCAGATAATTGATCCGCTTGGTATAAACTACAGATTGCGCTGATTGATGCGAATGATATTTGTTTCAATTGGCGCAATTTGTAGTTGATTAAGTTGGCATGATGCTTGCTGATTGTTTGAAGTGATTTTATAGATAATGATAACAAAGAACAAACAGATATAACATGATACACAATCAGCATCGACTCCAGCAAAGCTACTGGAGACAGGACATTACGCTGCCCGTGGCGGGTGCCGACTTCCCCGACGAAGAGGACGACGAGGAAGATGACCTGCCCGGTGGTGGCGCTCCCGGAGACAGCGACAACCCCTCCTATCGGGAGACACGACAGCGACGAAATGTCAGTCGAGGTGACAACTCGTCTGCCACACCCGTCATTGACAAATATGGTAAGGACATCACGCGTGAGGCGGCCGAGGGTCGCCTGGACCCCGTCGTGGGTCGCGAGACGGAAATCGAACGGTTGGCACAGATCCTGAGCCGCCGCAAGAAGAACAACCCCGTCATGATCGGCGAGCCGGGCGTCGGCAAGAGCGCCATCATCGAGGGGCTGGCCCGTCGCATCGTGGAGCGCAAGGTGGCGCGCACGCTGCTCGACAAACGGATCATCTCGCTCGACATGGCAGCCATCGTGGCCGGCACGAAGTACCGTGGCCAGTTTGAGGAACGCCTCAAGGCCGTCATCGACGAGGTGAGCCAGAACAAGAACGTCATCATGTTCATCGACGAGATCCACAACATCGTGGGTGCCGGCAACGCTAGCGGCTCAATGGACGCCGCCAACCTGTTGAAGCCCGCCCTGGCACGCGGCGAGTTCCAGTGCATCGGCGCCACTACGCTCGACGAGTACCGCAAGAGCATCGAGAAAGACGGTGCCCTGGAACGCCGTTTCCAGAAGGTGCTGGTCGAGCCCACCACGCCCGAACAGACGCTGGAAATCCTGCACAACATCAAGGCGATGTACGAGAAGCACCACGGCGTGAATTATACCGACGAGGCCCTCAAGGCCTGCGTGACCCTTACCGACCGCTACATCAGCGACCGCTTCTTCCCCGACAAGGCCATCGACGCCATGGACGAGGCTGGATCGCGCGTGCATATCACCAAGGTGGATACCCCCAAGGAGATTGAAGACCTGGAGCAGCGCATCGCCGAAGCCCAGGAGAACAAGTTCAAGGCGGTACAAGCCCAGAATTTTGAAAGCGCAGCAGGTTACCGTGACCAGCAAGAGAAGCTCAAGGCTGAGCTGCAGCAGGCCAAGGACAAATGGGAAGCCGAACTGGACAGCCGCCGTGTGACGGTCAACGAGGGCCACATCGCCGAGGTGGTTGCCATGATGACCGGTGTGCCCGCCCAGCGCATCGCCCAGAGCGAGGGCATACGCCTGCTGGGCATGACCGACGAGCTGAAGAAACAGGTCATCGGCCAGGACGAGGCCATCGAGAAGATTGCCCGCAGCATCCGCCGCAACCGTGCGGGCCTGCGCGACCCCAAGCGCCCGATCGGCTCGTTCATGTTCCTGGGACCGACGGGCGTCGGCAAGACCTTGCTGGCCAAGAAGCTCGCCCAGTTCCTGTTCAACAGCGACGAGGCGCTGATACGCGTCGACATGAGCGAATATATGGAGAAATTCAATGTCTCCAGGCTCGTGGGTGCCCCTCCGGGCTATGTGGGCTATGAAGAGGGCGGACAGCTGACCGAGAAGGTGCGCCGCCACCCTTACAGTGTGGTGCTGCTCGACGAGATCGAGAAAGCCCACCCCGACGTGTTCAACATGCTGCTGCAAGTGCTTGACGAGGGTAACCTGACCGACGGCCTGGGCCGCAAGGTGGACTTCAAGAACACCATCATCATCATGACCAGCAACATCGGCACGAGGGAACTGAAGGACTTTGGTGCCGGCGTGGGATTCAATACCCAGGAGCTGACCAAGGAACGCAGCGACTCGGTGATCCGCAAAGCGTTGAACCGTCAGTTCTCGCCCGAGTTCCTGAATCGTGTGGACGACATCGTCACCTTCGGGTCACTGAACCACGACTGCATCCTCAAGATTGTCGATATCGAGCTCGCCTCGTTCTACAAGCGCGTCGAGGAGAACGGGCTGAAGCTGGAAATCACCGATGCTGCCAAGAACCTGGTCGCTGACCGCGGATTTGACATCCAGTATGGTGCACGCCCGTTGAAGCGCGCCATCCAGAGCGAAATCGAGGACCCGTTGAGCGAAATGCTCCTGCGCGAGGAGGCCAAGCCCGGTGACACCATCGTCATCGACGCCAAGGACGGCAAGATCGAGACCCACATCCGCAAGGGCACAGAAGCATAGGCCCACACCCAAACGTGGCCTTAAAGAATCAGGAGTGAAGCCATTGGCAAACGCCAATCCTTCACTCCTAACTATTGATGCCCAGTAAAAGTGCCCCTGGGGGCTGCGTCATCATTCAATGGCTAGAATTATAAGAGGGTGTTGCAAAACATCCCCGAAAAATGAATAAAGCCTCTACTTTCCCAAGCGGAGGCTTTGTCATATCCGTAAAAACATGTAATTTTACGGTGCATTAAATAAGTAAGGCAAAATTACAATGTTTAAGTCATATTGTCAACAGGAACAGTTGATTTTTCCGCCTAACCTGGGTGACTTCATTCCCCCGGACGCGCCTGTTCGTCTTGTCAGTTCGATTGTGGATCAGCTTGATATGGAACAGGTGTTTGCAACCTACAGTTCAAGTGCAGAGGGCTGTCCCGCCTATTATCCCCGCATGCTGATGAAGCTGGTGCTGTTCGGCTACCTGAACAACATCTTCTCCTCGCGTAACCTTGAAGAGAGCGCCCGTCGCGATGTGCACATGGTCTGGCTTTCGTCGTACCAGTTTCCGGACCACACGACGATCAACCGCTTCAGGAACCGCTGTTCGCCCTTCATCAAGGACATATTCAGCGATCTGGTGCGCCTGCTGGTCGAGCGCGGTGAGGTCACGTTGAGTAAGGAACTCTACATAGACGGCAGCACGATCCGCTCGCGTGCTGCCCGCCGCAGGATAAAATGGCGCAGCAGGGCCGAGCGCTTTTCTGCCCTGGCCCGTGAAGAGATAGAGCGTGGCGTGGCCGACCTGTGCGAGCAGATAGACGAGGCGGACAATGCGGAGGAGCTCAAGCGACAATGCGCCGACTGCTCCCCCGAGGCGGCTTTGGACATCGTGGACGAGTTGGAGGCCCGTTCTGTGGCAAAGGGCAGGAAGGCCAAAGGCAAGGCCAACGCGATACGCCGTGCCATCGGGCGCAAGCGGGCCCATGATGACACGCTGAAGCAGTGCGGAGACAGATGCGGCGTGTCTCCGGCCGACCCCGATTGTGGCATCATGCATGCCAAGGAGGACGGCTACGAAGGCATTGCCACGCCGAACTACAACGTGCAGATCGCCACCACCAATCAGTACGTGACCAACTACGGCACTTATGACACCCCTTCGGACAAGGACACCGCCTTGGACTTCATCGACGAGTGCATCCAGCGTAACGGCGTCAGGCCTGAAGCAGTTGTAGAAGATGCCGGGTACGGGGCGGAAGAGGTCTATTCCGGCCTTGGGCAGCGGCATATAGAGGCCGTGGTGAAATACCCCGGATACGACAGGGAGGTCTCGCCATCGAACAAGTGGCCGAGCGACTGCGACCTGAACGGGTTCCGTCTGTCGCCGTGCCTCACTACCCTGATCTGCCCAGCAGGGCACCTCATGGAGGTGGTCGGACACGAACGCAGGGTCACGAGGAGCGGCTTCAGGAACGACTCGACCAAGATGACCTGCCGCCATTGCGACGGATGCCCGTTCAATCGGGGCTGCCCGGTCTACAAACGGGAAGACAGGACCATACACCGCGGACTCGGCAACTTCAGGCAAGAGAGGGCGGCAAGAGAACGGCTTGACAGGCCCGAGAACCAAGCGCGGCTCAAGCGACGGCAACTTGAGCCAGAGCCGGTCTTCGGGCAGATAAAATACAACCACGGATTCACACGGTTCCGCCACTTCGGAAAAGCCCAGGTCGAAATGGACCTCGGCTTCCTGCTCATGGCCCACAATATCAGAAAACTGTACAAAAACTCTCACAAAACAGCATAAAACGCTGTTTTTTTCTTGTTTTCGCGTTTCTGGAACAAAATAAACTCCACGAGAATTGATTTCGCAAAAATAAATCACAAAATCGGGATCCCGGCAATTTTATCCAACTCTCAGAAACTTCAACAGCCGAGTTTTGCAACACCCTCAGAATCAATGCCGCAATTGGGACAAAGACCTGTTCGATCACCCCTACCATCGCAGTCGCACCAATTAGTAACTTCTTCGGGGTCGAAAAGGCTCCCACAATGGAAGCATCCACACTGTTGACTGTTCTTGATCTGTTGCTCGTTGCGGAAAGTGCTGTGATGCAAGCTATAAAGCATGCTCTTGATTTCTTCTTTAGTCATAATCTCTAGTTTTTTAAATTGTTTCTTCTTGTCTAATAGAGACTAAAGTAGCCCAAGAACTATCACAACATTTCGAAAAACGATGCAACAAAAACTATTTAAGAACGATTTTCCAAAACTCACTGGCATCGCCACCGAATTCCTCGGTCAACAGAGCCAGAAACAATGCTACATCGTGTTCATTGTCGCTGCTTTGATATTGACCCTGTTCGCGATTCACGGTCAGTTCTGTGATTTTGTATTGTTCACCACATTCTTCATATTTAGCGACAAAGATACAAATCCCGGTCCAACTGCGGTAGTACCTAATGGACGATTCATCGCAGTACATGAACCAGTGGTCCTCCATTGCCGAAGGGATATGTCCCATTTTCACAACGGCCATGGCCTCACGTGAAATTGTCACATCCATGGGGATGGTTATATTGCATTCAGGCATGGGCTGGGTTTTCCAACTGTCTTCAGTGGCAACGTTGGTTTTGGCGGGGATGGGGTTCTCGCCATTGAACCGCAAGGCTGAATTGCCAGCGCCCATTGTCCACATCTTTAATGCCTTTATCCCATCACCTGACAGGGCTGCGTCCTTCTCATCCAACTCATCAACAAACTCTTTAGGGAGAATGATGTTCTCAACTGTCAAAGCCTGGGTAAACAACGGTGCAATCTCCTCATCTCTAAAGCCGGCGATTCCACAGCCAATGCGGGTAACCAGGAATTTGTACTCGGGGTGCTGCTCGGCAAAGCAGATGAACTCATCCACATAGGGCTTAATGGTTTCTACGCCGCCCTGCATAGTAGGGATAGCGTAGCTCTGCCCTTGCAGCCCAACGCCCTGCCCCCATATTGCGCCAAAGCGCTGACAAGCGATACGCGCAGCGCCACCACCATGATAACCAGCCAGGTTACTACCGAACACAAAAATCTCATTCTCCTTTAATTCGGATATTCTATCGGGTGTAAATTCTCTGTTGTACATATTCTTCAATTAATTAAAATTCTAATCTAAATCCTTTTTGTTTCAGTTCATCATATTTCTTTGGGTTGAACTTGAAGAGAAACGCTTCCTTCTTGGGTGAATTGAAGACAGTTTCATCCAGTTGGGTGAGAATCTCCAGATGCTTCATCTTGTTATAGAAGTTGCGTCGGTCAAATTTCACATCGAGAATGGTCTCATAGAGAAGTTGCAGTTCCTTGACGGTGAATTTCTCAGGCAGCAGTTCAAAACCGATAGGCTCAAAATGAATCTGCTTGCGCAGCTCAGTCAATGCCTTTCTGAAAATCAAGTCATGGTCAAACGCCAATGACGGCACTTCTTCCAGTGCGAACCACGCTGCCCTTGCTGCATCATCACCGCCTCTTACCTCCTGCATTCTCACAAGGGCGTAATAGGCTACTGTCACGACACGTTCCCTTGGATCTCGCTTAGGATCAGAGAAGGTGTGGAACTGTTTGATATAAGCACCTTCCAGCCCTGTCTCTTCCTGTAACTCCCTCAATGCACAAGCCTCGGCTGACTCATCCATTCTCAAGAAGCCTCCTGGAAACGCCCATCGCCCCTTGAACGGTTCAATGCCTCGCTCGACAAGAAGCACTTTCAGTTTTGTACCGTCAAATCCAAAGATTACACAGTCGGTTGTAACGCTCGGATGTGGATACTCATAGGTGTAAGTTTCTTTTGTTGATGCCATCGTTTATATTGTTTACTTTTCATTTCTTAACCAATCACGAACATCCATCAAGGCGCATCCCAGCAGATTCTGGCCCTGCCACTGAGCTACTGTGCCCATCAAGGCAGTTTCCCTGTCCAAACCGATACCCCAGATCTTATCGTAAGGACTGGCTTCAACCAGAATAGCGTCTTCGGTGGACAACAGAAATTCCTTAAGGTCAGGATTCTGTTCGAACTTGGCTTTGTTTCCTTCCACAACAATGTCATATTTTCTAGCATCCCATAACTCTGGATTAAAGTCATGAACTTTCCGTCCCAACTTTTTGTAATCAAGAGGATGGTAAGCAGCCATAATCTCCTTGTAAACTTCCTCGTCACCAAAAAGCAGGGCCTTGCTAGCCATCATATATTGTTCGGTAGTATGATAGCACACACCATTCACCTCGAAATAGCAATCATACCACTGACTGAGACATGCGGCCGTAACCTTCTCGGGATTAGGTGTATGTCCCCAAAAGTAGATAATCGTCACAGTAGGATTCCTGTGAACGAGCTGCTTGATGATTTCAATATTGTACTTCATTGTCGAATTCCCTTATCTCTTATGCTCATTAATATTTCACCTAAATGATTCTCACCCTGCCAGCTGTACAAGTCCACACCCCAAAAAGTATCTTGCTTGGTCCCGTTGATGAGGACACAGTTCCCTGTATCTGTCAACCTATTCATCAGATGAGGATTCTGGCCAAACTTCGCCTTGAGAATAGACTCCATAATGTTGAGGCGGGCATCTTCCCAACCAAGGTACGGAATCTGATCTTTTCCCATTAATACCGCTTTGTCGGCTGAACTAATGGCATAGACTTTCCGTTCGGCTTCATCCTCGCATTTGGATGCCTGAAAAGCAGCCTCTGCAGTTCGATATTCTAACCCTTGCCAAATAAACCTGCAATTGAATCGATTGTCCTGACTTCGTCAATGATTCACCCAAACTGCTTTATCGGTTCTGTTAGATATTGAACAGCGGTTCTATAGACCTGTGGCGGTCGGTCAGGAACATGGTCTTGG
>JAEEGK010027509.1_pt1 | contig 11479 bp, 10 predicted proteins | sample 8958771 | NCBI WGS metagenome assembly JAEEGK01 (sample SAMN16246547, study PRJNA631951) | gut metagenome | biome: gut microbiome; feature: rumen; material: SC-attached | host: Bos | place: Iran: Karaj | collected 2018-10 | reverse complement strand
AAGCGTTATCTTCATAAGAAAGAACAGAAGCATAAACTGCATCTTTACTCTTTAGACCAACGTTAGAGGCGATAGAGTTAGGAGCAACAGTAATGTGGCCATATCTTCCTGCGTAAGTTGGGAAACCGACTTCATAAACGAAGAAGATAACAATCGCGAGAAGGAAGTTCATCACTACTCCCGCGGCCATAATAATGGCTCTCTTCCACTTTTTAATGGCTAATAAGCTTCTACTTGGATCAATTTCTAATCCTTCAGGAACAGATTCTTGTTCTCCATACATTGAGACAAATCCACCAAAAGGAATTGCTCTAATAGAGAAATATGTCTCTCCATTTTTTCTTTTTCTAGAGAAGAGCTTTGGACCAAATCCAACCGCATATTCAAAGCAATACACCTTAAATGTTTTAGCGGCGATTAAGTGTCCAGCCTCGTGGACCATAACTAAAGTAGAAAGGCAAACAATAAACAAAAGTATATATAGTACAATCATTAAATTTGTTCTCCTTTCATAATTTGTTTCACTAATAATTCAGCTTTCTCATTAATCTTATGGTCAATTTCAATAATTTGAGTTAAAGATGGATGAGAAATATTTTTATGTTCTTTCATGCATTTAATGACAATGCGTTCGATATCTAGGAATGAGATATCTCCTTTTAAGAAATGGGCAACCGCTACTTCGTTAGAACGGTTTAATACTGCGCCATAAGTTCCTTTTTTAGTTAGGACTATACCTGCTAGAGCCACTAAAGGATATCTATCAGGATTAAATTCATGAAAATGTAATCCTTTCAGTTCTTCTAGAGAAGAGAATGTTTGAGTGGCAAATGGAATCTTGCCTTCGTATAAAGCAAATTTAATTGGGTTTCTCATATCTGGTTTAGAGATTTCACCACGATATAAGCCGTCTTCATATATTAAATATGAATGAAGATGAGATTCATCATGAAGCGTAACTCCAATCTTATTAATTGGATAATGATATAAATATCCTGCTTCAATAATTTCAAAACATTTATTGATCATCGTAGCACAGTCGATAGTAATCTTAGCGCCCATCACCCAAGTTGGATGATTTAATGCATCTTTAGCAGTGACATTATTTAGTTCATCACGACTAAGCTTTCTAAATGCTCCTCCGCTAGCGGTAAGCATCATCTTTTTAACGTTTTTATCATCGACTTTTAAACATTTCCATAAAGCGGAATGTTCGCTATCGATTGGGAAGAGTTCTCCTTTTCCTTTGGAAAGTAAATCGTTAATGAGTTCTCCTCCAACGACTAAGGACTCTTTATTCGCTAATGCGAGTTTTTTGTTATTTTCTAAAGAAACAATAGATGGGATTAAGCCACTAAAACCAACTAAAGCGTTAACAACCATTTCAGCGTCCACCATAGTAATTAAATCTTCTAAGTGGTTATCCTTTTCGTTTAAGAAAGTAACATGAGGATATTTTTTAGAATAATATTTAGCTTTGGATTTATCTCTAAGATAAACATGAGTTACTTCTTTATGTTTCTTTAAGATATATGAGATACATCTAGTGCGATATCCGACTGAAAAACCACGAAGAGAAAAGTCTTGTGGGTTCTTTTCAATAACATCAATGGTTTGTTGACCAATTGATCCAGAAGCGCCTAGAAGTAAAATTTTCATACTACACTAAAATTTCAGCCCAGTTTAATTCAAAACCAGTCATATGAGAAATGATAAAGACGGTAATAGCAGCAACAATAGATGTGAAGATAATTGAATCTAATCTATCAAGTACTCCACCGTGTCCAGGAATAAGTTTTCCATAATCTTTAATTCCCCAATATCTCTTAATAGCGGAGAAAACGAAATCTCCTAGTGTTGCAAAAAATGGAGTGAGGAAACAAAGAATTAAGATATTGAACCAGTGTTCTCTATCAAAGAAATCAAGAATTGGATTGCCTGAGAAGGCCATAATTAATCCAATAGAGCTGCAAACTAAGAAGGAAATGATAATTCCACCCCAGAACCCTTCCCAAGTTTTGTTTGGTGAGATTCTTTCGTTCATCTTTGTCTTTCCAAAAAGAACGCCAACGAAATATGCTCCTGTATCTGTCATAACAGCAGAAAGGAAAACAAACAAGATAAGAATTGAAGGTAAGACAGTGTTTTGGAAACTAAAGTTCCAAGATTCTGCAGTTAATACACCAAGACGATACATCGGGTAATAACGTAAATATAATAAGCATTGGAATCCTAAGCCTAATAAGATTGCCATAGTGATTAAGAAGCTTGCGTCCACTACTGAAAAATCTTTATAGATAACAGTTAGCCAGAACATAAAGAAGAATCCAACAATCACGACTGTAATTGGAAGATAAATCGTATTGAAATATGGGTCTGGTCGGCTATAAGCTGCTGAATTAATGACAATTCCTTTGAACAAAGGCCAATAGGCAATTAAAGCAACAATAATGACGTAAACAATATAAATGAACGCTGTTCTTTTTCCGGCGCATCCTAAAATCTCATAACATGCAAAGCAAAGAGCAAGAGACATAAGAATGAAATAGATCCAGTCTCCTAGGATAATGGCAGGAACAACTAAACAAATCAAAACGACCGCTGAAATGATGCGGACAATCATAGATTTCTTTGTTTTTGTTGTTAATTCATTATGATGTAATTCATGTCTTTCATGATTAGCAACATTATTTTTCTTCATCATTTATCGTTCCAAACCTCCTATTCCTTGTGTAATATTCTTCGATGCATTTTCTAAATTCTTCTTTGGTAAAATCTGGCCATGGGATACTTGGGAATATGAATTCCGCATAAGCTAGTTGCCACGGGAGATAATTACTAGTTCTAAGTTCACCACTAGTTCTCACTAACAAATCAACTGGCGGTAAGTCTTTCGTATATAAGTAAGATTCAAATTTCTCTTCAGTTAAATCTTCAATATTCAGTTTCTTATCTTCGACATCTTGAGCAAATAATTTTGCGGCTCTTACTATTTCTGCTCTACCTCCGTAATTAAGGCAAATATTGAAATAGAAATTACTAAAATCTTTTGTTTTCTCTATCGCATCATTAATTGTCTTTTGAGTCTTTTTCGGTAAGCGAGAGATATCTCCACTAACAATGACACGTGATTTATCTCTGATAATTCGGTTAATTTCTTTCTTGAAGAAGATATCTAAGTAATTGAATAGATGTTTAATTTCATCTTCTGGACGATTCCAATTTTCAGTTGAAAAAGCATATAAGGACATAGCCTTAATACCTTGCGCTAAACATTCTTCGTATATCTCAATAATACGATCACATCCAGCTTTATGACCGAGGTGACGAGGAAGTCCTCTTCGTTTTGCCCAGCGTCCATTTCCGTCCATAATGAACGCAACATGTTTCAATTCAAATTCTTCTTTTTTCATAATGTACCAAGATAAGTATACAATAAAAGCGCGCCTAAGCGCACTTATTAATGTTAGTTTTTTTCTAAAAGAAATTTGGTTGATTAACGAATAGTTAGATTGCCATGATTTCTTTTTCTTTTTCAGCGAGGATATTATCGATATCTTTCACTGCATCATCAGTGACTTTTTGGATATCTTCTTGCGCTCTTTTGAGCATATCTTCTGGATAAGAATCATCAATCTTGACAACGTCCATGTAATCTCTTCTGACGTTTCTAACCGAGACTTTAGCTTCTTCAGCGTAGCGATGAGCTTGCTTAACGATATCTTTTCTACGTTCTTCGGTTAAGGCAGGGATAATTAATCTAATGCAAATACCTTCGTTGATTGGATTAATTCCTAAATCAGAGGCATTGATCGCAGAAACAATGTTTTTAACATCATTCTTATCATAAGGTTTGATGAGAAGTTGTCTTGGTTCTGGGACTGTGATAGATGAAATTTGGTTGATTGGTGTCATACTTCCATAGTAATCAACTTCAATGCTATTAAGCATTGCTGGGGAAGCACGTCCTGTTCTTAAAGTTGAAAGTGAATTGCGGTAACTTTCAATACATTTGTTCATCTTTTCTTTTGCTTCTAATGCATAAGCATCCATGTTTTTTTATCTCTCCTTTTTGCAAATCGTTCCAACGTTTTGGCCTTTCGCCGCTTTTTGGAAGTTTTCTGTGTCTTGCATTGAAAACACTAAGATTTCAATGTCAGTTTTTTCAATGAGTTCAACCGCTGTTTGATCCATGATTTGGATATTCATATCCCTCATTTCTTTATAGGTAATTTCAGGATAGAATTTTGCATCAGCGTAAACTGTTGGATCTTTATCGTAGACACCTTTAACACCATTTTTGGCCATTAAAATAGCATCACAATCAGTTTCAATAGCTCTTAAGGTCGCTGCAGTGTCTGTGGTGAAGAATGGTTTTCCAGTTCCACCAGCAAGGAAACATATTTTTCCTTGAGATAAGTCACTTTTAACTTTATCAGCATCGTAAGCAATTGTCACTTCTTTAATTTCAGGAATTGCACTATAAACGACTGAAGGAACTCCAAGTTTCTTAAGAGCACTACTCATAGCAACGGCGTTAATCACAGTGCCAAGCATGCCCATATAATCAGCAGGAACTCTTTCAATTCCAATCTTTTCAGCAACCTTACCACGCCAAATATTTCCAGCGCCGATAACGATTGCTACTTCCATTCCATCGTCATGAAGAATTTTAATTTTCTCACAAATAGAATGAAGAGATTCGACATCAATGATGTTGCTTGAATCTTTAATTCCGAGTGCTTCACCTGATAATTTTAGTAAGACTCTTTTATACATAATTCGTCTCCTTATTTTCTTGTAAAAAAAGAAACACAAAATGTGTTTCTATTTTTGGTTTGTTATTTTGCTTGGCTCATGACTTCACTAGCAAAGTCATCTTTTCTCTTTTCAATACCTTCACCAACTTGGTAACGGACAAATGCTAAAACCTTGACGCCTTTTTCTTTTAAGAATTGGCCAACAGTTTTGCTATCATCCATTAAGAATGGTTGAGCTTCAAGAGTCATTTCAGCAAAGTATTTGTTGATTTTGCCTTCGAGAATCTTCTCTAAGACTGGAGCTGGTTTATTAGCGAGTTTTTCATCGTTTTTAGCAGCTTCTTTTTGGACTTGCATTTCGTGTTCTCTAACATCAGCAGGAACATCTTCAACAGTTAAATATTGAGGATTGTTTGCAGCGATGTGCATGGAGATTTGCTTTGCAAGTTCATCATCACCACCGCTTAAAGAAACAGCGACAGCGATCTTTCCACCCATGTGGATATAACTACCGATAACGTTGTTATCTTGTGGGATGATTGTGAATCTTCTTAAATCGAATTTTTCACCCATCTTGACTGTAGCATCAGCGAATAAATCTGTGGTGAGTGCTTTAGCAGCTTCAACATCTTTTGGTTCATTCTTGAGAATAACGTGAGCAATTGCATCAACGAATTCACGGAATGCGTCGCCTTTAGCAACGAAGTCTGTTTCACAGTTAACTTCTAAAACAACAGTCTTACCACATTTTGGGCATTTCACTGCTAAGGCTAAGCCTTCTGCAGCAATACGGTCTGCTTTTTTAGCAGCCTTGGCAATGCCTTTTTCTCTTAACCAGTCACATGCCTTATCGACATCATTGTCACAAGCTTCGAGTGCGGCTTTACAATCGTTTAATCCAGCACCGGTTCTATCACGGAGATCTTTGATTAACTTAATATCGGCCATAATTATTTCTCCTCTGGTTTTGGTTCGGCTTTTTTAGCAGGTTTCTTTGCTGCTGGTTTTTTAGCAGCAGCTGGTTTTTCTTCTTTCTTTAATTCGGCTTCTTCAGCGGCAACAGCAGCAGCTTTGTCGTGGCTTGCTTGACGTAAAGCTTGTTCTCTTTCATAAGCTTCTTGTCTTGCAGCTCTTTCAGCACGAATCTTTGCTAATTTTTCAGCATTTTCTCTATCTGTTTGTTTGATGACTTCTTTCATGGTGACATCTTCACCTTCGTCTTTTGTATAAGCGACGACTGGTAAGCCACCTTTGCTTTCAACGATAGCATCAGCGATAACCGCTAAGATTAAGCTAACGCTTCTGATTGCATCATCATTTGCTGGAATGACGTAGTCAACTAAATCTGGATCACTGTTTGTATCGATGATACCAAAGATTGGGACTCCGAGTTTTCTAGCTTCTGCAACAGCATTGTGTTCGAGATTTGGATCAATGACAAAGAGTGCATTTGGGATCTTTCTCATTTCTTTAATGCCATCTAAGTTCTTAGAGAGCTTTTCTTTTTCTTTTCTTAATTGAGCAGCTTCAACTTTTGGTAATAAGTCGAGTTCGCCTTCTTCTTCTCTTCTTTCAAGTTCTTTTAAGAATCTGATACGACCTTGAATGGTCTTGAAGTTGGTGAGTGTACCACCTAACCAACGGTTGGTGATGTAGAAGCTTCCGGAACGTAATGCTTCAGCTTCAACTGCTTCTTTACATTGTTTCTTTGTTCCAACAAAGAGAACTTTACCGCCATTATCGACGATTTCTTTCATTGCTTTGTAAGCAACGATGATTAAGTCTACAGTCTTTTGTAAATCGATGATGTAGACACCGTTACGAGCACCATAGATGTATTTCTTCATCTTTGGGTTCCAACGTCTTGTTTGATGACCAAAGTGTGCACCAGCTTCTAAAAGCTTTTTCATGGTGATAATTGGTGCATCAGGATCATGCATAACTGCTTCCATTGTAGCTGGAGCAGCTGCTTCTACTGCTTTTTCTTCAGCAGCGACAACTTTTGTTTCTTCGCTCATTTTGAGCCTCCTTATGTTTTTGCCTCCACCGCTTCTAACAACCACCCTCGCTAAAGCGAGACAATGGGGTTGAATCCACGATGTGTGTAGTCTGTATATCTATACAGCGTGTTAATCATACCAAAATACGATATGTTCAACAAGAGAAAAATATAAATATTTTGCTGATTATTTCTTTCTCGCTCGAGGATGAGCCGCTAAATAGGTTTCTTTCATCGATTCCTCAGTAACGTGAGTGTACACCTGTGTGGTGTTTAAACTCTCATGGCCTAATAATTCTTGGATAATTCTTAAATCAGCGCCATTTTCTAATAAGTGAGTAGCAAAGCTATGTCTAAGAATATGAGGGTGTAATCCGACAAAGGAACCAGTCTTTTGTTCTATTTGATCAAGAATGTATTCGAGTCCTCTAGTCGTTAACTTATTTCCATGGTCATTTAAGAAGAGTACTTTAGTGCCTTCTTTATTTCTACTAGCGAGTTCCATACGCGTTGTTTTCATGTAGGTTTCGATGTCTTTTTTACATTCTTCGGATATTGGAACAATTCTTTCTTTGTTTCCTTTTCCTAATACTCGAAGGGTTCTTCTAGGAAGAGAAACTGATTGAAGCTCTAAAGACACTAACTCACTAGCGCGGATTCCAGAGTAATATAAAGTGGACAAAATCGCTTGGTCTCGATAGGCGAGTAAATCATCTCTTTTTTTGTTCTCGTCTAAAATTTCTCTCACTTGGTCTTTATATAAAAACTTTGGGAGAGTCTTTTCAGTTTTTGGAGATGAGACAAACACAAATGGATTGTCTTTAACCATTTCTCTACGAACCATGTATTTATAGAAGTGCCTTAAGGCACATAATCTTCTTTTGCAGCTTCTTTTGGAAACGCCACTATTGAGTTCATCAGTTAAGAAGTTACGGATAACGATTTGATCCACTTCTTCCATATCAAGTCCTTCTTCGGAAAGGAAACGGAAGAATTTATCAATATCTCGAGAATAGGAAATGACAGTCTGAGAAGAATAATTTCTCTCATATCTTAAATAATTAAGAAAATCTGCAGTTTGTCTATTCATAGCTCACCTAATATCATAACAAAAAAAGACGTTAACTGCGTCTTCTTTTGATTATCTTTTCCATGTGATTACATTTTGGATAATTAGTGCATCCAAGGAAATATCCATATTTGCCACGTTTCTTTATAAGATAACCGGTTTCACAATCAGGACATTTCTTCACATATTCAGATTCTTGAGTTTCTGATTTTGGAGCTTTTTCTATGTAGTTACAGGTTGGGTAACCACTACAAGCAACAAAGGTTTTACCTTTAGAGTACGCTCTTTCGACAAGTGGCTTGCCACAAATTGGGCAATTTCTGCCAACGTAAACTACTTCTTTCTTTTCTTTTTTAACATAGTTACAGGTTGGGTAATTAGAGCAACCAATGAAGCGTCCATTTTTGCCTTCTTTATAGACTAAAGGAGCACCACATTTTGGACAAACTTCTCCAGTAGGTTCGGCCTCATCAACATACATGATTTTGTATGCATTATCAATTTTATTGATAAAGTCATAATAGAAATTAGAAATGATAGATAATGAACTTTCTCCGCCTTCAGAAATAGAGTCGAGTTTAGTTTCCATTTCAGCGGTATATTTAGCATCGACAATTTCTGGGAAGTATTTGTCTAATACGTGAGCGGTTTTCTTGCCTTGATCAGTAACAGTTAAGATGCCTTTTTCTTCAACGACATATTTTCTCTTCTTTAAGGTTGAGATTGTTGAAGCGTAAGTTGATGGTCTACCAATACCTACTTCTTCCATTAATTTAACGATTTTAGCTTCGCTATAACGTGATGGAGGGGTGGTAAATTTTTGTTCAATGCTGCTATTAACAATACTGAAATTATCACCGACATTGACATCTGGTAATTCTTTGTAATGTTTCTTATCATCTTCTTCTTTATAGATGATTTCATAACCTTGGAATAAGGTTCTTGTGAAGTCTGTTTTAAATTTCACTCCATTGACATCTAAGGTAATAGTAAGAATTTCTTCTTTCTTCCCTTTTAATAATGAAGCGATAGTACGATTATAAATTAATTTATAAAGGTTATATTGATCAGGAGTTAAATATTGTCTAACTGATTCTGGAGTTTGATGGTTAGCAGTTGGTCTAATAGCTTCATGAGCGTCTTGCGCTAATTCGCCAGCTTTAACTTTTTTAGGTGAACCTAAATATTCTTTTCCGAAGTGGTCTAAAATGAATTTCTTTGCTCTTTCAATAAAGATAGGCGCTAAACGAGTAGAGTCAGTTCTCATATAGGTAATTAAACCCATGTGTTCGCCATTAACATTAATACCTTCGTAAAGTGATTGAGCCACTCTTTGAGTTTTATCGGTTTTAAATTTTAAACGTGAGAAAGCCTCTTGTTGAAGAGTTGAAGTCGTAAATGGTTCTTTACTATCAATAGTCTTAACAGTGCGTTCAACATTAGTCACTACTGCTTTATCTTTTAATAGTTTTAAGATTGCTTCAGCGTGTTCTTTTGTAAGAATATCTTTCTTGCCGTCTTTATCGCAAACGAAAGATAATTCATGTTCTTTGTTATTTAATAAAATAACACAATTGATTTTATAGTATTCTTCTGGAACGAAGGATTCGATTTTAACTTCTTGATCAGCAGCGAGTTTCAATGTTGCTGATTGAACTCTTCCTGCGCTTTTAGAGTGAATCTTTTTATTGAGTAAAGCAGAGAGTTTGAAACCGATAATACGGTCAAGCATTCTTCTAGTTTCTTGAGATGAGACTAACGCTAAATCAATGGTGCGTGGATGTTTCATCGCTTCACCAATTGAATCACGTGTGATTTCGTGGAATTCAAGTCTCTTATTAGTAGCAATATCTAAATCAAGCACTTTCGCTAAGTGCCAGGCAATAGCTTCTCCTTCTCTATCAGGGTCGGTTGCAAGAATAACCTCTTCTGACTCCTTGGCGAGCTTTTGTAAATCATACACTACCTTTTTCTTATCTTTATTAATAATATACGCAGGCGCGAAGTTGTTCTCGACATCTATTCCTAAGCCACCCTTACCTCTAGTTGCTAAATCGCATATATGTCCATATGATGCTTTAACAACATAGTCGTCGCCTAGGTATCGTTTGATTGTTTCACATTTGGTTGGAGATTCGACAATAACTAGCTTCATAACTGGATAAAATTATGGTCTTTAAACACTTAAATAGTCAACGACAAAAAAGATATATTTTTCCTTAAATACTTTAATATTTAACTTCCTATAATATTTTTCTTTACTCCATCATTTCGATGACTTGTTTAGCGTTTTCTACCAAGGTTGCACCATCTCTAATATGGGAGTTACACCCTGAATTTCCATAGTCAGTAGAAGGAACACACATCACATCTCTTCCGTAACAAAGCCCATACATAACTGTAATAGAAGAACCACTTCTTTTCTTAGATTCAGTCACTAAAATTGCTTTAGAAAACTGAGCGATAAGTCTATTTCTAAAAGGAAAGTTCTCTGCAGAAGGTGGAGTGATGCCTGGATATTCCGACACCAGAAGATGATTTTTCTTTATCTCTTCATATATTTCTTTATTCTTAGTTGGATAACAAATATCTATCCCACATCCTAAAACTGCAACAGTCTTTCCTCCGTTATCAATTGTCTCCTTATGTGCGATTGCATCTACCCCTAAGGCAAGACCAGAAACTGTGACATATTTCTTTGCAATTCCTTTCGCGATTTGCTTTGTTATATCAGCCCCTACTTCCGATGGCTTTCTTGTTCCAACAATCGCTAGATTTGTCTTTGGGTTATTAATTAAAGAAATATCTCCATAGTAGAAAAGAACCAAAGGTGGTTGATAGAGTTCTTTTAAATACTCCGGATAATCTTTATCAAGGATTGTTAAAGTCTTGCAACGAATACTTTTGTTAATCCTAATGATGTCATCAACTGGAAGAATCTTTTTTTGATTGATGGCATCCACTATCGCTTTCCAGTTCCCTCGATAGTAGACGGCTTCTGCCACCAATATTTCACTTGCGGTCATAAAAAACCTCCTCATTATATATAAGGAGGGCGATTTTGCGATTTTTTTAAAAATTTTCTTAAACTTTTTTATTTAATTCTTTGAATTAATTTTTTTAGAATAATGTGACCTTTTCGATAAAAAACTTTTTAACAGGTGCGTAAGTCATTCTATAGATATCTTTATTAGGACCATACTTCTCTAATAATTCCATATGGAGTTTAGTCCCATATCCTTTATGCTTCGCTATTTGGTATTGAGGATATTTTTTATCTAATTCGTAGCAAATATGATCACGAGTAACCTTTGCCATAATACTTGCTGCTGCAATACACATCGCTTTCGCGTCACCTTTAATAATTGCTTCAAATGGTAAATCAGTTTTAATCTTAACCGCATCAGTTAAAATCATATCAATTCGATGATTAAGCTTATTCATTGCTTCAATCATTGCTTGTCTAGATGCGTTTAATATATTAATTTGGTCTATTTCTTGAGGGGAGATTTCTGCAACTGCCCACGCAATCGCGTTATCTTTGATGATTTGATATGCTTCTTCCCTTTGCTTTTCACTTAATTGTTTAGAGTCATTAATTAAGTCGCATTTAAAATCCTTAGGAAGAATAACCGCTCCGGCCACTACCGG
>JAEEGK010027508.1_pt1 | contig 11479 bp, 10 predicted proteins | sample 8958771 | NCBI WGS metagenome assembly JAEEGK01 (sample SAMN16246547, study PRJNA631951) | gut metagenome | biome: gut microbiome; feature: rumen; material: SC-attached | host: Bos | place: Iran: Karaj | collected 2018-10 | reverse complement strand
GGGTAAGTCGGTAGAATCCACCTGTATATTCTGTTTCTGTCTGCGTTGCAATGCTTTGGCAGAAAGAAACTTATCAGGATGCTTTAAACTGAACTTAGTGGCTGCTTTGTCTTTTAAATCAATATGGTAACGCAATGTATCCTGTGCACTCAAACTTACACTTGCCACCAATGCCAGCAAACATGATACATACAATATTCTTTTCATATGTTCGATAAAAACATTATTTCGTTATCGTATAGGTGCCAGCCTGATAATCCTTAGACTCAGTTTCACCCGGCAAAGTAACGGTAGCTGTTGCTCCCTCAGGTACCGTGAACTCCCAAGTCCACTGGTCGCCCTCATACTTCCAAGCACTGCGAATCAAGCCAGCAGCCGACTGATAATTAGCATCTAGATGACCCAAACGCTTATCAGGCAGAGGTTTCATGATAATATGCTTGCAACCGGGCTGATCAGGATCAGCAGCAATGCCGGCAGCAGATTCCCAAATCCACGCACATACAGCTCCGTAGGCATAGTGGTTGAAACTATTCATACCCTGAGGTCCCATGCCTTTGTCCAGCATGTAACTATTCCAACGCTCCCAGATGGTAGTAGCTCCATTATCTATAGAATAAAGCCAACTAGGATTCTTACGCTGCAGCAACAACTCATAAGCAATGTCACCCATGCCGTTATCCGTCAGCGTCTGCATCAGAATAGAGGTACCCAAGAAGCCTGTCTGCAAGCAGTTGTCATGTTCTTCAAAATTCTTGCGCAGGCGAGCTATGATATTCTCTTTTGCCACATCGCCCACAAGATGGTTCTTCAAAGCAAATAAAGCAGGGGTCTGCATGGTGTTCAGGATATCAGTTTTGAAGCTTCCGTCAGGTTTCAGGAACTGAATCTTAATGTATGTTCTCGCATCATTCACCATGCGCTGATAAACAGTAGCATCACGATTGGTAGCCACCGCCATGTCACGCATCATCTCAGCATCTATCAGCCAATAAGAAGCACCCAGGTAGCTCCAATAGGTGATAGCATCAGCCAATGGCACCCTACCCTTAGGAGTATCTGTGAACGCACCACCGCCACAGCTTTCCAGTGGCTCATAGCTCAGCCAGTCGCCCCACTGGTAGTTGCCATTCTCAGCACTCAGTGCATTATGGTCATAATGAGTTTCATTCACATGGTTCATAAAGCGGTTCATTGCCTCCCAGTTCTCATCGATAATGCTGGTATCACCAAACTGCTTCCACACTGTCCAAGGCACAATAATACCTGCATCAGCCCATCCCAAGCGCATCATGTTCTCACCATACTGTGCAGTAGGAGCCACACCTGGGAAAGCGCCCGTCTCACTCTGAGAATCACGCATATCACGCATCCACTTGTGGAAGAAACTATCGGTATTAGCAAAGAATGAACCAGTTTCTGTGAATACCTGGGTATCTGCCGTCCAGCCCAAACGTTCGTTGCGCTGTGGACAATCGGTAGGAACTGACAGATAATTAGAACGTTGTCCCCAAAGAGTATTAGATATCAGCTTGTTTATCAATTCATTGCCAGTAGTGATGACACCAGTTTCCAAGTTTTCAGCGATAGAAGTTACAGGGATAGACTGTATAGACTTAATAGTCACCTGACCCGTAGCCGTAATAGAGGCAAAGCGATAGCCGAAGAAAGTGCAATGTGGATAGTAAGATACAAAGTCTTCATTGTTGGCAAAGGTATAAGAAAGCACCATACCACCAGCAGTGGCGATGCGCAGGTTATCGCGATGTACACTGCCCTCAGGACCATCCATACCACGACTCTTGGCACCGTTGCCATCATTCAGTATCTCACCTGGAAGACAAGTAAGTGTAGTTCCTTCAGCAGCCTTAAACGTGAATGCAGGCACAGCAGCAGCATTCTGACCAAAGTCAACAACCAAAGTCTCGCCTGCTTCCAAAGTGATTTCCTCACCAGTTGCATATTCACGACTAATCACCACCTTACCAAACTCCTCATCCTTGGTATTCTCAATATCTTTCCAAACATATGTCTTAACTGGATTCAACACCAGGTCATGACGGAGATACACCTCTGCACCTGCTGAAGGGAGAATCTCTCCATTGAACTCAGTATTAACCTCTGGAGCCTTGAGCTGATCAGCCACCAAATATCCCATTGGCTCACGGGCATCATATTCCTCACCGTCAAAAATACCTGCATGCTTCACCGGACCAGCTATACCAGCCTTCCAATTCTCCGTGTCAGAGCCAAAGAGTTGAGTGGTACCATCAGAATAAGTAAGCTGCAACACACCCCTGAAAGCACACTTCTTACCAATCATACCATCGTGACCTGAAGGAGTGATAATCTTGTCACCCCACCATCCTGGTGTTACTTGTACAGACAGCGCGTTTTCACCACCAGCCTTCTTCTCCAACATAGGAGTGATATCATAGGTAAACGAGCGCTTGGTCTTGGCATAATGGGTAAAACCAGGCTTTAGTACCTCATCGCCAACAGCCTCGCCATTCACATAGAGTTCATAAACACCTAGTGCTGTGGTCATCCAGATGGCTTTGGTTACTTTCTTTTCGTTCCTCACGTTAGAGACAAACCAATTGGCACCATCGGCAGCACGCCAGTTACCTGGTTCCCAAACTATACCCTGCACCACTGGTGCATCCACCACAGATATCCACTGTGAAGCATTCCATGCTGATGACTCCAACGCATTAGTCTTGCTATACCTCTCTTTCTGATTCTCAGTAACGCAGCCTGTCAGCGACAGCAAAGCCGTTGCCAAGACAAGACTCATAGTTCTTAAACTTTTCATAGTATTATTAGTTTTAATTTTTCTCAATCAATACGGTAGCGTATGCCGAAATACCCTCTTCCCTACCCGTAAACCCCAACTTCTCTGTGGTAGTAGCCTTAATGGATACATCCTCTGCATCTACGCCCATCACCTCTGCCAATACTTGCTGCATCTCCGGGATATGTGGATTCAATTTAGGACGTTCAGCACATACAGTGGCATCGATATTGCCCACCCGATAGCCTTTGCTGGCAATGAGTTCCACCACTTTCTTCAACAATATCTTGCTGTCTATGCCTTTGTAATCAGCAGAGCTGTCAGGAAAGTGATAGCCAATATCACGCATATTGGCAGCACCCAACAAGGCATCGCATATGGCATGTATCAGCACATCAGCATCAGAATGGCCCAACAAACCCTTGCTATGCTGCAACTTTACACCTCCTAGCCAAAGGTCGCGCCCTTCTACTAACTGGTGTACGTCAAAACCAAAACCTACTCTTATCTTCATTATTACCTTACATAAAAATCCAGCAACTTATGGCCTTCCAAGTACCCTTGCAAATGCTGTCCTACGGCTACTCGCCCTACACCCACAGGAGTACCAGTATATATCAAGTCACCTATCTTCAAGGTCATAAACTTACTCACATAGCAAATGATTTCATCCACAGTAAAGAGCATATCGGCCGTAAAGCCCTGTTGTACCGTATTTCCATCAATATCCAGGTGGAAATGCAAGTTCTGCACCTCATTCCCCACCTCGCTCAATGGCACAAACTCACCAATCACTGCGCTCTCGTCAAAGCCCTTACTCAACTCCCAAGGATGTCCCTCTACCCTAAAACGGCTCTGCAAATCCCTGGCAGTAAAATCGATACCCACCGTCACCTCATCGTAATATCTACGCACAAACTTCGGACTGATGGCTTTGCCCAAACGACTGATGCGCACCACCACCTCAGTTTCGTATTGCAGGTTATCAGAAAAGTTAGGCAAAAAGAAAGGCTTGCCGTCGCGCAAGATGGCTGAATCAGGTTTCATAAATATCACAGGCTCTGGCGTCGCCTCCGTATGTCCTAGTTCTTCTTTATGGAGAACATAGTTCATGCCAATGCAGATAATCTTCATAATGAGTGATAGTTTAATACGCAAATTTACTGTTTTTCATTGACAACTTACCATTCTTTTGCTTATTTTTGCGGAAAAGAATAAAATATAATGATGAGTAACGATTGGAAAGACAGACTGAATGTGGTGTATTCCACTAATCCAGATTTCAAATATGAGACCGCGAAAGAGGAGGAAGAGACTACCCTTCCCCCACAACAACAAAAGCTTCGAGTGAGTCTGGACCGCAAGAACCGTGGAGGTAAGACAGTTACTTTGGTAACAGGCTTCGTTGGCTCTGAAGAAGACCTGAAATCTTTAGGCAAACTCTTAAAAAGCAGTTGTGGTGTAGGTGGTACGGCCAAGGATGGGGAAATAATCATCCAGGGAGATTTTAAGCAACGGGTGCTTGATCTGTTGATAACAAAAGGATATACACAGACCAAGCCTAAAGGATAATAAGGACTGTAAATAAAAAAGAGGATGCTCCAACGGAACATCCTCTTTTAACTTATTACGTGATAAATTACTCAGCACGCAGGTTGAAACGCTTGAAGTCAACAACGGTCAAATCCTTGTCGAACTTCTGCAGATACTCTGCAACGGTCAGCTTAGCGTCCTTGTTGTATTCCTGCTTCAACAAACATACATCCTTGAAGAACTTAGCCATACGACCGTTAGCAATATTCTGAATCATCTGCTCAGGCAGACTTGCTGCCTTCTGCTCAGCAACTTCCTTCTTGATACGGCGAATGTCGTCAGCCTGCTCCTCGGTAATCATCTTCTTCATGATACCTTCGTTCAGGTGATCTTCATTCTCAGCAATGTAGAGGTTATAACCTGCCTTCTTCAAAGCAGCCTCAACAGCCTTGTTAACCTGCTCGTCCTTGGTCTTCTGGATAGCTACGCTCAACTCATTGTCCTTAACAGACTGAGGAACGCTTGCCTCGTCAACAGCAACAGGGTTCATAGCAGCAATCTGAAGAGCTACCTCATGACCAGCCTCTTCGAAACCAGGCTTGTTCAGCAAGCACATGGTGCAGAGGAAGTTCTTGCTCATATGGTTGTAGGTAGAGATGCCCTCACCTTCCAGCACATTGTAGCCATCCAACTCCATCTTCTCACCAGTGATACCACTACGATCAGTAACAGCCTCAGCTACGGTACGGTCACCCAACTTCAAAGCCTTTACCTCATCCAGTGTCTTGCAGCGGTTTGCCACAGCAGCATCCAGGATATCCTGAGTCAGCTTCACAAAGTCAGCATTGTTAGCTACGAAGTCGGTCTCGCATTTCAGGGCAATCATAGCACCGAAGTTACCATCCACCTTCACCAATACACAACCTTCAGAAGCATCACGGTCAGAACGCTTAGCAGCCACAGCCTTACCCTTCTCGCGGATTATCTTTACAGCCTCATCAAAGTCATTGTTTGCCTGAGTCAGTGCATTCTTACAGTCCATCATACCAGCACCCGTCATCTTGCGGAGCTTGGTGATATCAGCCATTGTTACAGCCATAATTCTTTTTTCTTGTTAAATGGTTAATAAATCAATCCTCTTCCTTGATGAAGTCAGCAGCCTTAGAAGCATTCAGTGCATCCTCATCACGCTTGTCCATACGAGCCTTAGCCTTTCTTGGACGAGTAGCCTTAGGTGCCTTCTCTGCTACCTCTTCTTCGCCAGCAGCTTCCATATCGATTTTCTCTACCTTGCGTTCCTCGATACCTTCCTGCATAGCAGCACAGCATGCGTCGAGAATTACTTCGATTGACTTGGTAGCGTCATCGTTAGCTGGGATTACGAAATCGATATTGTCTGGATCAGAGTTGGTATCAACGATACCAAATACAGGAATACCCAAACGGTTAGCCTCGCGAACAGCAATGTTCTCCTTCATCACGTCCACAACGAACAGAGCTGAAGGCAGACGAGTCAGGTCTGCAATTGAACCAAGGTTCTTCTCCAACTTAGCACGCTGACGAGAAATCTGCAGAATCTCGCGCTTTGACAAATTGGCGAAAGTACCATCGCTGGTCAACTTATCGATATTAGCCATTTTCTTCACAGCCTTGCGGATGGTTGGGAAGTTGGTCAGCATACCGCCCGGCCAACGCTCAATCACGTAAGGCATGCCAACAGACTGAGCCTTCTCGGCTACAATCTGCTTAGCTTGTTTCTTAGTAGCAACAAACAGGATTTTCTTTCCTGACTTGACGATTTGCTTCATAGCTTCAGCAGCTTCATCAACTTTAGCAACCGTCTTATTTAAATCAATGATATGAATACCATTGCGCTCCATGAAAATATAAGGAGCCATAGCTGGGTTCCACTTTCTCTTAAGATGACCGAAGTGGCAACCTGCCTCGAGTAATGTTTCAAAACTTGTTCTTGACATTTGAAATTTTCTTTAAATCGTTTACTTTCTTTTTTGTTTTTTTCTAAACCAACCGCCGGGTAGCCTAAACCTACGAGTCCCGGTAGTTTAGATGCTAAACGCAAATTCTCTCCACCAGCACATTAACGCTTGCTGAACTGGAATCTACGACGAGCCTTTGGACGACCTGGCTTCTTACGCTCAACAGAACGAGGATCACGGGTCATGAAGCCTTCAGCACGCAGGGTTTTCTTATCCTCTGGATTGATCTTCACCAATGCGCGGGCAATTGCCAAACGAAGAGCCTGAGACTGACCAGTGTAGCCACCACCATTCAGGTTCACCTTGATATCATATTTCTCTGCAACACCCAACTTGTTCAATGGCTGCTTCACCACGAACTGCAGTATTGATGATGGGAAATAGACTGCTAAATCTTTCTTGTTAATGGTAATCTTACCTGTACCTTCTGACACGAAGATACGTGCAACAGCACTTTTGCGTCTGCCTAATGCATTAATTACTTCCATATCTTCTTATTAGTTAAGTGCGTTAATATCAATGAGCTTAGGCTCCTGTGCCTGATGCTTGTGCTCAGAACCTTCATAGATGTACAGATTATCGAGAATCTTTGCACCCAGCTTGGTCTTTGGCAGCATGCCCTTTACTACTCTTCTCAACAGACGGTCTGCACCGTTTGGCTTAGCCAACAGCTTGGCAGGAGTAACTTCTCTCTGACCGCCAGGGTAACCTGTGTATGAAAGGTATACTCTACCATTCCACTTGTTACCAGTCAACTTAACTTTGTCAGCGTTGATAATGATCACATTATCGCCGCAGTCTACGTGAGGGGTGAAGTTAGGTTTATACTTACCTCTCAACAACTTCGCAACTTTTGAGCCCAGACGGCCTAATACCTGGTCTGTGGCATCTACGATAACCCACTCTTTGTTTACCGTAGTCTTGTTTGCAGAAATGGTCTTGTAACTTAAAGTATCCACTCTAATTAATAATTTAAAATTGTTACTACTAAGATTTCATCATATAACCTTGTAGGTCTCGGCCAAAAGAATTCTACAAAGCGCTATGAATCAATCGCTTTTTATTTCCTTGATAATAATCGGCTTGCAAAGGTACAGCTTTTCCGTCAATTAGCAAAGAAAATGCTTAAAAATTTGCATTTCCAGGCGTACGTGGATAAGGTATCACGTCGCGGATATTAGCCATACCGGTTACGAACAGGATGAGACGCTCGAAGCCCAGACCGAAACCACCATGAGGGCAGCTACCATATCTGCGGGTATCGAGGTACCACCACATGTCTTTCATAGGGATACCACGAGTATCGATTTCATGCTTCAGCTTATCGTAGTTCTCTTCACGTACGCTACCTCCGATGATCTCACCAATTGAAGGGAAGAGTACATCGGTACCCTGAACGCTCTTGCCATCCTCGTTGATTTTCATGTAGAAGGCCTTTATTTCCTTTGGATAGTCAATCATGATGACAGGGCGCTTGAAATGATGCTCCACCAAGTAACGCTCATGCTCGGAAGCCAGATCGGTACCCCAAGAAACGGGGAACTCAAACTTGTGTCCATTCTTCACTGCCTCTTCAAGGATACGAATACCCTCGGTGTAAGGCAGACGAATGAAATCTTCCTTCAGCACACCTTGCAGGCGTTCAATCAGAGTCTTGTCTATCATATTGTTGAGGAACTGCAAATCATCCATACAGTTATCCAACGCCCACTTCACACAATACTTGATGAAGTCTTCTTCCAAGTCCATCAGATCATTGAGGTCTATAAACGCTACCTCTGGCTCTACCATCCAGAACTCTGCCACATGCCGAGGAGTATTGGAATTCTCGGCACGGAATGTAGGACCAAAAGTATAGATAGCACCCAAGGCTGTTGCAGCGGTCTCACCCTCCAGCTGACCACTCACCGTCAGTGAGGTCATCTTGCCAAAGAAGTCGTCGTCATACTTGATCTTGCCATCGTCATCTTTCTTCAAGTCATACAGGTTCTGTGTAGTCACTTGGAACATCTCACCAGCACCCTCGCAATCGCTTGCAGTAATGATGGGAGAGTTGAAATAGAAGAAACCATGCTCATGGAAGTATGTGTGAATGGCTATAGCCATATTATGACGGATACGCATAACGGCACCAAAGGTATTGGTACGCATACGCAGGTGAGCCACCTCACGCAAGAACTCCATGGAATGTCCCTTTTTCTGCAAAGGATATGTATTGTCGGCAATGCCGAGCACTTCAATTTCACGTGCCTGAATCTCAACTGCCTGACCTGAGCCAACAGACTCAGTCAGCACACCATTCACACTCAGGCAAGCACCTGTGGTAATGTCTTTCAGCAAATTCTCGTCAAAACTTTCCAAATCGACCACAATTTGCACATTATGGATGATGGAACCGTCGTTCAGCGCAATGAAGCTTACCTTCTTGCTACCTCTGCGAGTACGCACCCAACCTTTTACATTCACCAAAGCGCCAAAATCGGTACGCTTCAGCACATCCACCACTTTTGTTCTACGAATATTTTCCATATCGTTTTCTTTCTACACCTTATTTATAATATTAAGCGAAAGAGCCCATGCGGAGGAAGTTCACTTCCTGCTGCGTCAGGAATCTCCAGTCTCCACGCTTCAGACCCTTCTTTGTCAGACCAGCAAAGAATACGCGGTCGAGCTTGGTCACCTTGTAACCCAAATGTTCGAAAATGCGACGCACGATGCGGTTCTTGCCAGAGTGGATTTCGATACCGATATCGTTCTTCTTGGTCTCATCAGCGTATGCAATCTCATCTGCATGTACCTCGCCGTCCTCCAATTCAATGCCAGTAGCAATCTTGTTCATATCATCTTGCGTTAAATCCTTATCCAATTTAACACGATAAATCTTCTTCTTCTCATACTTAGGATGAGTAAGCTTAGAAGCCAGTTCACCATCGTTTGTAAGCAACAATACACCAGTAGTGTTACGGTCCAGACGACCTACAGGATAGATACGCTCAGGGCAAGCACCCTTCACAATGTCCATTACAGTCTTGCGAGCCTGTGGGTCATCGGTAGTAGTCACACAATCCTTCGGCTTATTCAGCAACACATAAATCTTACGCTCTATAGAAACGGGCTGATCGTGGAACTTCACCTCGTCACCACGTTTAATCTTGGTACCCAATTCCTTAACGACCTCACCATTTACAGTTACCACACCTGCCTGGATGTACTCATCAGCCTCACGGCGAGAGCAGATACCAGCATTGGCCAAAAACTTGTTCAAACGGATTTCATCGTCTGGAGTATAGATCTCTGTATATTCAACTGGACGATGGTTGTTCATTCTCATGCCGCCACCCTTACGCAGCTGTGGACGACCGGGCTTGCCAAAACGGCCACCACCCTGACGAGGACGGAATGGGCGCTGATCACCACCCTCGCTGTTGTAACGAGGACGATATGGACGTTGTTCGCCACCTTCAGCATCACTGTTGAAACGAGGACGATATGGACGCTGCTCGCCACCCTCTGTATTACTGTTAAAACGAGGACGGTAAGGACGCTGTTCGCCTCCACTTTGGTAACCTCTCTGCTGACGGTTAGTATTGTCTGCATTCGGATTAAAACGCGGGCGATAAGGCCTGTCGTTTGTGTAAACACGTTGTGGTCTTGATCCACGGTTGTCGAAACCTTCAAATTGATTTCCATCGGCATTGCCTGTAGATTCGGCATTCTGCCACTCTTTGTCTTCTGTAATCATCTTTATTTAAATAAATTGTTTGTACTGCTTGGCCTCACGGCCAAATGTTTTTCTCTCAAGATTTAAATACCTAATTGTTCTTTATGCTATTAAATATTAAATGCCAGTATAATTCATCGGACTGATTGCACGCAATTCCTGCTTCACCTCTTCGCTCACATCCAAACCGTCGATAAAGTTGCGGATAGATGATTCGGTGATAGCCTCGTTGGTACGTGTCAAAGCTTTCAATGCCTCGTACGGATGGGGATAAGCTTCTCTACGCAAAACAGTTTGGATAGCTTCTGCCACCACACTCCAACAATCGTTCAAATCAGCATCAATCGCCTCACGGTTCAAGAGCAATTTACGCAAGCCCTTTAAAGTGCTCTGAATAGCTATCAAGCTATGACCCATTGGCACACCAATGTTACGCAGTACGGTAGAGTCAGTCAGGTCACGCTGTAAACGGGATACTGGCAGTTTCATCGCTAAGTGTTGATAGATAGCATTAGCTATGCCTACATTACCTTCAGAATTTTCAAAGTCAATAGGGTTAACCTTGTGAGGCATTGCGCTGGAGCCCACCTCGCCTGCCTTGATCTTCTGATGGAAATAGCCCATCGAGATATACATCCAACAATCCCTATCCAAATCCATGATGACCGTATTGATACGCCTCAAAGCATCAAACACAGCCGCCAGGTTGTCGTAGTTGGATATCTGCGTGGTAAACTGTTCACGCTCCAAGCCCAGCTTCTCAGCCACGAACTTGTTGCCAAAATCCTTCCAGTCATATGCAGGATAAGCCACATGATGGGCATTGTAGTTACCCGTAGCACCACCGAACTTAGCGGTAATCGGACAAGCCTTCAGCAATTCGAGTTGCTGCTGCAAACGATACACATACACCTCAATCTCTTTACCCAAACGAGTAGGAGAAGCAGGTTGACCATGTGTCTTTGCCAACATAGGTATATCTTTCCACTCATTCGCATAAGCTGATAGCAGGTCGATGAGTTCCTGCAAAGCTGGATAGAACACCTCACTTAAAGCATCCTTAACCGACAGAGGCACAGATGTGTTATTAATGTCCTGTGAAGTCAAACCGAAATGAATGAACTCTTTGTAATCGTCCAATCCGCCAATCTTATCAAATTGCTCCTTCAGGAAGTACTCCACAGCCTTTACATCATGGTTGGTCACAGCCTCAATCTCCTTGATACGTGCGGCATCGGTTTCAGTGAAGTTACGATAGATGTTGCGCAACACCTCAAATACCTGGTGATTTACTCCTGCCAACTGTGGGAGCGGCAATTCACACAGCGTAATGAAATACTCCACCTCAACTTGTACACGATATTTTATCAAAGCATATTCGGAGAAATAAGCGGCAAGTGACTCAGTCTTACCTCTATAACGCCCATCGATAGG
>JAEEGK010027506.1_pt1 | contig 11479 bp, 8 predicted proteins | sample 8958771 | NCBI WGS metagenome assembly JAEEGK01 (sample SAMN16246547, study PRJNA631951) | gut metagenome | biome: gut microbiome; feature: rumen; material: SC-attached | host: Bos | place: Iran: Karaj | collected 2018-10 | reverse complement strand
CTGATGATTTGAAATGCTGCCTGCCGCAACACAACGGCAGGCAGCATAAGTACTGTACGGGTGAGTATTATTTGTTATTCAGCCATTCATTGAACTGCGCCTGCTTATCAGCAATCACAGCGTCAATCCCATTTTGTTTCAGCTTGTTCAGGAATTCAGGATAAACCTTGTCCACATCGGCAGAACCCGTTTCCAGTGCGGCAACATATTCGGAGATAACCGCATCGATCGCGCTGATCTGATTGGTCATGCGGCTTGCGTCATAGCAGAAGCCATAGCCCTTGGTATGGTTCGCCATGCCTTGTGCTTCAAATTTCGCGATTTTTTCTTCCTTGTTGGGGTCCTGTGCGCCGAAGTCAGTACGGTGAGACAGGTCACCATAAGTGCCGATGGTGTAGAAGTTTACGTCACTCATTTTCTCTATGACAGTGCGCGATTCATCGGTATAGGTATAAGTGACGCCTTCCAGACCGCTGTAAATCATAGTAACCAACGTATCGTCATAGTACAGCATATCCAGGAAGCGCATGGCCGCTTCGGGATGCTTGGCGGTGAACGGAATGGTGGTATAAGCACCGGCGGTGGGCATGACGGTAGGCTGATAAATCTCAGTAGTGAACAGCATGGAAACAGGCCTGCCAGACCGCCCGGCATAATCCTGAACAATGCCAAAATCAGCAACATTAATCGCCATTACGCAGTGATCGGGATCATTGGTCATGGAACCGGCATCGGTTGCGTCGGTCGTAGCTGCATCCTTTTTGATAATGCCGTCCAGATACCAGCCGCGGGCCATGTTCAGATAAGCGCGATATTCGTCCGTATCATAAGCATTGACAACTTCCGTGGAATCGATGCCCACCAAAGCGCCGGAGGAAAGGCTGGCACCCAGAGCATCATAAACGAAGGTTTCATTACCCTTGGTGATCGTGCCGGAGATGCCGAGATAAGCGTCGGGATCATTGGCCTTTACAGCATGGAAAATCTGATCCATATCTTCCAAGGAAATGGTATCGCCATCCTTGAAGGGAAGGCCGGTAGCTTCCAAGACATCGGTGAAAATCATCAGGGAACCGGTTCTGCCAACGCGAGGCCTGCTGATGCACAGGACGCCGTAAACATGCTCAGGATCGGCAGCGTCAAAAACAGGAATTCCCTCATCGGCCAGGGCCTGAATATGAGGCGCGTATTCCAGATATTCATCAATCGGCAGCAGCATGTTCATACTGGTGAACAGGCTGGTAGGTATGAAGGGGAGCGGCATAAGGTCCAGCGTTTCATTGTTGGCAAGCCAACGAGTGTAAGCAGAGGCGGATTCAAACACGGATACTTGACGAATGGTAACCTTGACGCCGATTTTGTCGCCGATATAGTCGTTGACAGCTTCGAAAATCTGATCCATATAGGGGTTGTCTACTCCTGCAGTCCACCAGGGAATCACGATTTCTTCAATTTCGCCCGTCCATTTCTGTTCACTTTCAGCCATGGCCGAAACGCCGCAGGTCATCAGAACGCAGAGCGTCAGAAGAAGGGAAACCAGCTTTTTCATAGGGAGACCTCCTTTAACTTTGTTGATTCCATTTTATTATGAACCATCCCTTCCGTCTTGGGACAGTTTCCTTTAAAACTTGTCTTTTTTCATCAGCCTTTTACTGCGCCAAGCGTGATTCCGCCCACGAAGTATTTCTGGAAGAAAGGATACGCGATCATGATCGGCAGGATCGCTACCACAGAAATTGCCATACGAATACCGACGGTAGGAACTTCGCTTTTGGGAATTTGCAGTTCTGAATGACTGGCAAGGAATTGCGCGCTGTTGCTGACATTGTTCAGCAGCAATTGAATGCTGTTCAGCTTAGAATCAGATATGAAGTACAAGCCGTTGATCCAGTCGTTCCAATATGCCAGCGCTGTCAGCAGACCTACGGTTGCCAGAATAGGCTTGGACAGGGGAAGAACGATCTGCCAGTATATACGGAATAATCCAGCACCGTCCATCATGGCGGCTTCCTGCAGTTCGCCGGGGATGGAATTGACAACATAATTCCGCACCAGCATGACATTGAAGCCGTTGAGCAGCAAATTGGGAATGATCAGCGCAAAGATCGTATTCCGCACATCCAGAATGTTGCTGTAGGTAATGTAGGTGGCCACTGCGCCGCCGTTAAACAGCATCGTAAATATAATCATTACAAAAATGATTTTTCCGCCGGGCAGTCCTTTGATGGAAAGCGCATACGATGTAAGTGAAACAAGAATCAGGGAAAGTACAGTTCCGATAACTGTTGTAAGAATTGTTACCATGTAAGCGCGGCCCACCTGCTGCCATTCTCTGCCGATGTATTGATAAGCAGAAAAGCTGATGCTCTTAGGCAGGAAGGAATACCCATCTGTCATAATGGTGCTTTCCTCCTGGATGGAGGAAGATACAAGCAGCCAGAAAGGAGCAATGGCAAGGAAAGCCAGAAGAATCATAACAATATGCGCAATGATGATGGTGGTTTTTTCCTGCCGTGTGTTGATACCGTTCATTCTTCTTTCCTCCTTTCTCAGAACAGCGCGTCATCCGGACTGATCTTGGCGATGACCTTATTGCTAGTCAGAACCAGAACAAATCCAATGAATGCTTGTGCGACAGACGCGGCGGAAGACATCATGATATTATTCTGATTCATCAATGCGTTGTAAACATACGTATCAATTGTCTGCGTTACAGGATACAGGACGCCGCTGTTCCTGGGGACCTGGTAGAACAAACCAAAATCAGAATTGAAGATTTTGGAGATGCCCAGGATCACCATGGTAATCATCGTAGGCTTGAGCAGCGGGAGTGTAATGTACTTGATCTGCTGCCATTTGGATGCACCGTCAATTCTGGCAGCCTCATAGTATTCAACGCTGATACCAAGCAGCGTGGAAAGGTAGAGCACCATACCGAAGCCAACGCCCTTCCACATGTGAATAAACGTGAGAATGAAAGGCCAGTATGCCTTTTCCTGATAGAAAGAAATGGTGTTCCCGGTCAGCGGCTCCAGAATGCTTTTATTGATGAAGCCGTAATCGGCAGAAAGAAAGTTGAAAACAAGAGAGGAAACGATCACCATGCTCATCAGATGAGGAAGCAGTATGCTGGTCTGGTAGAGCTTTTTCGCAAGTTTGCCGCGGATCTCATTGAACAGGATGGCAACCGTGACATTGAACACGATTCCCAAAGCAATGAAGACCAGATTGTAAAGTACTGTGTTGCGAATGATGGGCCCCATATTGCCCGAAGCAAAGAGAAACTTGAAGTTCTCAAAGCCGCAGAAGGGGCTGTTCAGGATCCCCTTGCGGAAGTCCAGTTTCCTGAATGCAATGGTAATACCATACATCGGGATATAGTTATTGATGATGAAGTACACGACGCCTGGAAGCAGCATCAGGTAAACCGGAAGGTATCTTTTCCAGTTAATGCGCTTCTTTGGTGGCTTTCTCAGGGCAGCTTGCGTCATTTCCATCCTTCCTTTCTTCCGGGGATTTTGTAGGATGGGTTTATTCTAACAATTTGCATAAAAAAAGGATTTAGACAAATTCATTGAAAACTTGTCTAAATTCACTTGATTGATTATTTTCTTTTTTCAGGGCTTATTTCAGCCTTTTTCACGCAGCATCATTCGATAATCCCTTGGCGTCATGCCAAACCGCTTCTTGAACAGCTTTGAAAAATAAACGTAATCAAAGTAGCCTACTTCATCCGCGATCATTGTAACGGTCTTGGAAGAATCACGCAGCAGGCTTTCCGCCAGGGTCAGGCGGTGTTCAATGATATAGTCGATCACCGTTCTTCCATATTTTTTCTTGAATGATTTGGTGAGATGATTCATGGACATATATGCCATTTGCGCCAGTTTTTCTACGGATAGCTCTTCTGATATGTGCTGATCAATATATTGACGCACTTTTTCGACTGCATCGGCCTCCTCGTCGGCGGAAATGGTCTTGGCGTAATCCCGGCCCAGTGAACGAAGCCGCACATCGCTGCGCCGAATTTGTACTTCCTTCACCACTTTGTGCATCAGATCACTCATTCGATCCGGCGTCACCGGTTTGAGCAAATAAGAATAACAGTGCAACTCAACAGCACGCTGCGCAAACTCAAATTCGTTGTGGGCAGATACGATCACTTTTACGATGGAAGGCTGGTTTTCATTCATCCATTGAATCAGATCCAGTCCGCTTCCGCCGGGCATTTCTATATCGCAGAGGGCTATGTCAACTTGGTTGGCTTCCAGCAGCGCCACAGACTCGCGGAGGCTATTGGCACTGTACACATTTTCTATGCCAAATGCGCTGAAATCCACGATTTCCTTCATCATATCAACGACAATAGGGTCATCGTCTACCAACAACAGATTGATCATTTTTCTTCTCCTTTCCCCATTGCTATTTCTCTATTGCGAATGATCCGGGCCATCTGCTCTGTGTCCTTGGGCTGAAGCGGCAGGGATACGTGGATCATCGTGCCTTCGTTTTTTCCGCTTGTGATTTCCAGACGATAATCCTCGCCATAGTAATAATCCAACCGTTTTCTTACGTTCCATAATCCAACGTGTTTTCCGGTCGCGTCCTCCACAGCACGGCCTTCCCGGAGCGCCTGAACCCTCTCCTCATCCATACCCTCGCCGGTATCAATGACAGAGATGAGCAGCCGACCATCCCGCTTCTGGATGTCAATCAATATTTCTGTCATGCGATCCGGAGCCAAAGCATATTTTACAGCGTTTTCCACGAAGCCCTGTATAAGCAGCTGCGGTATCAGCAAATCCCTTACCTCGTCTGTCACCTGGCATACGCTGGAAAAGCGATTTTTGAATCGGATTTTTTGCAACCTGATGTAATCCTCAACGAAGGTGATCTCTTCCTGCACTGTTACCAAGGCAGAATTCTTCCGCAATGCGTATTGAAAGTATTTCATCAGCAGCACGGTAAACTCGCTGGCTTCTTCATAGCGTTTCATCTGGATCAAGCTGTACACCACGTTGAGGGAATTCATCAGCATATGCTGGTTTACCTGCAAATGCACGTTGATTGTTTCTGTTTGCAGCTTCCCGATCTCCTGCTCATAAGAAGCGATGCGCATATGTCGGATTTCTCCCGTCATATGATTAAAGGTTTTCGCCAGATAATTCATTTGCAGCGAACCCAATTGTTCCTGTACGCGGTATTCCAGTTTTCCCGTTTCTACCTCCTGCATACCTTCCGCCAAAACGCTCAACGGCTTTTGAATCAGCCGTTTTGCCAAAATGTACAGCAAAGGAATCACCAGGACACTAAGCAGGGCAAAGGCGAAAAACACATAAAAAATGGGCGGATACATGCTGTATACTTCTCTGGCTGTGATTTGATAATCAAGCAATACGTTTACACTGCTTATTTCAGCTTGCTGCTGTATAACAGCTTTCCCTATCTGCAAATTTGCTGGGTTGGAAGCGGGATAGGAAAGCAAGACCGTGCCATCCTGCCCGTTTAAGAACGCAGCGCCACCCCCTTCGGCGCAGCTTGCATAGCAGCTTTGCAGCAGCACGTCCAAATCCATAAGATAACCAAAGCTGAAATATGGAAATGGGTAGTGAATGAGCATGTAGTTTTTTCCATCCACAGACAGCATGTTTTGAGCGCTGCCTTTTTCTTGCTGGTAATCCCGGGCAAATAGATAAACGCAGTTTTTGATCTCTTCTGACAAGTCGTATTTTCGGCTGAAAAAAGAAACGAAATCCTTTTCCCGGTCAAAGAGATAATAGGATACGAAATCCGGAAAGCTCCCCTGCAAGGAAGCAAGGCTGTTTTTCAGCCTCAGATCCGTCAATATGGAATCAGAAGCGTCGCCGCCCGTGAGCGCAGCAAGATTGCTGCTCAGAATATCGGTTACGATATCGTTTTGCAGCACACGATGATTGGAATCCACCTGCTGGGCGTAGGCATTCAGGTTGCCGCGCAGCCGTTCCGCCATTTTGTCCCGATAGGATATGCCTACCGTCCAAATCGTCAGGATGGAAAAAATATTCACCGGGATAATGATCAGACAAGTTATCATCATCCATTTGCTCATCAAGCTATGCCGAAGCATATAGATCCTTCGCTTGATCCGCTCAAACATGTGCCTTCCTCCTCAAGAATTGCCCCCTTCTTTTTACTATAGCACAGAATAGTGCGTGTTTGCTATCCCTGTGAAAAATTTTTGTTGAGGAGCATTCTTTCAGCAAACAGTGGATGAAAAAATACAAGAAAAGGATGATTTTCTCAATTTCGCACGCTGAGAATAAATGCTATGCTCAGTGCGGGAATAAAAGAAATTGAGGAAAGGAGCCGCATATTGTTCCCGAATATGCAAAACAGAATGATGAAAACCCTGCAGAAAATTTGTACTCTGATTCTGAGCATGATACTTTGTTCCTCTTTCTGTATCACGACAGGATACACGGAGGCACAGCCTTTCTCCCTTCCCGTGCTCAATGAGAATGGCTTCTATTCCGAGGCGTTCTGCCTGGGCATGAATCCGGAGGATACTTTTGAATGGAATCCCATGATCCTGCTTTTGCTGGGTGATCTTTCCGAAGAAGCGAAGGAAACTGTCAGCCAGGCTTCCTATGCAGGCGCTGTCTTTTCTGAAGCGTTTATCGCCTTCTTTCCCGATGGAAATGCCAGGCTCTCTTTCCGTTTCACTGATCAAATGTATCAGGCATTAAGCACCTCTGCGCTTTTCAGCAGTATTATTCAACAATCATCTGATCAGAATTACAGCTATGCTGTCAACTTGGAAGAGCAGAAAGTGGTACTTTACGGTGACGATACTGTTGAACTGACCATCCATGCAGAACAAAATGCATTTGAAAGATCTGCCTTTGGCAGCCATGAGATCTTTTCTGTTCCTCAAGAGGTTCCTGAGATTCACACCGAAAATTTGCGGTATTCTGTTCTGCGCAACATCGCATATGGAGATGATCCGGCGCAGGTGATGGATATTTATGTGCCGAATGATTTGGATACAACAAAGAGTAACGGTGTAATCGTTGATATTTACGGCGGCGGGTGGACAAGCGGCGACAAAGGAAGCGTATCGGAAGAAGCACGGAAATATGCGGAGGCGGGCTATATCGTCCTGACGCCTACAATGCGCAACGCCTTTTATGATGAAGAAATTGGGAAAACCACGATGACTGTTTACGATATGCTGAACGATGTGCAGCTTAGCCTTCGGAAATTCAAGGAAATCGCAGTTGAGAGCGGATGGAATGTAACCCAGTGCGCGTTCCGCGGCACGTCCTCCGGCGCGAATATTGCCTTGCTGTACAGCTATACCAGAAATGCCGATCTTCCCTGGTTCGATACAGAGGAGATCCTCCCGGTGCGTTTTGTGGTAGATGTGGTTGGCCCTGTGGATATGCATGACAGCGCATGGTTTGGTGATGAAAGCTGGCCGGAGGAGGATCGCACCCTGATGACCGGAGAAGGCGCGGGCCCAGCCTACGCGATGCTGCTGACCGGCGCTGCAAACGAAGAAAACCTGAGCGAAGATCAAATAGAAGAAGCAATCCGCTCCATGTCGCCTGTGTGGTACGCACAGAATGGCGGAGCCATCCCCACGCTGATGGGCTATTCCAAACGGGATATCATTCAGAACCCCAATAATGGGATCATTCTGAAGGGCTATTTGGACGCCGCAGATATTCCTAATGACTTGTATACTTTTGAAAATTCTATTCATGGGTATTCTGCCGATCCTGAAACAGCGGAAGAGTTTCTGCAGAAAAGTATAGAATACGCAATCACATATTTTCTTCCCTGATCGTTGGACACGTTTGTTAAAGCACTGAGGGCAGAAGAAGGAGGGCTTTTATGGCTGTAGAAGATGGAAAAATGCTGGAGTTCTCGCCGGAAATGATTCAGAAACTGATTCAAGGCAGGCGTGATCGGTTCAATCAAATGATGAAAGATGTAAAGGAACTGGATTATGAGATCGTTGATCTTCGCAAAGAAGCAAACTGGACTGCGCGGCTTGCCATCAAAAAGGCCCATCCTAAAACCGCGCGCGGCTGCTTTATTGTGTGCCCTGGTGGCGGCTTCCTCTTCAAATCCTGGAACGAAGCGCTGCCTGTCGCGGAATACTTCTATCAGCAAGGTATCAATGTGGCGATTCTGGATTACCACGTTAAGGCCGATGAAGGCTTGGCGTTGGTCGATCCTGATACGCAGCGTATGGCCGGAGAAGACGGATTGCAGGCAATCCGCTATCTGCGCCTGAATGCTGAGAAATACAACATTCTGCCTGATCATATCGCAATTGGCGGTTTTTCCGCAGGTGGTATGCTCTCCGGCTATGCGGCAACCAAGTTTGATTATGGCAGAAAAGATGCTGAGTCTCCGATTATGACAGTTTCTTCACGCCCGGATGCTGCTTTGATCCTCTATGGGGCTTTTTCCAACACATCCTCTGTCCCTCCCCTTACAGGCGGCATGACCCGAGAAGAAATTGCAAAAGCAAATCAGTTGGACACAATCCGCAATATTCATGTGGATTGTCCGCCCATGTTCGTTTTTCAAACCCATGGGGATGACCCGCGCATCGCCCTGAATTTTTGTATGGAGCTGGCTGTTCATGGCGTTCCATATGAAATCCATACGTTTGAAGAAGGCCCCCATGGCGGCGGACTATATAACGGGAAGGATGAGACGCCCGATCTGCCGCATACTGCGATGTGGGCTCCTATTGCCGCAGACTGGCTGAAAAGCCGTGGTTTTTAACGAACAAATGAGATTTGGGGTGGAATGAGCATGTTGTCACATGAGAAAAAGCATATGGAAGCCTTGCGGAAGCACGCTGCCGAATGCGTGGTATTGCTAAAAAAAGATGGGCAGTTCCCACTGGAGAAGCCCTGCAAAATTGCCCTGTTTGGTTCAGGTGCGCGCAATACCATCAAAGGCGGCACGGGAAGCGGCAATGTATACAGCAGAACCTACGCCACCGCCGAGGCTGGGCTTGAAAAGGCAGGCTTTGTAATTACGACCAAAGCGTGGCTGGACGCTTATGCGCAGGATCGTGCCAATCACCACGATGCGTTTATTGCCGGAATCAAGCAGGACGCAGCGAATCGCGGGGTATCTGCTTTTATGGCAGGATTCGGAAAGATCGAGCCGGAATATGATTACAGCTTCCCGATTGAATATGAGGGAGAAGTCTGCGTCTATGTTCTGGGTCGCACATCAGGAGAAGGAAATGACCGACAGGTAACACCTGGCGATGTTCTGCTGACCGCTTCGGAAATCCGTGATATTCTCGCTCTCAATCAGCGGTTTGAAAAATTTATGCTGGTGCTGAACGTGGGCGGGGTAATCGATCTTGCTCCCGTGGCTGATGTGAAAAACATTCTCTATCTCAGTCAGTTGGGCACAGTAACCGGAGATATATTGGCGGATATTCTGCTGGGAAAGGCGCATCCCTCCGGCAAACTGACCACTACCTGGGCCAAACCTTGCGATTATCAGGATATCGGGGATTTTGGCGACAGGAACGATACACGCTACCGGGAAGGCATCTATGTAGGCTATCGATATTTCGACAGCACTGAAAAGAAGCCGCTGTATCCCTTTGGCTTTGGCTTAAGCTATACCGAGTTTACGCTGTTGATTGCTGGCACATCCACCGATCATGTTTCAGTAACGGTTCATAACATTGGTAAATATCCCGGTAAGGAAGTCGTGCAGCTTTATATCTCCAGCCCGAAGGGAAAACTGCCTAAAGCATATCAGACACTGGCTGCTTTTGCGAAAACAAGGCTTCTTCAGCCCGGCGAAAGCGAAACGGTTACGCTGCCCGTGCGGCTTTCGGATGCGGCATCCTATTGTGAGGAATGCGCAGCTTACGTATTGGAACAGGGGGATTATATCCTCCGTGTCGGAAACTCCAGCAGGAACACTTCTCCCGCAGCTGTTCTTCGGTTGGACAAAACCGTTCAAGTTAAGAAAGTCAGAAATCTGCTTGGAAAACCTGATTTTGACGATACTGTCCTGACCTTTTCCTCACGAGATGATCTTTCTCAAACGCCTGTTTACCCGATTCATGGAGATGACCTGGTTCCTGTAATATGTTCCTACGAAATTGACAGACCGATTGATCCCTTTGTGCGTGCGCTGTCTGATCGGGAATTGGCATACCTTTGCCTTGGCGCTTATCTGGACGGAACCACCGGCTTTGTCGTGGGCAGCTCCGCTCTGCACGTGGCGGGTGCTGCTGGAGAAACAACCAATCGGCTGCCTGATAAGCTGCGAAATCGGCATCTTGTGATGGCGGACGGCCCTGCCGGTTTGCGCCTCAGTGAAAAATGGTATCGTAAAGAGGATGGAACCGCGCTGGCGGCTATGGAAAAAATGCCGGATGGCCTGGATGAGATTTTGCCGCCCGAAATAAATAAGACCATCAAAGAAACTTATGATGCGATCCCGAAGGATCAGCTTCAGGAATATGTCACCACTGCCATCCCTATTGGAACCGCCCTGGCGCAAAGCTGGAATCTATCGTTTTGCGAAATGTGCGGAGATATCGTCGGCGCCGAAATGGAGCTTTATGGCATTCATTTATGGCTGGCCCCTGCGCTGAACATTCACCGGAGCATCCTTTGCGGACGGAACTTCGAGTATTTTTCCGAAGACCCGCTGATTAGCGGAAAAATGGCGGCAGCGATTGTACGGGGCGTGCAGAGTCATCCGTGCTGTGGGGCGACGATCAAGCACTTTGCGGCGAACGGCCAGGAAACCAACCGCTATAACAACAATTCCATCGTTTCCGAGCGCACCATGCGGGAAATCTATCTGAGGGGATTTGAAATTGCGGTCCGCGAGAGCCAGCCAGCGGCCGTGATGACCAGCTATAACTTGTTGAATGGCGAGCATACCAGCCAACGCAAGGATCTGGTGGATGATATATTGCGCTGCGAATTTGGCTTTCAGGGGTTTGTTATGACGGACTGGATCACCACCGGGAAAATGTATGATCCTTCATCCAAACATCCTGGCATTTTTGCTCATAAGGTTATTGCCGCTGGCAATGATATCATCATGCCCGGTGCAGAACCTGATTTTGCCGATCTCATGCGCTCGCTGGCTGATGGGACATTAGATCGGGAAAAGCTGATGATTTGCGCATCGCGCATCTACCGGATGATTTTGTATTATGCTTAACGACAGCTACCATTTCTTGCAGCTTATGTCAACCGTCCAGAACACGGAGGCAAACGATTCTTTATGCAGTTTGAAAGATTGCGAAAAGCAGAAATACAGCAGGCAGCCGATCTTGCCGCCCGCAGCTTTTTGGATTATGCGTATTTTTCAATCTTTGTGCCCAACGCAAAGCGCCGGTTTCGCTTTTTGAATACCATGCTTTCTGTGGAATTCAGCGTTAATGATGATCGGGCTGAGCTTTGGGCGGCAAAGGAAGATGAAAAGA
>JAEEGK010027499.1_pt1 | contig 11482 bp, 6 predicted proteins | sample 8958771 | NCBI WGS metagenome assembly JAEEGK01 (sample SAMN16246547, study PRJNA631951) | gut metagenome | biome: gut microbiome; feature: rumen; material: SC-attached | host: Bos | place: Iran: Karaj | collected 2018-10 | reverse complement strand
CCCCTTCATTAATCATTTTAACATAAGACTTAATTAAATCAATGAACATTTTACCGTTTAATTCTTGGCCATTTAATTTTTTTGGATTGATACTATTAAGCACAGTTTTCCTCAAATAATTAACTTGTTCGATGAATTCTTTTCTTAATTTGCTTGCAGGGGTGCGCTCCAATTTTTGTAAATTGCCTTCTTCGAGAAGGGGGCGTACTAGCGTTACGCAATCACGATTGGGAAAATATTCTTTAACTAATTTTCTTATTTGATTTTTATTCACAATGAATTCACTCGTTCCATTTTGCAATTCTAAACTATATTCCAAATATTCTTTCGAAGTTATCGGATTTCCTTCTCTGTTTTTCAATTGGAGAGAAAAATCTCTTATTACCCACATAAATGCCGGTAAATATTTCGCGAAATCTTTATTCCCATTTTTTTGTTGAATATTTTTTGTTATATTTACAATAAACGATAAACTTTGTATAGAACTTTCATCAATAGTCCCCATCGAATTAAAAATGAAATAGCTCGATAATAAAATCGCCAAAGTCATAATTTTATTATCATGATTATGATCTTCATCCGTGGCCCCGATCCCCTCTGTGTCAATTATCAACACATTTAATGGCTTCCCTTGAGGTGTGTGGGCTGGAATTGTCTTACTCCACATCCAAAGACCTTTTGTGCATGGATTAATCGAAGGCCCAACCGAAAATCCCCCACTGCGATTTAATAACATTCGATTCAATAAATAACTTTTTCCTGTACGGTACATCCCTGCCACTGAGATAACTCCTATGGGATTTTGAAGTTGACGAATTACTTCTAATGCTTCTGGGTTGATTACGAATTGACCGAGGGATGGGTCGTAGTTTACCATTGATAGGGCACGACCGTCGTCGGGTATGTCTTCTAAAGAAAAATTCACTTCGGTGTTTAACATTTAATGTTTTAATTGATTTTATTTAAGGAAAATTGTTTATATTTTTTTTCTTATGAATATTAATTAATAATAAAAGATGAATAAAATGGAATATTTATGGAATAAAAAATTTTTGTGATTAAAAAAGTTTAGATATGGATATATTTTTATCAAATCAATGAAAATTATTTGAAAGTAATGTTAATAGTATTGTGGAAGGAAAGAAAAAAGATGATTTTGGATTATTTAACGGTTTAAATTCATTTTTTATCAAAAATTTAAAAACTAAAATAATTATTTTTAATAAAAATAATTATAAAATAATATAAAATTGTTAATACTATATAATAAATAATACAAAAAATAAAACAAAAATCACCTTCAGAACTCATATATAAAAGTTTAGATTCAAATTTAGGAAATTTATTAATTGTATATAAATCAATCATAGTCATAATAAAACATATATTGGGAATTAGCATAGTAATAAATTTGATAATTTTAGAAAAAGAAGGGATAAATATAAAAAATGAAAAAAGAAACATAAGAAAAGAAATAACTTTAATAAAAGAATTTGCAGTTTTAACAGTATGTAAAAATGACTGAATAAGTATAATAAAAAAGAAAGTACAAATAGTAAACAATAACTGAACAAAAATTATTAAAATGATATTAATATTAGGTATTAATTTAGTAGAATAATAATAAATAGCAGTAATAAAAGGAATAATTGAAGTTATAGTATAAAGAAATGCCCAAGATAATATATTTTTTTTTTGAGTTATTCCTTGTCTATATAAAAATTCTTCTAAATGTTCTTCTTTTTCTTTAACAATCCATAAAATAATTGTATTAATTGTCATTTGCAAAATCTGAGACCCAAAAAAAATAGAAAGATATGCAAAATCAAAATCTAAATTTAGAAAATCTATTTGAGGTTGTTGAATTTCTTCTCCATTAATAAATTGGGTTGATTCAATTGTAAAAGTTTTTGTTACATTATTATTTAAATATGCAAAATAATAAGTAATTATTTCATGGATTTTTTTGAATTGTGTGATTTTTTTTTGAGCTTTTTGCTTGACATTAGTTCTTGAATCTATATTAAATTCATTTGATGAACTTTGTAATGATGTTGTTTGTATTTTATCAACTTTGAATTTAAATTCATATTCTTTATCTTTTTTTTCTATTTCAAGAAATAAAGTATAAGAATTTTTGTCTTTATAATTTTTTGAATTTATTTCATCATTAAATTCTTTTGTTGAATTAAATAAACTAATATTTAAATTTTTAATGTTTTTTAAAACTTTTTCCATATCTTTACCTATTGAATCATTTGTAATTATTGCAAGTGTTTCATTATTTAAATTTAATTTTTTGCTAAACAAATTATAATTGACAATATATGAATATGGATGATTAGGAATAGAGTCATTAAAAATTTTCAAATTATTTGATATATTTGCTACTCCTTTTATTTTTTTTTCCATTATCATTTCAAGAAAAGGCCCATAAAATATAAATAATAAAGGAAATATTAAATATGTACAAAAAGAATTACAAATATTCCTTTTCATATATGTCATACGAATTTTTAATAGTGTTAACATTTTGAATTAATAAAATTAATAAAAGATATATATAATTTAATTTCTAAATAAATTATATTAATATTTATTTTTAAAAATATAAAAATATATAAAAAGAATATTTCAATGAATATTAGTCAAAAAAATAAAATTTATTTTATAGAAAAATAAAATATAATATAAAATACTCTATGAAATCATAAAATTATGATTTTTTTTCAGAACTTTCCAAGTTTTGTATAGGATTAATATCTAATAATGTATAAATACTAGGTAATGTAATAATAACATCTTTAGGAATAATCATTAACATTTTTTTTGTATTATAAATAATAGAACTTAATCTTTTAACAAAAGGAATCCAAAAAGCAAAAAATAAAAAAGTAATTAGAAAAATAAAAACACCAAACATAAATACATAAGTATTATTAAAATTACTTAAATAATCATTAATACAAGAAAGAGTAGCATCTTTTAATTGAACAAAATAAGGAATAATTAAATTAGTAAACATAATATTTAAATTTTTAACAATTCTGTGATTGAACAAAATAATAGGATTAAAAAAATTCTCAAGAATAGTTGGATCAGTTGGCCACATTTCTTCACCTTCTATAGTACCTGTCATAGTTAAATTAAAAAAACCACTTATATTTTTATAATAATAATTAGATAAACTTTTCATAAAACGAATTTCTTCTAAATAATATGCATTCATTACATTAAATCCAAATTTAGTACATTTATCCATAAAAACTAAACATTCATTTTCATCTAAAAAATAATCATCTCTTCTAAAATAACATGGAATATGTTTTTTTATTGTTGAGTATTTATTATATAAATTTGGGACTTTTTTTCTGTTTCTGTTCATTACTCCTGTTCCTTTTTTTCTTACTGTATAAAGATTTTGTAATTCAAAATCTAAAAAATCAGATGATAATTGATATGAAGATATTGAACTTCTATCAAAGAGAAATTCTCTTAAAATATTAAAAACTACATAAAATTCATTTTCTACTAATACTTCATGTTGGAAATATAATTCATTTCTTTTTGATTGTTCTAGTAAATTGAATAATAATATAAATATTGTTATAAAAAAGATTAAAATAAAAGCTAAAAATATTTGAACTTTAATATTAAAAACTTTTATAAAGTGAAATAAAGTACTTTTTTTTTTTGATTCATTTGGTTTTTTTGCTTCAATTTTTGCTTTTTTCTTTGATGTTTTTGATTTTTCACTAATACTAATTAATGATTCAGTTTCTTCTTCAATTCCTTCTTTCATATTTTTTACTTTATTTGAAAAATGTTCACATTTCTCTAAAGACTTTTGAATAGTCTCAATATTAATACTAAAAAATACTTGTATATAACTTTCTTTTCTTTGATTTACTTTATCATAAGAATAAACAACAAGAAAATAAATTCCAATTAAAACAAAAAAAATAAATATAAAAGCAAGAATTAAAATTAGTTTAATTTCTTTAACCTTATTATAAAGTTCATCCATGTAAATTTCACCTTGATAATTATAAGCATTACCAGCATTATTTAATGCATTATACATAAAAGAAAAAACATCATGTTGAGTAGGAATAATATCACTTAAGAATTTAGTAGCAATATTAAATAATTGAGTATTAGTTTCAATAAATAATCCTTGCATAGTAGAATCAACAGCAAATATTGTATAATTATTTTTAATCATAATAATTTCAAATGTTTTATTTGAAACTAGATATTTATTTTTTTTTGACATTGGTAATGTTGAAGATACAATTTCAGCAATATAAGTTTGGCTTTTATGAAAAACTTGTAAAACATTTTCAAAAATTTCATTTACATAAATATCTTTTGAATTTCTTGTTGGTAATTCTGTATAATTATTATTATTTAATAATATTAATTCTCTACAATAATAAATTCCAAAACTATTCATTACTATTAGCATATATGAATCATTTATTAAAATTGAATTTTCTTTTATATCTTTTAAAAATGAATTTACATATATTAAAGAAAAGATTCCAATTAAAATTAAAAAAATATAAATTAAAATAGATATTTGTGCTAAATTTACTATACTTTTTTGATTTTCTTCTTTAGATAATGCATATTCAATTTCTTCAATAAAACTTTCATTTTCATCTTCTTTTTTATTTATCTGTTTATTTGCTTTAGGTGTAAAATATTCATTTTTTTGAGTAGTTTGTTTTCTTACTATTTTTTTATTTTCTTTATCTCCTTTTGCTTTATTAAATATAAATTCAACTTGAGATATTTTTTCATAATTATTAATTTCAACACAAACATTTCTTTCATAATTATATTGTAAATAATGAATTTTTGAAAGATTAACTTTATAATAATCATTACTTGTTGTTTTTTCACTATGTAAAAAAATATTTTGAAAATTATTTTTAATTGGTTTTGTTTCTTTTTTATCAACATTAGAAGAAGAATCATATTCTTCATCATTTTCTTCTTCATCTTCTTCATCATTTTCTTCTTCATCTTCTTCTTCATTTTCTTTTCTATTATTTTCTTCTTCTTCAATTGCTTTCATAATTTTTTCTTTTAATAATACATTTAATGCATTATCACTTTTTTCTACTCTTTTAAATGCTAAATTGTCATAATCTAAATCAAAAACAAATGAATTTTGAGGAACAAATTTATCATTAATTTCATTTTGTCCTGCTATAATATTTTTAAAATTAATATTATCTTTTTTTGTTACTGATTCATTTTTTTGATAAAGTGATTTAGGTGTATTATTATTTTCAAATTTTAAAGTTAAAGTTTTATTTGGTAATGTTAATAATTTTTTTGAATAATCCATAATTTTTTTTTCTAATTTAAAATAATAACCAACTACTTTTTTATTTATTTTTGCTTGTGATACTGTTAAATAAAAAGAATCATCCATTCCATTATTATTAAAATTATTACTATTATTTGGTGTAATATTAAATTTTGGATTTTCTGTTTCAAATTTTCCCATTTCAATAATTTTAGATGAAGTATATTTTGAATCAAAATTTGATATTTTTCTCCAATTTACTAATTGTGGTGTATTATATTTTGTTTCTATTATTTTTTTTTTTATTTCCAATTTTTTTTCAAATGTTAAATCTGATTTTTCAATTGCACAATGAAGATAATCTTCATGAAATTGTTTTATAAAATATGTTATTTCAAAATTATTATTTATCATTATTGAATTTATTTTCAAAAGTGAAAGTGCATTTGCTGTAAAATTTTGAATATGAAGTAGATTATTTGTTAAAATTGTACATGTTTTTAATATATCACTATCTTCTTTATTTTTTTTATATGGATTTTTCTTTAATGATGCTATGAAAAAATTTTCATTTTTTTCATTGTGATATATTGTAGTTTTAAAATTTAATTCTACTAAATATTTTGATTTATTTTTAGCAAAAGTTATTAATTCTTTAGGTTCTGATTTTACACATAATGATTGTGTTGTTAAAGTTTTTTTGAAAGAATCTAATTTACTTTTTAAAACTTTATCATGTTCAGTAATAAAAATTTCAGGCATTATTAAATTTAAAGATTGACCAATTATCTCTTTTTTTGTATAACCAAAAATTTCCAAAAGACTTAATGACATATTGCTTATTAATCCATATGTTTCTTTTTTTGCTGAAACTACAATATATTGATATACATCACTATTATTTATATTTTCAGTATTAAATTCTATATCAATTGTAACTTCCTTTGTTTGTTCTATTTCTTCTAATAAATTTTCAAATTTTTCTACTTTTTCTTTATCATTTAAAATATCATTTATAAACTCTACATATAATTTAATTATCATAAAATCTTTATTCTTTAATTTTTGCATTTTTTCAAATGTAATATTAATTTGTGAAATTGTTTTACTTATTTTTGAAACAATTTCATTCATCTTATATAAATTCTCAATTCCTTTTGTATGAGAAACTAATAATTCAGACCAAAACTGCAAATAAACAAAGGAAGCTTCATTTATTAAATTTTCAAACTCATTTACTAATTGATTATATTTAATTTCATTTAATAATTCATTATTAATTAATTCATCATCATTAATCAAAGATAAATCATTTTGAAAATATTTATTACAAATATAAATAATAAACTCTTCTTCAATAGTCATTTCCACTTCATCAATATTTCTTAATATTTCCATTGCTTCTTGTCTTTTATTCATTTTTTTAATTAAAAAAAGTGAATAAGCAAATTTAATTTCTACAACTCCAGGAAATTTAGATAAGCAAAGTTGATATAAATGGTCAACATGTTGTAATAAAAATACTTTTCCATTAAAACCTTCTAAAATTGCTTTTTTATATTTTTTTAAAGCACAATTTTTTAAAGGACAATTAGCTTCAAAAAGTGAAATGTAACCTTCTAATAAAATATTAGATTCTCTATCATTCTCAATTCTTTCTATTATTTGAGTAAATGATTTAATCACTAATAACATTTCTGAATAAGTTGAAGTATTATTAATAAAATATAAAATATTTGATTCAAAATCTTTTTTTTCAAAAAATATTAATAGACTTAATATTGGAAGTGATATAAAAAATAATGGTAAACAACCATTAAATTTTGTATTTTTTAATACTTTTCCTAAAAACAAAACAAAAGATGCCCAGAATAAAATTAGTGAAAAAAATTTATGTATTTGATTTAAAATATTCTGACTAAATCTTGGATAATAAAAATTAAAATAAACACCAAAAATACTAAAAATAAATAATATACTAATTAAATAAATATGAATTTCTTCACCACCATCAAGAAACACAAAAACACAAGTAAGAATAATTTTTTCCCATAAGAAAAATACTTCTGGTTTAGAAGTTGTTTTTGATAAAACTTTATATTCTCCTCCTAATGAATATTCATAAAAAATAGTTTGAGTTAAAACTGAAATTGGAAGTAAAAAAACAATACTTAAAATAGCCAATCCAGTATTAATATAATATAATGTTGTATAACATTTTAAATCGTCTGTATATAAATTTGTCTTTTGTTTTGTACAATCAAAAGCAGACATAAAAAGAAAAAATAAAGGAAGAAAAAAAGGAGCTGAAATTAAAGGAAGAATTTTTTTCATCATAATTAATGGAAATGATATATTATAATCTTTTTTAGAAAATTTGAATATTACATAAAATAAATTTAAAAATATAAAAACATTTATAAAAACACTAAAATAAAATACTAAAAGATACATTGGCTTGTTTCCAGTGGTAAAAGGAAGTAAAAGAAAGTATTTTATAAATGAACTACATTCTGCAAAATATTTTTCTTTTTTCCATTCTATATCAAACTACTTTATAATAAATATTTATTTTTACATATGAATCAAATGGGAAATAAAATATTTGAAGATATTGATATGCTATACTTATGCATTCTAAATATAAAAAATGATGACCATCTTTTATTAATAAAAAAATAAAATAAAAGAATGATTCTTTTATTTGAGTTTTTAATTTTAAAAAGTATGAATCATTTCTATGAATAGTTATGCTTAATAATTTATTATCACCATCTTTATTCATTTTTGACATTGTTTATTTATTTTATTTTTTATAATATTATATTATATTAAAGAATTATTGTATATTTTACTCTTTATTTATTGGATATTATTTTTTAGATTTTTCTTAACAAATTAAATAAATAATAAGAGAAATAATTATATTTAAATAGAATTTCAAAATAATGAAGAATAAGAAATAAAATTTTAATAATTTTAAAAACTTCAATTAACATTTTTTTGATTGACATATATAAATCTATTTTTATTATTAATTCATTCTAATTTAGAATTTATTAGTTTTTTTATACTATATTAAAAATATTAAAAAAATAAAATTATTAAGTATTAAAAATGAATAATTTTTAATTGATAATATGTAAATAAAAAATAATTGTTTATTATTTTAGTTTGATTTTTCTTTAATATTTTGACAATTTTTTTTAATACACTCCTCAGCACACATTACATACTCAAAATGCTTTTTAATATGAGAACATTCACCATAACATTTTCCAATACATTTTAATTTTAAAGTTTGTTTTAAAAATTTCATTGGAAAAAGTAGTACAACATTTTTTTCATTCCAACATTTATCAAATTCATTTTTTAAAATTGGATATTCTTTTATTATAATATGAATAATATTTGATATATTTTTTGTTTCAATTGTTTTAATATTTGTAATTATTTTTTCATATATTACTTCATTTCTTATTAAACATTGAATTTTAGGAATAATTGATGATTTAAATTCATAAGATGAAGATATTGATAAAATTGATATAATAATTAAAATATATGATTTCATATTTTTTATTTATAATTTTTTCATTTTGGATTTTTTATTTTAAAATTTTTTATATTTCTGTGAAATGAAAATAGAGAAAATTAAAAGTTAAAAAAAATTAAATAAAAATATTTATTGAATAATAAATTTTTGATTATTAAATAAAATTAAAATATAAACCTAACTTAAATAAAAAGAATGATTAATAATAAAATCCAACTTAAATTACTTTTAAGAAAAGAAGAATCAGAAATATAAATTTTTCTTCCATTAAGACTATAAATACGTCTATTATTTCCAATTTTAGCATATTCTTTATTAACAGATTCAACAAAAGATTTAAATCTATTAAATTGATTTTCTGACATTGTTTTAATATCTTTAAAAACAACCCAATTAACATTTTCAGAACAAGGTGGAGTAGTCAATCCTCCTTTATAATAATAAAGAGCTTCATTTTTTTTAACAATATTATCAATTTTAACATTTTCAACTTCTTTTCCAGTGCCCAATCCAATTTCTTCTAAAAATGCATTTTCAATACTTCCAATTTTAAAAATAAAACCAAGAACTAAATTTTGATTTATTTCCTCACTTTTACTCTCATTTTCATTTTTATGTACAATATGCATTTCCATCGGATGTAAAGTTCCATTTATAGTATGTTCTGCATTTAAATGAAAATGAACATTTACAACTTTATATGAGTAAAGAGTACCATTAATTCTTACTTTTATTCCTCCATTATTTAATGCAGGAGTTGATAATGAATATTCGTGTTCGTATCCTATTTTTGTTTTTTGAATTGGAGTGTAGTTTATTTCTTCTATTATTACTCTTTTATTTCCATATTCTAAATCAAATTCTATATCAAAGTCGTCTGGTATTGCTACTGGTGATTGATATTTCCCTTTTGTACAATCTCCTGGCCAGGTACTTTGGTCTGCATAATTTAAAGGACCTTTAAATGATGTTGAGAGTATTATTAATGATATAAGAATTATGGTAGATTTCATTTTTTTTTATAGATTTTTTTTTTGTTTTTTTAATATTTATAATATTTAGAATTTTATTTCTTTTTTAGAAATCTTTTTTGGAAATTAATTCACATATTTAGTTTAATTTATTGTATATAATCATTTTATTTTATAGAATAAATAAAAAATATAATTCATTATATATAAATAAAAACAATTAATTATAAATTAAAATTACACAAAAAAATAATTTTATAATTAAAAACAATATTAACACAAAAAAATATATTTTATTCCCATAAAAAAGCTAATTACATTATGAATATTATTAAACTAAAATACATTCATAATCATTTAGGAAGAACATTTTCTTTAAATTTTCCTTGAAAATTCCCAGCAGGATAATATTTAGCAACACCATAAAAAGCCCCATCATTACTTTTAGCATAACCAAAACCACATTCTTTAGAATCTTTCCAAACAACTTGTGTAAAATGTCCGGTTCCAGAAATAAAATTATTTGAATTAAAATCATAATTTTTAATTTCATTATACCAATTTTCAGTCATAATAACTCCATTTATATTAAATCCTTTACAATAAAATAAATTTTCTCCAAGTAAATTTCCTTTATACTTTTCATTACTATGTTGTAATTTTCCTAATTGTGAAATTTTTTTAGCATAATCCAAAGCCATTTTATTTAAATCTTCATTAATAACTAAATTATTACAATGATGAATATTTCTAAATTTATTATGACATTCAAGAGTTTTTTTTCTAAAATATTCCAAATCAATTTCCTCACTTACATTATTTAAATTATTACTAAAATTCGTATTTAAATTTGTATTAAAATTAGTATTTAAATTACTATTATTATCATTATTAATTCTAGGAAAAACATTATTACAAAATTGACCAGAAACATTACCACCAGGATAATAATTAGCAACAATATAACAATAACCTTTATCATGTATTTTATGACAAATTCCCAAACCAAAATCAGTTGAATTTTTCCATACCATTTGAGCAAAATTTGTTGGTTTTGTATTTTCATTTCCATAAATATGTTCTGATTGAGTATTATACCATTTTTCTACTAAATCTTTTGGTGTGTATAATTTTGAACTTGCAAATATACTTTCTCCTAATTTTTCACCTTTATATGTGTTGTTTGATAAATATACTTTTCCTTTTGATGATATGTTTTCTGAATGTTTTTGTGCTATTTCAGTTAGGGATTCATTTTCTTTTAAAGGAGGAGAATTGTGATATGAACGATATTTGTTTATTAATGTTAATATTTCATTTTTATATTCTGGTAAGTTTATTTTATTTTTTTGATTTTTACTTATTATTTTTGCTTCTCGGGCTGAACGGATTATTTCATCTTCATCATTTGGTTTATATTTACATACCTTACATCCCATATATTTTTTTATTTTATTTTTAAATTAATATTTTTATGAAAATAAAATTGAATGGTTTTGTTATTTTTGTGAAAAAAAATAAATTATTTTTATTTAAATTATTATATTTAATTCTTTAGTTTTTTTATATTTTTAGGAAAAAAAATAATATTTTAATTTGTTTTAGAAAAATATAAAATTAATTATTAATAATTCC
>JAEEGK010027496.1_pt1 | contig 11482 bp, 8 predicted proteins | sample 8958771 | NCBI WGS metagenome assembly JAEEGK01 (sample SAMN16246547, study PRJNA631951) | gut metagenome | biome: gut microbiome; feature: rumen; material: SC-attached | host: Bos | place: Iran: Karaj | collected 2018-10 | reverse complement strand
GACAAGATAGACGCAGAATTATACGGATTATTCTAAAGTTACAATACTATGCACATCGCCATCGCCGGAAATATCGGTAGCGGAAAAACCACCCTTACCAAGATGCTGGCCGCCCACTACGGCTGGATGCCCAAATTTGAATCGGTAGACTACAACCCGTACCTGGCCGATTTCTACGAAGATATGGAGCGCTGGTCCTTCAACCTCCAGATTTACTTCCTCAACAAGCGCTTCCAGGACGTGGTGGAAATCTCCAAGCATTCGGAGGTGATCATCCAGGACCGCACCATCTACGAGGATGCCCGCATCTTCGCCCCCAACCTGCATGCGATGGGCCTGATGTCCACCCGCGATTTCGAGAGCTACACAGACCTCTTCGACCTGATGATGTCGCTGGTAAACCCGCCGGATCTGCTCATCTACCTGCGCTCCAGCATTCCCAACCTCATTGCCCAGATTCAGAAGCGCGGCCGTGAGTATGAGCGTTCCATCCGTATAGACTACATCACCGGTCTCAACCAGCGTTACGAAGACTGGATCAAGGACTACAAGTCCCGCCTCCTGATCATTGACGTGGACGACATCAAGTTCGAGAACAAACCGGAAGATTTCCAGTTCATCACGGACAAGATAGACGCCGAGCTGTACGGCCTTTTCCCCTCCGAATAATGCAGCTGCGCAAGGCCACTGAGCAGGATCTCCCCGCCATTATGGCCGTCCTGGATGCAGGACGGGACATTATGCTGGCCTCCGGAAACCCCAACCAGTGGGCCAAGGGCTACCCTACGGAGGAGATGGTACGCCGCGATATCGGCCCGGGCTATGGAATGGTAATGGAAGAAGAGGGGCGGATTGTGGGCTACTTTGCCTGCATCCCTTCTCCGGACCCCACTTATGCGGTCATTGACGGCGGCGCCTGGCTGGATGACGAAAAGCCTTATTATGTGGTGCACCGCATTGCCAGCTATCCGGAGGTGCACGGGGTCTTCAAAACCATGATGGAATATCTGGACGGGATCACGGACAACATCCGCATAGATACCCACAAGGACAACCATATCATGCAGCACAACCTGGCCAAATACGGCTTCCGGTACTGCGGTATCATCTACATTGCCTCCGGGGCCGAAAGGTTGGCCTATCAAAGATTGCGATAAGTTTAGTATCTTTGTACTCTATGGCAGACAAGGAGTACATAAAGGTGCGGGGCGCGCGGGCCAACAACCTGCAAAACATCAACGTAGATATCCCCAGAGGGGAATTTGTGGTGGTTACCGGCCTCAGCGGCAGCGGTAAGAGCTCGCTGGCGTTCGACACCATCTACGCCGAGGGCCAGCGCCGCTATATGGACACCCTGTCCACCTATGCCAAGCACTTTATGGGCATCCTGGAAAAGCCGGAGGTGGAAGAAATCACCGGCCTCAGCCCCATCATTGCCATAGAACAGAAGACCACCGGCAACAATCCGCGTTCTACGGTGGGCACCATCACGGAAATCTACGACTTCCTGCGCCTGCTGTACGCCAAGGGCTCCCGCGCCTATTCCCCGGAAAGCGGCAAGGAGATGGTCCGCTACACGGACGAGCAGATTGTAGACCTGGTGATGAGCCAGTACGCGGGCCGAAAGTGCTATCTCCTCTCTCCCCTGGTAAGAGGCCGAAAGGGCCACTACCGCGAACTCTTCGACCAGCTGCGCAAGCGCGGCTACACGGAGGTGCGCATAGACGGAGAAATCCGCGAACTGCAGGAGGTAGACGCCCTGGACCGCTACAAGCCCCACTTCATTGAGGTGGTGGTGGACCGCCTCAAGCCCGAGGCCGGAGACGACCGCCGCATCCGCGATTCCGTGGGCCGGGCCCTCAACATCGGAAAAGGCTCCCTGGCCGTCCTGGACAGCGAAACGGGCGCCCTCTCGCACTTCTCCAAGCATTTGGTAGACCCGGAGAGCGGCCTCTCCCTGCAGGAGCCCCAGCCGCACAGTTTCTCCTTCAACTCACCGCAGGGCTACTGCCCCCACTGCAAGGGCCTGGGCACCATCGTGGACGTGAACATCGACACCATCATCCCGGACCCCAGCAAGTCCGTGGCCGACGGTGCCATCGTGCCCCTGGGCCGCGTGCGGGAGAACCGCAAGTTCGACATCATCCGCGCCATTGCGCGCAAATACAACTTCAGTCTTTACGACCCCATCGAAGCCCTCCCGGACGAGGCCGTGAGCCTGCTGGTATACGGCTCCGAAGACCTCTTCCGCGTGGGAGAAGGCTCCCTTACGGAGATGGAAAGCTGGGGCGGCGTCATAGACAACATTGAAGATACCGTCACCTGCCCGGTCTGCCACGGCACCCGCCTCAACGCCGAAGCCCTCTGCTTCAAGGTGGACGGCAAGACCATTCCGGAAGTGGCCGCTATGGAAATGAGCGAGCTGCGCCAGTGGCTGGACGCCATTCCCAAAGGCTTCAACCAGCGGGAAAAGAACGTGGCCCGGGACATCCTCAAGGAACTCCGCGAGCGCGTGCAGTTTATGCTGGACGTGGGCCTGGACTATCTTTCCCTGGACCGTCCCACCGGCTCCCTTTCCGGAGGAGAAAGCCAGCGCATCCGCCTGGCCACGCAGATTGGCTCCAAACTGGTGAACGTGCTCTATATCCTGGACGAACCTTCCATCGGCCTGCATCAGAAGGACAACCGCAAGCTCATTGCTTCCCTGAAAGCACTGCGGGACGAAGGCAATTCCGTGATGGTGGTGGAGCACGATCTGGAGACCATGCTCAGCGCCGACTGGCTGGTGGACGTGGGCCCGGGCGCCGGAGAAAACGGAGGCCGCATCTGCGCCAACGGGCCGCTCAAACAGCTGCTAAAGAGCAAGGAATCTTCCATCACGCTGGACTATCTGAGGGGAAAGCGCACCATAGCCGTACCGGCTTCCCGCCGCCCCGGGAACGGCCTCTTCCTTACGTTGAAGGGTGCCACGGGCAACAATTTGAAGAATGTGGACGTAAGTTTCCCGCTGGGCTGCCTCATTGGCGTGGCGGGCCTGTCCGGTTCCGGCAAGAGTTCGCTGGTAAACGAGACGCTGATGCCCATCCTCAAGCAGAAATTCTACCGCGCCAAGGAGAAACCGCTCCCCTATGAGAGCCTGGAGGGCATAGAGAACATAGACAAACTCATCGAGATAGACCAGAGCCCCATAGGCCGCACGCCCCGCTCCAATCCCGCCACCTTCACGGCCGTGTTCGGAGACATCCGCACCCTCTTTGAAGAGACGCCGGACGCCAAGGTGCGTGGCTACAAGGCCGGCAAATTCTCCTTCAACGTGCCCGGCGGCCGCTGCGAGGAGTGCAAGGGAGCCGGCATCAAGGTCATCGAGATGAACTTCCTGCCCTCCGTGCACGTGCCCTGCGAAGTCTGCGGCGGCACCCGCTACCAGGAAGACGTGCTGGCCGTCAAGTACAAGGGAAAGAGCATCAACGACGTGCTGGAAATGTCCGTGAGCGAGGCCTACGAATTCTTTAAGCCCGTTCCCAAGATAGCCGCCAAGCTGAAGGCCCTGGCCGATGTAGGCCTGGGTTACGTAAGGCTGGGACAGAGCGCCGTCACCCTCTCCGGCGGTGAAAGCCAGCGTATGAAACTGGCGGCCGAACTGTCCCGTCCCTCCACGGGAAAGACCCTCTACATTCTGGACGAGCCCACCACCGGCCTGCACTTTGAAGACATCCAAGTGCTGATGGGCGTGCTCCAGCGCCTGGTAGACGCCGGCAACACCGTCATCATCATCGAGCACAACCTGGACGTGCTCAAGAGCGTGGATTATCTGTTTGATATGGGCCCGGAAGGCGGCCGGAGGGGCGGTTACATCGTAGCCCAGGGCACGCCGGAAGAGCTGGCCCAGAACCCCGCTTCCGTCACCGGTCCTTTCCTGAAAGAGGTATTATAGGAGGCCCCACTCGGCGCGGAGCCGGTCCATCAGGTGCATAATGAAGAGGATTTCCGAATGCGGCATCTGAGGCGGCTCCAGAAGGCCTGCTTCTATGGACTCCTTGCAAGCCCGGAACTGGTATTCGAAACCGGTAATCTGCGGCGGTACGGGAATCTCCTTTTCTACGATATGGCGCTTCCGGCAAATGCGAAGGCAGGTGGGATTGATCAGATCGTCAAAGACCAGGTAGCCGGTGGTTCCGGCAATCACACCCTGGTTGTCCCCCTGGCTCCAGGCCGATGCCTGCACGGTGGCCAGCGTACCGTCTTCCAGCACCATAGTCACTACCTCCGAGGCATCTACGCCCGTCTCCGAACGGATGCAGGTGGTATTGAGCCGGGCTATGGGGCTGTCGCAGTACATCCGGACAAAGTTGAGCACGTACACGCCCAGGTCCAGGAGTGCGCCTCCGCCCAACTCAGGTTTCAGCACCCTTTCCTTGTCGGACACATCGTACGCCAGCGAGGCCGTAACCATTACGGGCTTCCCTATCACACCCGAAGCCAGCACCTCGCGGGCCATCTGCCGCACGGGCATATAGCGGGGCCAGATGGCTTCGGCCACAAAGACGCCCTTCTCGCGCGCCAGGGCCAGCAGCGTAGCGGCCTCAACGGCATTGAGCATAAAGGACTTCTCTATGAGGCAGGGTTTTCCCGCCAGCACCGCATCCTTGGCCACGGCAAAGTGATGGGAGTGCGGAGTGGCTATATAGACCAGCTGCACGTCCGGGTCTGCCAACAGTTCTGCATAAGAGCCGTAAGCCCGGGCCACGCCAAACTGCGCGGCAAAGGCCTGCGCCTTCTCCAGCGAACGGGAGCCGATGGCCAGGCACTGCATATCGTCCATAGCCGCCAGCGTTTTGGCTGCCTTCTCGGCAATGTGCCCGGCACCGATGATACCTACATTAAACATACTACAGCGTTTGGCCGCCAATGAATTCTCTCATAATGGAAGTGGGAGGAATGGCAGCTATCTCGGACGGCTGGAGCGCCACGATGTACTCCAGGAACTCCAGCAGGCGCACGGCCTCGGCGTAGGCCGGGGACGAAGGCTGGATGCGACGGAGCAGGGGCTCGGCATAGTACCGCAGCATAGGCAGTTCATAAAGCAGGGCCGTATTGAACTGGGAGTCTGCATTCTCCTGGAAGGGGAAGATGTACTTTTCCTCTCCGCGGCGCACCGACGGCCAGCGCAGGATGGTATCCTCCGGGGAAATGCCCCTCACGCGGTTGTCGCGCACCATTCGGCGCAGCAGGCGGTTGTCCGTAGTGGAGATGCAGCTGTTTTCATCCAGCTTGAGGGAAGTAAGGGCCGATGCATAGATGCGGAAGATGCGGTTCTGGTCTACGGAAGGGACCATCTTGGGATCCAGGGCGTGGATGCCCTCCATCACCAGGATGTCGTTCTCGTCCAAACGCATCTTCTTGCCTTCGAAGAACGGCTTTCCCTGCTTGAAATCGTAGCGGGGCAGCTCCACTTCCCCACCGGAAAGGAGGGTGTTCAGGTGCTGGCCCAGCAGTTCCAGGTCCATGGCCTCCAGGGCCTCGAAATCGTAATTGCCGTCATCGTCCAGGGGCGTACGCTCCCGCTCCACAAAGTAATTGTCCAGTTCTATCACCTTGGGATTCATCCCCAGCACCTTCAGCTGCTGGGCCACCCGCAGGGAGGAAGAAGTCTTGCCGCTGGACGAAGGTCCGGCCAGGAAGACAATCTTGACGCGCTCCCTTTCGGCGTAAATCTTATCGGCCAAATCCGCGTAGGCCCTTTCCTGATGAGCCTCGCAGAGGTTGATCAGTTCTACCGCTCCCCCATCCACCAGGCGGCGGTTCAGGGCACCCGTACTCACAATGCCGGTGGTCTTGCACCAGTATCCGTACTCCTTCAGCGTAACCGTCAGTTTCATCTGCTTCTGGCGGGGCACCACCTTGGTGATGTCCTCGCGGGAAGGATACTGCAGGCAGAATCCGTGGTGGAAAGGCATCAGGTCAAACACCTTCAGATAGCCTGTAGAAGGGACCAGCGGGCCGTAGAAAGTATCGGCCACTCCGTCCAGATAATAGACCGTGCTGAAGAAGCGGCCCACCGAGCGCAGCACACCCGCCTTCAAAGGCTGGTGCTGGGCTTCAAAGAGGGCTTCGGCCTCTGTCGAAAGCATCTTCTTCTCCGTAAACGGGAGGTCCAGGGCCACCAGGCGGCGCATCTCTTCCCGCAGGCGCAAAATGTTTTCGTCGGAGATCTTCTCTGCGCGGAACTTGCAGTAATAACCGCTGGGCAGGGAATGGTTGATCTTGAATATCTTTTCCGGGAACAAGTTCCGGGCCGCCCGCTGGGCCAGGAAGCTCAGGGAGCGGAAGACGGCGCGGCGGCCGTCTGCGTGGTTGTAGCCTATGAACTCCACCTCGTGGGGATAATAGACCGGATAACTGAGCGCCTCCAGTTTGTGGTCCACGAAGGCCACCAGCACCGGAAATTCCTTTCCGGTCTTGGGATCTTTTACAATGGGCGGAGCAATGGCCCCGATGGTGGTACCGGGGTCCACTTCAAACTGCTTTCCGTCGTTAACGCGGGTTAACTTGATTTTTTCCATCTACTTTTCTCTGAGACTCAGGGCAAAACCACCACCGCGGGCCATCTTGACGGTCATACTGTCGGCGCTGGTTACCGTGCTTCTGGTAATGGTATAGGCCTGGGGGTTGGTGACGCAGTCTGCGTCGGGAGCATCGGCATACAGCGTAGCCTCATACTCCAGGCCAGGGGTGAGGAAGTCCAATTTTACGGTTACCTCACGGGCATTCTCGTCCGTTACGCCACCTACATACCACACATCGTGCGGGCGGGCCTTGGCCAGATCCTTGGCCGTGGCGTTCTCCGGCAGGGCATAGACAAACTTGGCTGCACCGCTCACCACATCCTTCTTGCCGTCGGGCAGTTTAGCCAGGCTGCGGGCCGATGCATTGAGGCTGGAAAGCCGGGGTTTACGGGCCGTCACAATCACGTCTCCGGGCTCGGCCAGCAGGTAGCGGCTCTCTTCCCAGTCTACCGCCACGTCCTTGATGAACTGGAAGGCATCCTTGAAGCGGTCATAGTGTTCCGGATAGTCGGCCGCCATCTGCAAAGGGGAATAGAAGGTCACATAAATGCCCAGCTGCTTGGCCAGGGTGGTGCGGATGTGCTCGTCGCTATGTTCGTTGAAGGTAGAGATGTCCGGTTCAAAGATACCGGGCGTAAAGTCCATAGGGCCGCCCTGCAGGCGGGTGAAGGGCAGGATGGTCACGTGCTCGGGCGGCACGTTCTCCTTGAACTCCGTACCCATGGCCGATTCGTTGCCAATGTGGTTGGGATAGGTGCGGCACAGGCCGGTGGGACGGGCCGCCTCGTGGGCATTGACCATAATGTGGTACTTGGCCGCCTCCCGGATGGCATAGTTGTAATGGTTCACCATGGTCTGGCCGTAGTGGGTTTCACCGTAAGGGATGATGTCTCCCACATAGCCGCTCTTGACGGCGTTGTAGCCGTGCTTCTGCATCAACTCATAGGCGGGCTTCATCCAACGCTCGTAGTTGGAAGCGGCCGAAGAGGTCTCGTGGTGCATGATGATGCGGATACCTTTCTCGTGGGCATACTTGTTCAGAGCCGGCAGGTCGAAGTCCGGATAAGGGGTCATGAAATCAAAGACAAAGTCCTTCTGTTCTCCAAACCAGTCTTCCCAGCCTTCGTTCCAGCCTTCCACCAGGATGGCGTCAAAACCGTTGGCGGCGGCATAGTCAATGTACCGGCGCACATTCTCATTGTTGGCCGAATGGGTACCGTTGGGTTGTGCCTTGGCAAAGTCGGTGACGCCCAGCCGTACGGCGGGGAACTCATTCGTATAAGCCCAGGACTTGCCGCCGGCAATCATCTCCCACCATACACCCATGTATTTCACCGGGTGAATCCAGCTCACGTCTTCCAGGGCGCAAGGTTCGTTCAGATTAAGGATAATACGGCTGGCCAGGGCTTTTTCGGCACTGTCCACCACCATGATGGAACGCCAGGGCGTGTGGCAGGGCGTCTGCATATGGGCCTTCCAGCCTTCGGCGTCCGGGGTGAGCCAGGTACGGAAAGTCATAGTGGTAGGATCCAGGTTCAGACCGGCCACGGGATAGTTCTCTACGGCTGCTTCGTGCAGGTTGATGTACAGACCGTCGTCGGTCTTCATCTGGATGGACATCTGCACGCCTGTCTTGGAGAACATCTGCTGCGAGGCATTGCCCGGCAGCTTGTTCTGGTTGTACCAGTTTCCAATACCGCTCAGGCGCGTGGTGTTATAGGCATACTCTTCGGTATCATAGTCTCCGGGAATCCACCAGGCCTTGTGGTCTCCGGCCATGGCAAACTCCGTGAGCTCGTCCTTGATCACAAAATAGGTAAGGCCTTCCTGCTCCGGGAACTCGTAGCGGAAGCCCAGGCCGTCGTCGAAGACGCGGAAGCGGACAATCATATATCGGCCCGTATCTTTCTTTAGAGTGACAGCCAGTTCGTTATAGTGGTTGCGGATTTTGGCTTCCTCTCCCCAGACCGTCTCCCAGGTCTCGTCAAAGGAGGAACGCTCTGCCTTCTCCAAAGTAAAACCGTCATAGAGGCTCTCAGGGGCGCCATACGCCTTGGTGGCCTTCTCTTCGAAGGTCTCTTTATAGCGGGGGCCGCGGAGTTCCACACCCAGGCGGGAAGGCCGGATTACTTCCGTCTCTCCGCGCTTCAGGGAATACGTGGGAACGCCGTTCACAACGGCCACCTCCAATTCCAGATTTCCGTCGGGGCTCTGGAGCTTCTCAGCGTTTTCCGGAAGGGAGGAAACGGTTTGGGTTCCGCATGCGGCCAGAATCAGGCCGGCCAGCAGGATAGAAAGTTTTTTCATATACTATTACTTGGTTAAAACAAGGTATTCGCCAGGGGCCAGCGTAATGTCCACGGGGCACTGGACTTCTTCTCCAGTGAAAGCATTCTTATACGACTCCTTCAAATTGAGGGTCATCGTGACGGGGGCTGCCTTGAGGTTCTGGAACGGCTGGGCTACCACGTCTCCCTGCGGACGGTTGTCGTTGGCTTCTTCGGCCTGGACCTCGACGGCCTCCTGTGCAACAGGAACGCCAAAATTAGCTATCACAATGACTCTGTTGCCTTTCACTTCCCGGTGGAAGGCCACCCAGCCTTCGGGGGCTTCCCACCATGTAATCTTGCCACCTTTTTCACCGGCAGCCAGGGCGGGATTATTGTGTTTGAGTTCCACCAGCTTCTTCCAGAAGGCGGTATGCTCGTTAGCGCTCCAGTCCGTGATGGGATCTTTCTCAAAGAAGGCCAGACGGCGATCCAGGCCAATCTCCTGACCGGTATAGATGAGCGGCTGGGAACCCGGGAGGGTAAAGCACAGCACGGCGCAGGCATCAGCGGCAGCGCCTTCACGCTCGAACTCGGTTCCGGACCAGGAATTCTCGTCGTGGTTGGAAGTAAAGGTCAGGCGGAAGGCCTCCTTGGGGAAGCGGGCGGCATCCCGGGCCACATAGTCCTTGAGGTCCTGGACGGTCTTGCTGCCCTGGGCCAGGCTGTTGAGAAGGTGATGCAGCTCCCAGGCGTAGTTGGCGTCAAAAGTGACGCGGGAATCGGCCAGGTTCTCTCTCTCGGCCTCGGCCAGGAAGTAAGCTTCCGGATAATCTTTGTTCATCTTGGGCATAATGCCGTACCAGAACTCAGCCGGAACCTCGCCGGCGGCGTCGCAGCGGAAGCCGTCCACGCCCTTCTCCAGCCAGAAACGCATGGCGTCGTCCTGGGCCCACCACACTTCCTTGTTCTCGTAATTGAGGCTGCGGGTGTCCGTCCAGTCGTATTCCCAGATGGCGTTGCCCTCGGCATCCCTTTCATAGAATTCGGCCGGCATATCGGTCATCCATACATGATCCGGGGCGGTCTGGTTGGCCACCCAGTCCAGGATGACTTTGAAGCCCATTTCATGTGCCGCGGAAAGAAGATGCTCGAAATCCTCCATGGTGCCAAACTCGGGGTTCACGGCTTTGTAATCGGAAATGGCGTAATAGGAGCCCAGGGAGCCCTTGCGCTCCTCTTCTCCAATCTGATACATGGGCATGAGCCACAGCACATCCACGCCCAAATCCTTGAGGCGGGGCAGCTGGGCCTCAACACCCTTGAACGTGCCTTCCGGTGAGAACTGGCGCACATTCACTTCATATACTACGGAATCGTAAGTCCAATCAGGATGGTAGCTCTCACTGCAGGCGGCCAAGCCCAACACGGCTACGGACAAGAATATAAACTTTTTCATAAACATTGGTTATCAGTTATCCGCATAAAATTACGAATAATCCATCTGATATCCAAAGGTTACGATAGTTTTAAGGACGGGCGGTCTACTGCCGCTGACGAACGGCTTCGAAAAGAAGGATAGCGGCCGAAACGGAAACGTTGAGACTGTCCAGACGGCCCAGCATGGGAATCCGGATATGGGCCGATGCCGCCTTGCGCCAAAGGTCGGTGAGACCAGTAGCTTCGGTGCCCATCACCAGCGCCGTGCCCCGACGCATGTCGATGTCATAGTAAAGGGAAGAATCCTGCAACTGAGCCGTCAGGATCTGGATTCCGCGTTCTTTCAGGAACGCAATGGTCTCCTCCGAGGAAGCCGCCACCGTGGGAACCGTAAAGACGGCTCCGATGGAAGCCCGGATGAGATTGGGGTTGTAAAGGTCCGTAAGCGGGTCGCAGAAGATCACTGCGTCCACCCCAGCCGCATCGGCGCTTCTGAGCACGGCGCCCAGGTTTCCGGGCTTCTCCACGCTCTCCAGCACCATCACCAGCGGATTTTCCGGCAGCTTCAAATCCCTCAGTGACAAGCTCCTATACTCCACCTCCGCAATAATCCCCTCGGTACTCTCCCTATAAGCCACTTTCCTGTATAACTGCTCAGGAATCTCAATAACATCGCACTGACCCCTCCCACTGGCTTCGCCAGCGGGCCCCTCCCTCTTATCAGGCCGAGGGTGGCCAGAGATTTGCGACACAACACCCTCCTCCGTCAAGCCCCCCACAATATCGGGGCAGACGAAAAGGGTTTTGACACAGAACCCGGCCTCTAGGCAGTGCTCCAACTCCCTTCGGCCCTCCACCACAAAAAGGCCCTGCTCCTTCCGGGCTTTGGATTTTTCCTGGAGAAGGAGCAAGTTCTTGATCTTCGGATTCTGGGCCGATGTGATGGTTTCGGTTTTCATAAAAACGAGATGCCCGGTCGGGGCCGGGCATGACGGTTAAAACTTTTCGGGTCTCATCATAGGGAAGAACAATACATCTTGGATGGACTCCTGACCCGTCATAAACATAGTGAGACGGTCGATACCGATGCCGATACCGGAGGTCGGGGGCATACCATATTCCAGAGCACGGACAAAGTCGTAGTCCACGTACATGGCCTCGTCGTCTCCCTTGCTCTTGAGGGCAGCCTGCTCCTCAAAGCGCTCCAGC
>JAEEGK010027495.1_pt1 | contig 11482 bp, 7 predicted proteins | sample 8958771 | NCBI WGS metagenome assembly JAEEGK01 (sample SAMN16246547, study PRJNA631951) | gut metagenome | biome: gut microbiome; feature: rumen; material: SC-attached | host: Bos | place: Iran: Karaj | collected 2018-10 | reverse complement strand
GGATTGGGGATTGGGGATTGGGCCCAATCCCCAATCCCCAATCCCCAATCCCCAATCCCCAATAAAAAATTTAATTAATTTATTTTTTATATTAAAATTAAAAAATATTTAAATAATATTTTTGAAGAAAAATTTTTTATATTTTTTATTTTTATTATTATTTTTTTAAAAAAATTTTTGAAATAAACTATAAAAAATTTTATATAATAAAAATGAAAAAATAAATAAAAATTAATAATAATTTCATATTATTAAAATGAAATTTTTACTTATATTTTTTTTCTTTTATAATTTAAATAAAATTTCAAATATAAAAATAATTAATCTTCCATTTGAAATTCTAAATATAAATAATAATAATTACAACAACGACAAAATAAAACAATTATTTTTTAACAAAAATGCAATTGTAAAAAATATTTTTTTAGGTTCTCAAAAAATTTTCATTCCTTTTAATATAAAATTAAGTAATTATGTAATTTCAGTAAATGAAAATGATTTTAATTATTTAAATTCAAAAACATTTAAAAATGTAAAAAAATCAGAATTTTTATTAGAAGGAAAAAATGGAAATTATTCAATTGATAATATTTTTATTTTGCAAGAATCAAATTTTATTTTATTTAAAGAAAGTAATTTTTTTTTAAATGAAAAAAATATTTTAGGATTATCAAATAATTATTATGTTAATTATTACAGCGGAAATATTTTTAATATTTTAGAAAAAAATAATATTAAAAAAACTTTTTTATTTGAATTTAATAATGAAAATCAAGGAAATTTAATTTTTGGAAAAGAACAAAAAGATTATTTTATTGATAATTTATATGAAAATATTTATATTTATTTGGAAAAAAAAGATAAAAGTTTGAATAAATGGAAAATTCAATTAAAAAATGTTATTATAAATAATAAAAATTTAATTGAAAATAATTTTGAATTTGATTATTTTAAAATTGAAATTGATTTTAGTTTTATTAGTGCTCCTTTATTTATAAAAGATTATTTATATGAAAAATTTTTTAAAAATAATAATTGTAAAATTAAAAATTTTGAAGGAAATAATTTTTATTATTTTTATGAAAAAAATATTACTTATTATTATTTTGTTTGTGATGAAAAAATTTATTTAAATTCTTTCCCAAAAATTTATTTTACATTATATAATATTAAAAATTGTTTTGTTTTTAATTATGAAGATTTATTTATTAAATCAGATAATAAATATTATTTTTTAATGATTTTTGGAACAAACGAATTTATTTTTGGACAACCATTTTTAAAAAAATATAAAATAATTTTCGATAAAGAAAATTATTTAATTTCTTTAAAATTTAACAAAAATGATTTTTACATAAAAGAACAAATAAAAATTAATAAAATAAACAAAATAGATTATAAATTAATATTATTAATAATATTATTATTTTTTTCAATAATAATAATAATAATATATTTATATTACAAAAAACCAAGAAAAAAAAAAGCAAATGAATTATTAGATGATAATTACGAATATTCAATTCAAAATCAAAAATTTATTGAATTTTCCAATAAAAATTAAAATATTATTTTAATTTAAATTTATACATTTATTATTAGAATAATTAAATTATATTTTTATAAATAATTCCTTTTTCTTTAATAATTTGAACAATTAAATTTTTTTTCATAATTTCTAAATTATTTTCTTTATTTAAAAAAATAAAATTTAATGTTGCAATATTCATTAATTTATTTTCATCAATATTATTTAAAGGAAAATTATCAATATTAACAAATATTCTATTATTTTTAATTTCTATTTTATTTGGTTTTAATTCTATTTTTTCTTTTAAAAAAACAATATCCAAAATAATTTCAACATTAACAATAATTTCTTTAATATTTAAATATTCATTTGGAATTTCAAAATCAAAATCAACTTTTTCTTCAATTTTCGTTAATTTATTAGAAATTTTTACTTCTTCTTCAGAATAAGACATAAAAAAAAAAAATAAAAATTAAATAAAATTTTATATTAAAATTTAATAAAAAATAAAATATTTATTTTATTATTATAATTTATTATTATTATTTAATTCTTAACATTATTTTTCCTTTGATATTTTAACTTATTAAATAATCATAAAATAAAAAATATTTATTTATAACAAACTATTAAATAATAAAGATCTTCCATTGAATATAAACCATCTTTATTTCTTTTTAAATAATCTAAAAGAGTAATTAATTCTTGCGTAGTTAAATATAAATTAAACTTTTTAAATCCTTCTCTAATTTCTTCTCCACTTACATATCCTTTATTATTAGGGTCAATAACTTTTAAAATATCAACTAAATATTTTTCCATATTTTCATAATTATTACCAGAAACTCTTATTCTTTCTACAACTTCTGAACAATCACTGTCTCTGAAAATTTCCGCATTATCTCTCATATATTTTTTTGTATATTCATCACATTCCATTAATCTAAAAGTATATTTATTTAAATAAATAGTATTCCCAACTTGCAAATCTTTTTCTTGATAATATTTATTTGTATAAGGATTTTTCATTCTCTTTCTTTCTAAAAATTTACATGAAATTCTTCCAGAATTTCTATCTGCTATTTCATATATCTGAATAGATTCATCTCTTACCCAATAAGATAAAATAAACTTTCGTTCTTCATCAGAAGGAACAGGGGAGATTAAATGAGCATTAAACCTAAGAATATGTTTATCTCTTTTGAACATTTTAGTATAATATTCATGAATTTTCCCAGAAGGATCCAAATGAAAAACAGATAGTAAAGAATCTTCTTCACTCCCCCATCCATTGTGAGGAGGTATGGGGTGTATAACTCTTTGAGGAGGGAACCTTCTAACTTTGATGGGTACCATATCTACTCCGAGACTATATATATTATATATATTATATATACTATTTTACTTTTCTTTGTACCATTTTTTTGTATATTCATCACAATCAACTAATCGACAGGGTCGTCCAAAAACATTAACATAATTTCCTAAAATTAAATCAGGGGGGGTATAGTATACATCTTCTTTTGTTATTAAACCTGGACAATATGTAAATTGAGGTTTTTTTGGGAGTTTCATTTTATGTAATAAAAGTGGAAAAGGATCTTTTCCGCTGTTATTTACTTTTATTTCTAGAACTTCTATTTTACCATCTGCTAAATAATAATTCATTTTATATCTTTTTTCTTCTTTGTCGTATTTATCATCGAACCATGAAAGTTCAAAATTCAAAACTTTTCTATCATTTTCTAAAAATTGTTTTAGAGATTTATTAGGGTGACCCCCTTTCAAAGAAACTTCTATATATTCTTTAATTTCAGCAACATTTTTTTTATTTTGTTCAAAATCCACATTTTTAAATTTATCTTCGAAATTAATTTCTGGAATTTTTTCAGGTTCATTTAATTTAATACCCATTTTATTATAATAATATTTCGTAAAATCATCGCAATTACAAATTCTAAATTTTTTACCAAATAAATAAATTTCATTTTGTAAATTAAAATCTCTCCAAGTAATATAATTATTCTTATTAATTTCACCATCTTTTGGGCATCTCTGTCTTTTTACAAAATAACCTTGAACAATTCCCGAATTTTCTTCTCTTACCTCATCAATATGCATCGTATCATCTTCTAAATAATAGAATATATTACATTTTCTAATACGATAATTTTCATATGCGCTTTCAACAATATGTTCAACAAAATATGCAGTGAATTTTAACACATTTTTATCATATTTAATCCACTGAGGTAGTCTCACCGGAAAAGGAAGGTTATATAATGTTTTGCTACCTTTGAACTTATCAAATGTTCCATTGAATCCCTTAGTACCTAATCCTAACCCCCCTTGAATGGAACTTGTCCAGTTGTTTAAAGTTTTTATTGTCATTGGATTTATTTTTTCAAGGGCTGAATTTGTTTCTTGATCTGTGTGTTGTTTTACTACGAATCGCTGAGTTTTTCTGAAATTGGTTTTGAATGGATCATCAAATCGAGCTATGTTTAATTTAGGAAGTTGAGTTGTTGTTTTTGACATTTCTTTTTTTATTTAATTTAAAAGTTATAGATTTATTAATTAATTAAATTTATTAATTTTTAAATGAAAAAAATAATATTTTATAATATTTAATTTAATTATTATGGAACAAGAAAAAAATAATCAAAAATTATCAAAAGAATTGAATTCTTTAGAAGACATTTCAATAACGAAAAAAATATACAATTTTTATTTTTTTACTTTAAGAAAAAAAGATATAAACCTATTTTTTTACACAATTTTATTCATACTCGAAATTCTTCAATTAATTTCATATTCATTTTCAGACCCGCATTTAAACAATTGGAACATAAAAGAATCAAAAATGAACAAAATAAAATTATACATCGGAGCAGTAAGAATAACACCACTAATGAAATATATAAAAGATAATATATATATGTTAATATTCATAATATTATGTGTTTATATATTTTTATATTTTTTATTTTTAACAATGTTAATCAAATTCAACAAAACAAATTCAAAAATGTATCAAATTGGAATCATTTTTACTCGCTATTCAACAGCTGTTATGACTATTTTTTTTTTCATTCCTGTAATTGAATTATTATTGTTACCTTTTAAATGTGTCGAAGAAAATAATCAATTAATAGTTGATATATTAAAAAAATCAATAAATTGTTGGGAAGGTCTTCATTATTTATATTGCGTTGTTGGTGTTTTTTTTAGTGTATTATTTTATATTATAGTTAATGTAGGAACGATATTTTATTTTAATCCTTTTAATTCAAACAAATCTACTACAAAAATTTCTTCAAATTCTGACACATTTTTATATTTTTCAAAGGTTTTATTAGTAATTAAATTCATATGGATAAAAGATGAATATATAAGTGTAGTTTTAATGTTAATTTTAGCGTTTTTAAATATTATAAATGAATTTCAAAATCCAACTTATTCAAATAATTTCCTTGAATGTTTATTATCAATAAGAAATTGTTTATTTTTTTGGACGAATTTTTGTTTATTAATAAACAAATTCACAGGAAAAAATTTAGATGGTAACATTTATTTATATTTATTTGGTTTTCCTTTAATAATATGTTTTAGTATTATTTATTTTAAATACAATTCAGCTGTTTTTTATTTAACAATAGCGAATTTAAACAACGCAAACGACTTTATTTTAAAAAGCAATCAATTAGTTTATTTAATAAACGATTTTTTTGAAAGAAATAAAAGAGGAAACAAAGCGAATAAAGGAAATTTTGGAATGAGAAATGAAATATTATTAAAAGGGTGTATTCAAATTCATGAAGAAAATTGTATAGATGAAGAATGTCCATTAAAAAAATTCATAGATGAACATTCAAATTTTACTGTTCAAAAAACGAGTTTATTACATTATATGAATAATTATTTCACTTCAGGTATAAAAAAATTCCCAAACAATAGAATTTTATTATTGTCTTTTATTAATTTCAATTACGAAAATAAATATAATTTAAACTCCGCAAAAACTTTCTTATCAAAATTAGAAAAAACAAAAAATTCTTTAACTGAAGATTTCATTATTCATTGCATTAAACAAAACATTTCTTCTTCTAATAATAAAGCAAATGAACTAAATGAAATAAATGATATTTTAAAAGTAGAAGATTCAACTGAACAAAAATATCAACGTTTAAAATATTTAGTTGAAACAAGCACAAAATTATATGGCGAATTTTGGGGAATTTTAGCCGCGAATTTAACAAATAAATTAAATCTAACGAAATTATTTATAATCGGAAATAAATTAAATAAATTCTTAAACGAAATAAATTCTCTTTGGGAAAATGATTTAAAAAACAAAAAAATAGATTTAGAAAATCAATCAATCGCACAATTATATGTTTTTTTCCTAAGAGAAATTCTACGAAATAAAAAACGAAGCGAAGAAATAACAAAAAAAATCAACGAAGAACAACATTATGAATCACGTAAAATAGACGATGATAAATTCGATATTAATAATTTAGATATTTTATTAGAAAATCAAGATTATGTAATGTACTGCCGCACAAACGAAAAAGGAGAATGTAACATAATTCAAACCTCAAATAGCATAGTTCATTTATTAGGATTTTTAAAACAAGATTTAATAGGGAACAACATCGAAACATTAATGCCAAGTATATATGTCAAAGACCATGCGAAAATGTTGAGCAATAGACTAAAACAATTTCATAATAAAGTAATATCTCATAAAGATAACTATCGAACTCAAGACAAAAAACAAATATTCTTATTACCAAAAACAAAAATAGGATATTTAATTCCCTTAAACAGCCGATTTTCAATATACAACGACGATGATTTTTCCAATACATATATAATAAAAGCCAAATTCGAAAGTAAAGATACAAAAAGTGTATATGCTTTTTATGTACTAACAAAAGATGACTTCACAGTAGATAGTATATCAAGCAGCGCGATTAATTTAGGGTTATCAATGGACCTATTAAAAAAATATGTTATTAATATGAATGTTCTAGTTCGAAGTGAAAATAATTTAGATTCCATCGCGTTGAATGAAAAATTCACCGAATATGAAGAAGAACCAAAAAAAGTAACATGGGTCATGCCGGATATCATATATCCTAAAAATGATAACCAAAGAAACAAAGAGGAAGATATTAACGAATTAATAAAAAAATCGAGAACTAAAGAATTTATGTTAATTATTTCAAGAACGAAATTCAATGATGATGAAATTCTTGGATTTTGTTTCAGATTCACTGAAGTTGATAACAAAAAAGGTAATATCGATCCTAATGAATTTCATCAAAATAGTACGAAACATATTTTATTTAATTTAATGAATTTAAATTATATTCGAACTGTTTTAGTTGATAAAAAAAAAGGAAAAAATTTAGTTCAAATTAATCGTTTATTAACAACGAATAATGAAAATGAAATAACAGAAAATTTAAGAGAAAGTATAATTAAAAAAACCGAAACAAAAAAGAAAAAAAAAAAAAGCAAAGAAAAAGTCGAAAAAGAAAAAGAATCAAGCGAAGAAAATTCAGATAATGAAAAAAAAATCGAAAATTTATTAACAAAAGAAAAAATCATTGAAATGCAATCTAAACTATCAAACGAAGTAAAAAGCTTCATATTTACATTGCCATTTTGGGGAAATGAAGTGAGCTTAGAAAAACATAGACCAAACAAAGAAAAATACCCAGTTGGTAAAGCACAAGAACCTTTAATAAAAATAAACATAAGCACATTCATAAAAAGAATAGATGAAAAATTAAAAAATCACCCTGATTTAAAAAAGAGACTCGAAGCTCAAAAAGCAGCAGCTCAAGCATCAATTAACCAAAATTCAAATGAAAACAATTCAACTACCGAACAAACAATTTCAAATACAAATAATAACATATCTACTAATAATGTAGATAATAACACCCCAGGATTAAATAACGAATTTTCAAGCGACACAAGCGCAAGTTTGAGTAATATTTTCAATGAAAAAAGTGTGTTTTATATAACAATTTTTTCTTTAATAACATTTTTATTAATAATTTTTATAATAACAATTGAATTTATTATGGGATTAAATAAAATTAATAACTCAAAAGATAGAATCGGTTATTTAAATCGAGGATTCATATTATTAAATGATTTAGTTTATACTAAATTTTTTATAACAGAAGCTCTTTTTGGAAAAAATGATGGTTATGTTAATAGAGACACAAAAGAAATGACTGTTGAAGAATATGTAAATTTAATGAAAAAAGAAATGTCAATTTATAGAGAAGAATTTAGTAATACTTGGGCATATTTTTCAAATGCAACTGTTACTTTTAGTAATGATTATAATTATTATATTGAAAATACTCAAGTTACTATTAAAACTATTTCTAATGAAATTGAAACTACGGAGAGCCAACCTTTTAGTATCGCTATGAGTAGAATACCTACAAGTGTGTTTTATGTTAGTACTGTTACTGATGATTTAAATAGCATTAGTATGAATGATAGAAATACTTATGAATTAATGCAAAATTTGTTGAATGATTATTTTATAAATTGGAAAAATATTATTATTTTGTTAGTTGAAGATATTAAAAATAATACAAAAAAAAGTAAAATTGTAGTATTTGTTTTTGTTTGTAGTTTATTAATTGCTATTGCAGCTTTAATAATATTTTGGAAATTAATAAAAAGATTCATAAACGATAGAGAAAAACCAATTGATTTATTTTTAACAATAAAAAAGAAAAAATTCGAAGAATTAAAAAATTCATCTGAATCATTCGTAAATAAATTATTAAACAAATTCTTCGGAAACGAAGAAAACGAAGAAGAAAGTATGAAAGACTATTCAACAAACATAAAACCGGATGACATTAACATCGTAAAATTCAAAACAAAAATCGAATACAAAAATTCAATGCAATCCTCAGGAGAATATTTAATAAACTACATAAAATTACTAATATTTTTTATAATAATCGAATGTTACATGGGCTTTAAATTATTATATTACTACTACTACATGAACAACATGTCAAAATTCACAGACATTTATAATTTAACTCAATATTGTCAAAGCGACATAATATTATCATTAGACATAATGAAAAGTTATTTATTTAATAGTTCAATTCCAATTTTAAACGAAAATGATACACATAATCTTCTTCATTATCGAATGGTAAATCTCACTGATTCTTTTGAAAATCTATTTAGAATTTCTTACAACACTTCAACTTTTTTAAAAAATAATTACATGGAAAGTTTTTATGATTTAATAAATAATAACATATCCGAATATATATATAATGAATATAACAATGATATATCTACTATGTATTTAGGAACATTAAGAAATGGTTTTAAAGCTGTTTTAGTTAGATTTTTTGAATTATTAAGATACATAGCAACGAATTTATATAATGAAAATGCTAATATAGAAGATTTATATAATTTTCCTGAATTTAGAGAAATTAATTCTATTGCAAAAAATGTTATAAGACCTTGGTATAAAAATTTAATTGAATTAATGAATAAAGATTTTAAAAACTTCGTTAATGAAATTAAAGTTGTTAATATATCAACTTATATTGTTTTGTTATGTGTTGTTGTTGTTCTATATTGTCTGGTTTGGAGGAGTTATGAAGATAATTTAAAACATTTGCTGAAAACTAGTGTGGATTTGATTAATTTAATTCCCGAAGAAATTAAATATCAAATTGTTTTGCAATTAAATGAAGAAGAAAATAAAAATGAATAATAATATTATAATAATCTTTTTCTTGTAAATATAAATATATAATTAATATTAAATTAATATTTTATTTTAATAAATACAATCTATCATTATATTTTTCATTAAGAATTTTAATTTGATTTTGATTAAAAATATCTTTATTAATTGTTAAATTTAATTTGTTATTACTATCTAAAATTTGAATTAAATTATCAAAACATTTTTCATTAAAATTATTTTGAATGAGATTTAAAATATTTAAAATGTTATTTTTAACAGTAAAAAATTTTCCTTCAATTTCAATTAATTCATCTAAAATTGGAACTTCAATTTCAGGTTTTTTTTTTGCTTTTAATTTTATATTTTCTTTAATAATGTTATTTTTTTCTTTTTCTAATTTTTTATATTCTTCTAATTTTTCTTCATCTAAATAAAAAATTCCTATATTATTTTTTATTAGTTCTAAACTTTCATTGTCTAAAAAATTTCCACCTAAATTTATTTCTTCTAATTTTCTATTAACATATAACATTTCACTGAAAATTTTCATGCATTTGTTTGTTAAATTATTTTTATATAAATTTAATATTCGTAAATTATTATTATTATTATTATTTTTTAAATTTTCAAATATTTTTATTGCTATTTCATCACCAATAAAATTTCCTCTTAAACAAATTGATTCTAATTTATTTGTTGTATTAAATAATAATAAAAAAATTTCTTCAACTTTTTTAAAAATATTTATATCTTTTTCATTATTTTTTAACGAAAAAAATTCATTTTCATTCACCAAAAATTTATCATTCCATTCAAAATTGAAAAAATAAATTTCATTTGGTTTATTTATTAAATAATTAAATAATAATTCAAAATTATTTAAATTAAAATTATTAGTAGAGAATTTTAAATAATTTATTTTACTTTTTTTAAATAAATTAAATATTATTTTTATTGTGTTTTTATCAATTAAAACATTCGAAAAATTTAAAATTACTGATTGAACTCCATGAATTTTTTTAATTGAAGGATGACAACCTGTGCCAATAATTTCATAAAAATAATTAGAATCTTCATAAAATTTCCCTTTTTGTTGATATTTATCCAAAATTTCTTCAGATAAATTATAATTTTCACATATTTTAAAATTCCAAAATTTTTTACTTTTCATTCAAAATAATTAATTTTCAAATAATTATTAATAATAAATAATATAATTTTATTTATAAAAAAAACAAATTAATTACGGCAATTTCAACAAATCATTTTCTTTATAAAATTCATTCGCCGCACTCCAAACATTTTCTAATAAATTCGTAATTTTTTGTATTTTTTCTTTCGCCTTTGAATCATATGTTTCACAACAAAAAATAATTCTTACAGCATCGTCTTTCGAACCAGACATTCCAAACATCATTGCTGCCCCAACTGCTCTTCTAACTAACCATGAATGTCTTGGAGCTAAAATTTTATCATAAGAATTTCCTATAATTTTTTTTATATTATCTTTTTTCCTATCAGCTAAAATCGTTTTAAATATTTCTATTAAAAATTCCATAAACCATAATAAACGTAAAAATGTTCGACTAGCTGAACAATATTTTTCATATTTATCTTTTTTTTTATGCCCAAATTTTGAATTATTTTCTCCATTTAATTTATGAATATTTAATTCCATTTCTTTTAATATTAATTGCTGTATTGTTTTACATTCAGGAAATTCTTTAAATTTTTCACGCATTTTTTCTACTTTTGATGTTATGTCATTAAAGCCCATTGCTAATGCACTTGAAATTTGAGAAAAAAATTTTGTAAATTCATATTCAGCTAATAATGTAAAATATGGGTCTAAATTTGATAAGTCTTTACTTGCTAATGTTAATGCACTTTCGATTTTGGAAATGTCATATGGGATGTTCTGAGAAAAATTTAAATCGTTTTCTAATTCGAATTCCGTGTCGATTAATTCTACCATCAATAAATGGGAATATTAATATAATTATTATATTATTATTATTTTTTCAAATATTTTATTTATTATAAATAAAAAATTTTTAAATATAAATATATTATAATTATAAAATGAAAAGAAAATACAATAAAATTGATATTTAAAAAAAAGTAAAAATTAAGAGGTAATAAAATATAAATTTAAATAGTAGAAATAAAAAATTATATTAAATATA
>JAEEGK010027492.1_pt1 | contig 11483 bp, 6 predicted proteins | sample 8958771 | NCBI WGS metagenome assembly JAEEGK01 (sample SAMN16246547, study PRJNA631951) | gut metagenome | biome: gut microbiome; feature: rumen; material: SC-attached | host: Bos | place: Iran: Karaj | collected 2018-10 | reverse complement strand
AAAAGGAAAAAAATTAAAATTAAAAAAAAATATCATTAAAAAATGGAACAAGAAATTCTTCCCTTAATAGATTTTTCCAAGGTAAAAAAGAAAAAGAAAGAAATACCAAAATCAGAAACAGAACCAGAAGATTTAAGTAACATAATGATAACAAAGAAAAAGCATAAAGAAGAGAATCAAAAAGAAAAAGAAGAAAAAGAATTAGAAAAATCAGAAAATCAAAATAATGAAGAAGATTACACATATGAATTTTTATTAGAAAGAGTATATAAAATGATAAAATCAAGAGATTCAAATTCAACTGAAAATAGAGGATCAATTAAAATGCCAGTTCCTCAAGTCAATTTAGTTGGTAAAAGCAGAAGTGCTTGGACTAATTTTAATGATTTTGTTAAAGTTTTAAATAGAAGTCAAGAACATTTATTTCAATATGTTTTAGGTGAATTAGGTGTTGAAGGTACTATTGGAGGAGAAAATCAATTTTTTTTAAAAAGTAAAATTAATTCTAAAGACATTGAAACTATTTTAAGGAAATATATTCATGATTATGTTCAATGCCCTAATTGTAAAAGTGTTAAAACTATTATTAAGAAAGATCAAGGAACTAGATTGTTACAAATTTATTGTGAAAATTGTAAAACTGAGAAAACTGTTCAGCATTTGAAATCTCATGTAAAAGCTGGGAAAAAATAAATTTTTTTTTAAGAAATTGCTTAAGGTTTTTAATTGATTTTTTTCTTTTGGTTTTGTTAAAAAATGAAAATAATTAAAAATTTAATTTTATAATGATTTTTTTTTTAAATGTTAATAAATATTATTTTAAATTGTAGTGTTCTATGATTTTTAGTTATATAAAATCAAATGATAAATATTGTTTAAATTTTCACGGTTTTTTATTTACACCTAAAAAACAAAAAAGAAGATCTTTCTTCGATGAATAAAAAGGAAAAATTTATAATTTATAATTTTTTTTTGAAATTAAAATAGCAGATTTTAATATTTACAATAAAAAATTTCAAAATTATGAACGTATAACTTTATTAAATAATAAAGTCATATTTATTAATATGTTTTTTTTTCTTTTTTTGAATTTGCTCATCATTATCTTCAATTTCTTCTTCTTTAAGTAAAATTTCTTCTTCACTTTTATTATCTTTATTTTGATTATTATTTTCCTTTTTTTCAATTTTATCTAAATGTAAAGTATGTCTAATAAAATCTTTTAAATCAGTATGTTTAAAAACCATTTCTTTATTTTGACTATTTATTTTATTATTATTTTTAGGTAATAAATCTTTAGTTAATCTTTCAATTTGTTCTTTATTATTTTCTTTTTCTTTTTTATGAATTATACTCTCATTATCATCAACTTGATGAATATCAGTTTTAAAAGTTTTTTTAGAATCACGACTTTTTCTTCTTTCTATTTTTTCTTTCGCAGTTTTATTTGTTTCATCTTGTATATAATTTATTATAATATCATCTTTTATTTCTTTTTTAGATGAATCATGTGTAAAATTTATTTTAGATTTTCTTTGTTTTACTATTTCTTCTTTTAAATCAGCTTTTTTTAAATTACTTTTCAAAGTATTTGTTGGTTTAGATAATTTTTCAGATAATTTTTCTTGAGTTAGTCTTCTATGAGTAGTGATTTCTTTCATACTGTGTTCTGTTTTCATTGTTGGATTTATTAATGTTGTACTATTTCTTGATTTATTCTTTTTTAAATCTTCTTTTGGAGATAATTTTATTTTTTCAATGTTTTCAATATTTTCTTTATTTTCTTTTTCTTTATGATGTTTATTTTCATTTTTAGGTTTTATATCTTTTTCAACACCTTTTTCTAATGTGATATCAGTATTTAATATTTTATTAATATTATTTATTTTAAAAAATGGAATTTCTTTACTAGAAATATGATTTTTATTTTCTTTTAATTTAAGTGTTTTGTCGTTTTCATGATAAATTATTTCACTTTTACAATGTTCTAATTCTTTTTCTATTATATTTCTATCATTTTTTGTACTTTTTTCTCTTTTTTCACTTCTTTCTTTATAATTACTTTCTGTTTTTGTACTTCTTTCTTTTCTATTCATCCTTAAACTTTTATCTAAATCTTTTTCATTAAAATCTCTTTCTGTTTTTGAACTTCTGTGTTTTTCTTCCAGTTTAAAACTCTTATCTAAATCTTTTATATTATAATAATCTCTTTCTGATTTTGCACTTTTGTGTTTTTCTTTCATTTTAAAACTCTTATCTAAATCTTTTTCATTATAATTCCTTTCTGATTTTGCACTTTTGTGTTTTTCTTTCATTTTAAAACTCTTATCTAAATCTTTTTCATTATAATTTCTTTCTGTTTTAGTGCTTCTTTTTTTTTCTTCTAGTTTAAAACTTTTATCTAAAAGTTTTTCTTTAATTATTGAATTTCTTTCATTTTTAATATTTTTTTCATTATTTTCTAAATCTTTCTCTTTTATTATAGAACTTCTTTGTTTTTTGTTATTTGTTGAATTTTTATCTAATTCTATTTCTTTGTGGTTTCTCTCAGCATTTAAACTTTTACTGTTCATTTTATCTTTTCTTAAAGAATCATTTAAAGAAATGTTTTTTGTTTCTTTTTTTTCATAATTATTAGAATATTCAATATAATTATGAATATTATTCATTGTTTTATTAACTGGTATATCCATATTTCTGTAATTTATTTGTTTCAATCTTATATTATTTTTTTCCATTATTTTAGGTTTAACTTCATTAACTAAAGAAGTAATATCTAAATCTTTGATTTTAGAGTTTGATTTATATTTTGAATTAAATTCAGTTAATAAATAAGAAGATTTATTTATATTTTTTAATGATTTTGAATTATTTGAATTTCGACTTATAAAATTAAATGTTTTTCCTTCCAAAGTTTTATTCTCAAGAAAAGGAAATTTATTCTGAATTTGTTTTTCTGTATTATTTACTTTTTTAAAAATTGAAGAAAATGAATTGTTTTGAGATATTTCATTTTTATTTTTAATTAGTTTAATACAATTTACTGATTTTTTATTATTAGAACTAATAGAAAAAAAATTTGGTGAGCTTCCTCTCTTATTTTGAGTGTTTATTTTCGGGAAACTTAAATCTTTATTTTTTTCATTAATATTTAAAAATTCCTCTTTTTCATAATGAAAATAATTTGAGTTATTTGAAAGAGGAATTTTTGAAGAATTTGTAGTTGTTAATTCACTAAAAATATGATCTAATAATAAAACAATTTCTTCATAATTATTATGATTTTGTGCTTCAAAAAGTTTATTTTTTACAAATTTAAATATGTCTTTTTTTTCAATTAAAAAATCAAGAATATTAATTTGGAAATTATGTTGTGTAGTTAAATATTTATAATTTAAAATATATGATTCAATTTCTTTATTTAAATATTCTAAATCATTTCTATTTAATCCTTGAGGTCTAAATTCTTCAAAAATTGAAATTAATTTATCGTGACTTTCACTATTATAAAAATAATGTAAGGTTTCATTGACATTTAAAATATTAATTTTAAAATCATTAATATGTCTTATTAAACTTTCTAAAATTTCTTCTAATCTTTGCTCAAAAGTTGATATTTCTTCTATTATTTGTGTATATGTGGTATCAAATTTGAAAAATTTTTTTCTCATTAATTTATAATATTTATCATTATTATTTGAATCATTAGTTGATTCATTAGAAGAGACTAAAGTATTTTTTACTGTTGATTCCTTTTTTTCTAAGTGAAATGTAATGCAATTTTCTTTTCCATGTATTAATTGATTTATTTTAAAGTTTTCATTATAATTATTTATATTTTCTTCATTAAAAAGTAAGTCATATCCTTTTTCTTCATACTGAAATATTCTTTGGGCTAATTTTTGAATATATTTAATTGAAACGTTGGAAGAAACATCAAATTGATAATCATTCCCATCAATAATAAAAATTATATTCATTTTTATATACTTGTTTTATAAATAAATAATGAAAAGTTTAAATCATTTTAACTAATTTATAATATCTATTATTTTTTGGTAATTGAAAATAATTAAAATATTATTTTTTTGAGTCAATCATTATATTGAATAAGTTATATATTAGAGATTTGAAAATAAATGATGATTAGATATATATTGTTTAATGTTTATTGATTCATTCAGCTGAAATATTAAATTAAAAAATTAATTCTTTATATTTTGAATTAATTAATAAAAGAATAGAAAAAACATAATTCATTAAATTAAGATTTTGAAAATAATTAAATTTATCCTATAATTATTTTGAAACATAATTTTTTTATCATCTTATTTATTGTTTATTAATTAAAAGAAAATTATATTAATTAAAAAAAATTTACTTCCTTTAAAAGATGACATTCAAGAATTTTAAAGTGAAAATTAGAAATTATTTATTTTTTAACCTAAAATTAAATGAATCAAAATATCAAATTGAATATATATATAAAAGAAGAATATTTATGTTATTTACTTAAATATTCTTTAGCCCATCTTTTCTTTTTTTCAAATTCATTTAAATTATTATTATTATTCATTTTATTACTTATAAAAAAAAAATATTATATGATTCTGTAAATAATGGAGTATTATATATCTATTTCCATCAATGAATATTTGTTGCTTTTTTTACCTTTATAAGTAGATGTTCAAAATCTTTTAATTTTAAAAAAAAATTGAATCAATCAAATCATTTTCAGTTTAATATTTATCAAAAATGATTAATGAACCTAAATATTCTGAGTTTTAAAGTATTTATAAAATTAAAGATTAATTTCAATAATTGATAAATTATTATTATTTTCTGTGTATTAAGATATATCTGATATTATAAAAATTCATCAACAAGATAAGTATCTTCATAATAATCTTAATAGAAATTATATTTTTTTTCATATATTTGATTTTCAATAAATATTTGATGAATTTTTATTTTCTGGTTAAAATTTATGAACGTTTATTGTTGAAAACAAATCATTGGTTTAATTATTATCGAAAGTTTAAGAAGGAAATATACAATTTTTATAAATAAATCTAAAAAGCTTTCTATAAATATAATTAATTAAAAATATTTCAAAAAAGATTAAATCACCTGATAATAATATTTAAATGAAACATACTTTTAAATAATATAATGATTGAATTTAAATTGAGAAAATCAATAATAAATCAAAAATAGAATAAAGTATACACAATTTGATTGTTCTTTTTTACAGATAATAGGAGAATATATTTAATTGATTTAAAATTTTTTTATCAATTTAGTTGTATTTTAGTTATTTATTATATAAAATTTTAATCAAAGAATTAAATGGAAAATAATACTTCATCTTTATTACAAAAACATAATCACGACAATAATGACGAACAAGATAATGAAAAAATGCAATTTTTAGATGAAATCTTTAGAGTTAATGAAGAAGAAGAAAACAAAAAAGAAGAAGAAATTAAAATTGAAGAAGACTTTATAATAAATACCAATATTCCTAGAACAAGAAAAAAATTAACTTCTTCTCAATTTTTAATTTATTTAACTTTATTTTTGGTTTTGCTAATTCTTTTTAGACGTATAAGTTTCTCAAATATTAAAATATTAATATTTATTTGTTTATTAATAACTTTATTATCTATATTGAAAAAGAAAAAAGGATTTTTATTAAAAAAAATAATGGAACAAATATTATATATGAAAATAATTATGGAATCAGTAAAAAGAAAAATAAATGAAAATGATAATATAACAAATAATAATGTAAACAATATTAATGATAGTGAAACACAAAGACTAAATGAAAATGATGAGTTAGAGGATCCTTTATTAAATATATAACATAATTTAATTATAAATAATAAAAAAATTTTAAATAACAAAAATAAATGTATTATTTAGTTAAAGTTTAATATTGAAGAAAAAAGAAAAATTTTAACAAATAAAAAATTAATTAATTAATTAAATTATCTTTTTTAAATAATATAATCAAATTCGTATATTATTTCCTGAAAAAAAAAGATTTTATGAATTAAGTATTGTTAATTTAAAATATTTGAATGTTTTTTTTGGTTAAAAATTTGTTTAATAATTGAATTATAGTTTTATATATCATAATATAACTTTTAATTTTACAAATTTTTTGATAAAAAATTAATAAATATTATTCTCTAAATTATCATTTCAATAATTGATATACCATCCCAAATTATTTTTTAATTAATTAATTTTTATATTCTTTTTGTTTTAAAGATCTTCGTTTTAATTTAGGATTTAATTGTTCAAAAAAATAAATAGCACAATCTTTAAATAATTTTTCATACTTTTCATCATCCTTTCCATCTTTAATTCTATTTTTAATATAATCATTCATTGTAACAGCCTTTTTTAATCCATATTTTTCTTTTAATTTTTTTTTCTCATTTTCATTAGATATAAACATATCATATAATTTTCCTATAGTTAAAGAAAAATTTCCACCAAATTCATTATAATTTTCTTTCAGAATATTAATTATATTTCTATTTGAATATCTTTATCATTAAAATTAATAAATAATTGATTTTATTTAAATCTAATTCTAAAATCAAAAATAAATTTTCTCATTTTACAATTAATTTGTATTTCTTTAAAAATTTCAGTTTTTAAAGAATTAATTTATTTAACCTTCAATCACACTTTTTTTAATAATCAATAGCAAAAAAATAATCAAAATTTAAAAACATAAGTATGTAAAATTAAATGATTAACTCTTTTATATAATTAAAAAAATAATTTCATTTTTATTATGAATAAAAAAGGAAAACATTCTCAAAAGAAATTTATTGATTTAGACTCATATACAAATTCCTGTAACAATGATACATCTGAGAATTATAGTAATATTAAATCAGGAGAAGAATATAAAACTCCTTTAGAAGAATTACAAACTCTTTTTCCAGATTTTCAAAGTGATTTAATTGAAGACATATATATTTCTAATCAAAGAAGTTTTAATAAGACTAAAAATTCATTATTAGAAATGAAAAAAGAAAAACCAATTGAAAAAGATTATTTCTTTATTGATATTAATAAAGAATATCAAATAGAAAATTATGAAAATATAAAACCTTTTAAAAACAAAAATAAAAATGTGGAAGACATAACAGATTTAGCAAATTTTAAATATGAGAATTATAATGATAATTATTTTGAAACGTCAAAAAAAAATCAAGAAAAAATTATCGATAAAAATGAAAACAATGAATATATCAAAGAAAATAATTTTGAAGAAAAAAAGGAAAATGAAGAGTATAATAATAATAATATAAATTCAAAAGATGAAAAAAAAGAAAAAAATGAATATACTTCAGTTTTTGAAAGTGAATTACAAAAAGAAGATTATATAACTCCTATTATGTTTGGTGATGAAATAACAATAGATGATTCAATGTTTGATTATTATATAAATATGTTTCAAGAAATATTTCCAAATTATTCTCGAGAAACAATTACTCAAAGAATATGTGATAATGATTTTGATATTGATAAAACTGTTCTTTCTTTTTTTGATAAAGGAATTGAAAAAAATGCAACTTTGAAAGATTTTGAAAATTATAAAATTTCAAATGAAGAAGAAATTTTATGTAATTTTTCTACTTTTAATTCTTTTAATGAAAATAATATTAATATTGAAGCTATGATAGATAATAATGTTCAAAAAGAAATTGAACAAAAAATAAAAAATAAAAAAAAAAATAATCCAATATTTCAAAATTATGAAAAAGAATGTCCATTATTTATTGATAAAGAAAGTGATATCAAATCCAATGAAAATAATAAAAAAGAAAAAAATGAAGAAGAATATTTTTTAGATAAGCCAATAAATGAAATAAAAACTAAAGAAATAAAAAATGTATTAAAAAGATTATCAAAAGCATTTCCTTTTGAAGATGAATTTACAATAAAATGGGTATATATGCAATTTATGGATTATAATGCATCATATCAATATTTTAGTAATAAAAATGGAAATAAGTCAAAGGGGTTAAAAAATTTATTAAATTCAATGAATGATAAAAATGTATATTATTTTGACGATTCTCAACCAGTATCAAAATATAAAGAAATAGATGAAGAAGAAGAAGAAAATAAAGCAAATGAAGAAGAAAAAAGAAATTATGAATTGTTATCAAAAATTATAAGTCAAAATCCAGAAAAATGGAAATTAGAAGATAGTATGGATAAAATTAATTTAAAAGAATATCAAAATATTAGAAAAAAATTAATTATACAAGCTCATAAAGCTTATGCTTCTAGAAAATATCAAGATGCGCAAGTTATAATGGCAAAAGCTAGAAGATATAAACAAGAAATCAATAAAATTATGGAAAAAAAAAAGATTAATATATTTATGAAAAATAATAAAGAACATGCTATTGGTAATTTATATAATAAAAATGAACATGTTATTGATTTACATGGTTTAAGCTTAGAAGAAAGTAAAATGATTATTAGGAAAAAATTTAGTACTTTATCAAAGCAAAAAGAATCAGAAGATATTGATAAAATAATTTTAGTGATTATTACTGGTGTTGGAAAACATTCTAAAAATTATAAACCTGTTTTGTTACCTGGTTTAATTTCATGGATAGAAAATAAATCAAATTACCGGTTTAAAGTAGATGAGAATAATGGAATAATTAGAGTTATTCTATAAAATTTCAAAAACAAAATTATAAAATAAATAAATATTTTGTGTAATTTTCAAAGAATAATTTTTATTTTTAATTTTCTTTTTAATTTATATTATATATTATATTTTTATTAAAGAATTAATCTTTTGATGAGAACAAATCTCCTGTGAACTACTTTTCTTATTAAAAATTAATTAATTTATTGTTGAAATTAATATTATATATTTCATCTTGGTTAATTGTATTAATTATTTCTATAATAAATATTTGATTCATTATAAACAATTTTTTCTTATTCAAGATTTAATTTAGAGAGTAATTTAACTTTGAAAGATTTTTTTAATTATTAAAATATTTAAGCTTTTTATCAAAATAGTTAATAAAAAAAAGAGTTGAATTAATCATTAAAAATCTGAGACTTATATAATTCAACTTTTTTCAAAAATAATACATGTTAATTCTTTTATTAAAATTTTCAAGCTTAATTTATAGTTAAAGAATTTATATAATTCTTTATATTTGAAATTAAAAATAAGATTCATTTAAGAATAAGAATGTTCAATAACTTTTTAAAGAAATTAGAAATGAAACAATAAAATAAAGAATTATAAGAATAAATGAAAATAAATCAACTTATTTTTATTTTTAGAATTAGATTTTATCATTATTTTTATCTTTAATTAAGATAAATAAAATCAATTACTATTATAATTTTATTGGAAATTTAAATGAATTTGAACGAAGAAATCATTGATAAAAAAGATTATACAATTAATATAAATGAATCAATTTATCCAAATAATTATCAGTTATTTGATTATTTAGATTGTGAATTTCCTTTAATTGATCATTTTAGTCAATTGATAAATAATAAAAAGAATCCAATTTTCAAGATTAATTATGAACCTAGAAAAAAAAGAGGAAGACATTATAATGTTATTGAAGAAAATAATGTTAATAAAAAAATTCATAATAAATATTCAAAAGATAATATAAGAAGAAGAATAAAAGTACATTTTTTCAAATTTATAATTCAACTTTGTAATGATTATATAAAAAAGATATGTAAAAAAAAAATCGTTAAATTTAAAAAAGCTGAATGTAATAAAATAGTTTCAGATGTTACTATTCAATTTAATCATGATTTAAGAAATTGTTCATTATCATATATTTTATGTAAATCTGGTGGAGTAAAGTCTTTTCAAAAAAAGAATTCAAATAGAAATTTAATTGATATTCTGAAAGGAAATTATAAAGAATTTGGTGGATTTTTTTCTTTAACTATAGGAAAATTATATGATATGTTTATATCGAATGAAAATGAGAAAAAAAAATTAAAAGAAAAATATGGATTAAAAAAGGCTGTTACAATGAATGATTATATTAAAAATAGAATTAAAGATGGAAAGGATGATGAAAAATATGAAAAATTATTTAAAGATTGTGCTATTTATTTTTTTGAACAATTAAATCCTAAATTAAAACGAAGATCTTTAAAACAAAAAGATTATAAAAAATTAAGTAATTAAAAAAAATTTGGGATGGAATATCAATTATTTAAATGATAAAATTTAGAGAATAATATTTATTTATTATTTATTAAAAAAAATTTGTAAAATTAAAAGTTATATTATGATATATAAAACTATAATTCAATTATTAAACAAATTTTTAACCAAAAAAAACATTCATATATTTTAAATTAACAATGCATAAAATCTTTTTTTTTCCGAAAATAATATAAGAATTTGATTATATTATTTAAAAAAAGTTTAATTATTTAATTAATTAATTTTTTATTTGTTAATAATTTTTCTTTTCTCTTCAATATTAAACTTTTACTAAAATAATTCATTTATTTTTGTCATTTAAAACTTTATTCAAATTTTATCATAGTATTTATGTTTTCTTTTTTTATAAAAATAGAGAAATTACTTTTATTAAAAGTTATTTTAATGAAATAATAAAAAAATCTAATAATATAATTATTGTTTTTACAATTTCATTTTTATTATTTATTAAATCAAAAATTAAAATTAAGATTTTTCATTTAATGACAAAGGAATTTACCCTTATTTTTTTTTCCTTTTTTATTTATTTTTATTACCAAAAGAATACAATTTTTGGGTTTTTATTGATTTTTTTTTTTAACTTTACCTCATTTAATCATTGATATTTCAATAATTTATTATTGTATTCATTATTAATGACCATAATACATTGAAAAAAATATGAAAAGAACATATTTTATTAATAGAAAATCTCAATTAAATATTTAGGAAAATATATTATTTATTAAATAATTCATTTATTATATTAATTAAAAAAAACAATTAAATTTATAAATTAATGTAACTGTTAACTAAAATCTTAAAATTAATTAATAATTATATTTTATTCAATATATTTTTATTAAATATTAATAATTCAATAATTCATTTTATTTAGAAATTTTTTTAAATTTTTACATTTTTACAAACAAGGGTAATTTGTTATAAAGATAATATTTATATTCCAAAATTATTGTTGTTCATTAGGATCTCTTTGAATAAAATTATTATTAGACATAACATTAAAATTCATAGTTTTCATTTGACCAGTAGCAGCATTAAATCCCATTTTTTCAATAAAATTAATAACATGTTTACTAAACCCATCTCTTTTCTTTAAAGCTTGACTACTAATAATTCTCTTAATAATAACTTCTTTTTTTTCTTGATCAGAATATTCAATCATTTTTTGAACAACATAATTACCAAATTTATCCTTAACTAATCCAAG
>JAEEGK010027490.1_pt1 | contig 11484 bp, 11 predicted proteins | sample 8958771 | NCBI WGS metagenome assembly JAEEGK01 (sample SAMN16246547, study PRJNA631951) | gut metagenome | biome: gut microbiome; feature: rumen; material: SC-attached | host: Bos | place: Iran: Karaj | collected 2018-10 | reverse complement strand
CACGTACTTTTTCCACTCGCTGTGGTCGTACTGGGGGATCTTCGCGATCAGCTGCTCCAGCACCTTCTTCGCGTCGCCGATGATGTGGTGATCCGTCTGCACGTTCTTGTCGATCTCGGCTCTGTCCACGTCGATGTGCACGATCTTCGCGTCTCTGGCGAACGTCGCGGGCTTGAGCGCCACGCGGTCGGAGAAGCGGGTGCCGACGGCGATCAGCAGATCGCAGCCGTCCACGGCGCGGTTCGACGCCTGTGACCCGTGCATGCCGATCATGCCGGTGGAGAGCGGGTCGTCGCCGGGCATGGAGCCGCCGCCCATCAGGGTGATGGCGACCGGCGCGTCCAGTTTTCTCGCGAAGGCGCGGAATTCCTCGTGCGCCCTGCTGCGGGTGACGCCGCCGCCGCAGATCAGCATGGGCTTCCTGGACTGGGCGATCATGTCGACCAGCGTATCGATATCCTCCTTATCGGGCTCGAACAGCCGCAGACTGGAAGAATGCGCTCTCTTCAGAAGTCCGGCCAGCGCGCCGCGCGTGCCGTGCAGTTCCCTGGGCAGGGGTTCGTATTCGCACTTCTGGCTCGTCACGTCCTTCAGAATATCGATGAGCACGGGGCCGGGACGGCCGGAACGCGCCAGCGCGAACGCTTCGCGCACGGTATCCGCCAGTTCCTCCACGTTGCTGATCAGGAACGTGGACTTCGTAATGGGCATCATGATGCCGATGACGTCCGCCTCCTGGAACGCGTCTTTTCCCAGCTGGCTCGCGCTCACGTTGCAGGTGATCGCGACCACGGGGGACGAATCCAGATGCGCCGTCGCGATGCCCGTCGTCAGGTTCGTCGCGCCCGGGCCGGACGTCGCCAGGCACACGCCCACCTTGCCGGTGGATCTCGCGTAGCCGTCCGCGGCGTGGGCCGCGCCCTGTTCGTGGGACGTGAGATAATTCTTGATCTTGTCCGAATACTTGTATAACTCGTCGTATACGTTCAGGTTCGTCCCGCCGGGATACCCGAATACCGTATCGACGCCCTGTTCCAGCAGACACTCCATGAGGATCTGCGCGCCGGTCATTACCATGGTCAAAACTCCTTGAAAATTCAGTGCAGAACGGAAATAGGACCTTCCGTCCCATATTAAATTTCATTGTACGCTTTAACGAGACGAAGTGTCAAGTGATTGCAGACAAAAGGTGGACAGGGTATAATAGAAAAGATAGAGACCGTCCCCTGAGGCAAGGAGGCACACCCATGAAGAAAAAGACGAAGATCATCCTGACTTCCGTCGCGGCGACTTCCGTCGCGTCCGGACTGCTCGCAGGACTTTACGCAACATACCGCATCGCGTTCCATTCGCCGAAAGGCAATCAGAACGACGATTTCGAATACCGCTTCACCGACCAGACGAGACCGATGTCCTACAAGATCTTCCGCATGATCGGCGAGATGCACGCCAAGGAATACGAAAAGGTGAGCATCACGTCCTTCGACGGATTGAAACTCATCGGCCGTTACTACGAAGTCGCGCCCGGCGCTCCGCTGTGCATCTGCGTGCACGGCTACCGGGGCACGCCCGCCAGAGACTTTTCCGGCGGCGCCCCCATGCTGATGGAGATGGGCTACAACGTGCTGATGCCCGAACAGAGAGGCACCGGCGAAAGCGAAGGCCACACGATCACGTTCGGCATCCGGGAGAGCAAAGACGTCCGCAGCTGGGTGGATTATGCGGTCCGCCGCTTCGGCAGCGATACGAAGATCTGCCTGGTCGGCATCTCCATGGGCGGCACGTCCGTGCTGATGTCCGCGGCGGAAGAGCTTCCCGCGAACGTCAAGGGCATCGCGGCAGACTGCCCGTTCGATTCCCCCGTCCGGATCATCCGGGACGTCGCGAAGAAAAACGCGCCTCTGGTGGGACTGCTCGCAGGCCCTGCGGCGCGCATGGCGGCCATTCTGTTCGGTCACTTCCGCCTCGGCAAGCTGACCGCGGCAGACGGCGCCGCGGCGTCGAAGGTGCCCATCCTGCTGATCCACGGAGAGCAGGACCGCTTCGTGCCCGAGTTCATGAGCCGCCGCATCGCGGAAGCCAATCCGGAGATGGTGACCCGGGTCACGTTCCCCGGCGCAGGCCACGGCATCAGTTATCTCGTGGACGAGGACCGCTACAAAAAGATCACCGGAGATTTCCTGAAAAAGATCTTCGCATAGAAAGCAAACAAAAAAAGACTGCAGGAGAACCTGCAGTCTTTTTGATTCTCTTTAATACTTTCCGATGGGCGGCTGCGCGTAATCGGGCAGCGGGCAGGTATATTTGCCTCCGTTCTTGCGCTGCAGTTCCTCCTTCGCCTGCGCGATCAGCGCCGGACGGTCCATCGTGCGCACCGTCGCCAGCGCCAGCGTCTTGGCGGCCACCATCATGCCCTTGTCGCCGATGGAGCTGTTGGAGAACGCCACGTTCTGCCAGCTGTGGCCCACGTTGCCCACGCAGGCCGTCGCCACGTGGATGTTCACCGTAGGCGTCGCGTAACCCACGTCGCCCACGTCCGTGGAACCGGACTGGTAACCCGTCTCCTTCGGGTCGAACGGGTGGATCTCGGAATCCAGCGGTTTTGCCAGGATCTCCGGTACCCTTTCGTATCCGTAGATCTCCTCCGCGAGTTCCGCGATCGTCTTCTGGATCGGCTTGGGATACGTCCGCACGAAATCCGCCGCCAGCTTATATTCTTCGTCTGTCCACTGCGGCGCGCCGACCTCCTGCAGACATTCGTCCGCCAGCGCCGCCAGCGTCTTGTTCGGCACGTAGTCGGAGAACGCCATGGTCACTTCGTACTCCATCTGCGTTTCCGTCATCAGCGCAGCGCCCTTCGCGATGTTCACGACCCGCGCGAACAGTTCCTTCACCTGCGCCACCTTCGGCGCGCGCACCTCGTATTTGATGACTGCGTGGGCCGGCACGACGTTCGGCTGGGCGCCGCCCGCATCCGAATAGGCGTAGTGCACGCGGGCCTGATCGATCATGTGCTCTCTTAAATAGTTGACGCCTACGTTCATCAGTTCCGCCGCGTCCAGGGCGCTTCTGCCCAGTTCCGGAGCGCCGCCCGCGTGGGACGCGATGCCGTCGAACGTGAAGTTCGCGCCCATGATGGCCACGGACCCCTTCGAGGGCACTTCGTTCAGATACGCGGGATGCCAGGCGTAAGCGAAATCCACGTTGTCGAAATAGCCTGCCCGCGCGATGAACTGCTTGGAACCTGCGCCCTCTTCCGCCGGACAGCCGAAGTAGACGATCGTTCCGTCCTTGCCGGTCTGCTGCAGGTATTCCTTGACCGCGATCGCCGCCGCAGCGCCGCCCGCGCCCAGCAGGTTATGGCCGCACCCGTGACCCGGCGCGCCTGCGCACATGGGTTTTCTCTCCGTGGTCCCCGCCGTCTGGCTGAGTTCCGCCAGGGCATCGTATTCGCCCAGGATGGCCGCCACCGGCTTGCCGGAGCCGCTCGCGAACGTCGCCGTGAACGCGGTGGGAATGTCCGCGATCCCCTTTTCGATCGTAAACCCCTCGCTGGCCAGCGCCTGCTGCAGGGCTGCCGCCGATCTTTCTTCTTCATACGCCAGTTCCGCGTAGCCCCAGATCTCTCTGGCCAGCGTCTTGATGCGGTCTGCCTTGGCGTCGATCACCTGTGATAAAAATTCCAACTCGTTCATATCCGGATACTCCACTTATAACACTTTGCTTAAGAATTCCTTGGCGCGGGGGCTGGTCGGGCTGGAGAAGAAGCTCTCCGGGTCACCCTCTTCCTGGATGATCCCCTCGTCGATAAACAGGATGCGGTCCGAGACCTGCCTGGCGAAGCCCATCTCGTGGGTGACGTTCAGGATGGTCATGCCGCTCTTTGCCAGATCCTCGATGACGCTCAGCACTTCCTTGACCATCTCCGGGTCCAGGGCGCTGGTCGGTTCGTCGAACAGCATCACCTCCGGCTCCATGGCCAGAGCCCGAACGATGGCGAGGCGCTGCTTCTGTCCGCCGGAAAGCTGGCGCGGGAGCGCATCCTTCTTTGCAGAAAGGCCGACACGCTCAAGAAGCTGTTCTGCCTCGGCAAGCGCTTCCGCCTTTTTTCTTTTCTGTACCCTGACAGGCGCAAGCACAGCGTTTTCGATGATGGTTTTATGAGGAAAAAGGTCGTAGCTTTGGAACACCATCCCGATGCGCTGACGCATTTCCGAGATATCCTTTGACTCGGGATTAACGGGCTGCCCCGAAAGCAGGATCTTACCGTCATCGGCCTTTTCGAGTCCGTTCAGGCAACGAAGCAGTGTGCTCTTTCCGCAACCCGAAGGTCCGACGATCACGACGGTCTCCCCCTTGTTTACAGAGAAGCTTATATCATCAAGGACCACAAGTCCTTCAAAGCTCTTACTAAGATGTTCCACTCGCAATATCTCACTCATGTCTTTCTTCAATTCCACCTTTTTTCAAGATATTTTGAAAGTCTGCTTATCGGCCAGCACGCCAGGAAGTAAAGCACAAACACCGCCGCAAATACACCGAAAGCGGCACTCGGCGAAGTTTTCCTGTTTGCCTCGATTATCTGCTGCCCAACTTTAAGTACTTCCACGATGCCTATCATCATCACAAGGCTCGTTGTTTTTATCATCCTCGTGATAAGGTTTATGGCCAGTGGTATCAGCCGCCTTATTATCTGCGGAATTATGACGTAGATATATGTTGCCGCCCTGCTCATTCCGAGTGCTAAGCTGCTTTCATACTGGATTGGCTGGATCCCGGCGAGACACCCTCTGACAAGGTCCCCCATTTCGGCCGTTCCCCAGAAAGAAAACACGATCACCGCGCTCGCCTCTGCGGAAAGACTCAGTCCCATCGCTTTCGAAAATCCGAAATATACAATGAAAAGCAGTACCATCTGCGGCATCACACGCACAATCTCAAGGTAGATGCCGGTAATAACTGCGACAACCCTGTTTTTTGTGTGCATGAGCATCCCGAGAAGGATTCCGAGCACAATGCTTATGACTACCGAGAGCAAGCTTATCCACAAAGCCACGCCGAGACCTCCGAGGAGTCTCGAAAAATTACTGCCCATAAATAAAACCTCAAATCCCATAAATCCTCCCGCGCATCCGCTTTTCTAATATCCGTCCGGCAACAGATACCGGAAGGATCATGATCATATAAAAGATAACAAGAAGCACGAGTGCTTCGGAAGTATCATAGTAAAGGCCGATAAGATCTTTCGCCGTGAACATGAGGTCCATAAGGCTGATCGCAGAAAAAACACTTGTTTCCTTAAGCAAGAAGATCACATTGGCAACAAGTGAAGGAATCGAAAGCGCAAACGCTTGCGGCAGCACGATAAGCACAAACAGCTTTGCCCTTCCCATTCCGAGTGCGAGTGCACTCTCTGTCTGTGATACGGGAACCGACTCGAGACCGCTTCTGAGACTCTCGGCCATGTAACTTCCGCCGAGAAGTCCGATCCCGATGATTCCGCAGACTTCTTCGCTTATAGAGAGCCCGATTGCCGGAAGCCCGTAGTAAAAGAAGAACAGTTGCACGAGAAGGGGCGTGTTGCGGAATATCTCGATGTACACACCCGCGATCCTTCTCAAGACCGGAATCTTAAAATACTGTGCCGCCGATGTTATCGTTCCGACAAAGAACGCAAGTAATATTCCAAGCCAGCCGACCCGGAGGGTCAGCCAAAGTGCTTCCGTAAACCGGGGGAGATAAGCCCCCATCACTTCAAAATCCATATCAGTTCCGCTTTCTGTGATCAAATCCCGACACTACGCGTGTCCCCACATTCTGAATGATCCAAAAGATCGCGATCAGCAGTACCACCGTAACGATCATAATATCGGTCTGCCACCTGTAGTAACCGTATCGAACCGCAATGTCACCGAGTCCGCCGCCTCCGACGGTTCCCGACATTGCGGAATACCCGAGAAGCACACCGGTAGTGATCACCGCACCGTTTAAAAGCGCGATCCTTGCCTCAACAACCATGACCCTGAAAATTATACGCAGGTTTGAAGCTCCCATAGCCTTCGCAGCTTCGATAACACCTTCATCGACCTCATTAAGTGCCGACTCAACCACACGCGCAATATATGGTGCGGCGCATATGACAAGCGGCACGATGGTCGCCGTCGATCCGTAGCTTTTTCCGACGATCGCGCGCGTAAAAGGAATCAGGACAATGAGCAGAATAAGAAACGGCACGCTTCGGATGATATTACAGATAAAATCTCCGATCCTGTATATGATCCTGTTGGGGTGAAGTCCTTTCTTCCCCGTTACCGACAGAACGATTCCGAAAGGAAGACCGAGGATGTACCCGAATACGGTCGATACGATCGTCATGTAGAGTGTATCACGAATGCCTTCAAGAAGCATTATAACAGTTTTTTCTTCAAACATCTGTCTGCACCTCCGTCACCGTGAGTCCTTTTTCCTTAAGATATGCGATCATCTCGCTGTTACTCTCCTGTGTTCCCGTAAGACTGAGGATCATTTCTCCTCTTGCCTTTCCACCGACATTTTTCGTGTCGGCGCGCAGAATATTAAGGGGTGTGTTAAATTTAAGAATAGCATTTGCGATCACGGGTTCATATGCGGAATTCTCGTTAAACACTATCCTGATTCGGATTCCTTCCCTGATGATCCGTCCGGTTTCTCCGTTTTCGTCTTCTTTTTTTGCAACGATATCATCCGGTAATACGGGTTCAATACTTTCCACAGGAATATATTTTTCCGGACGCCCGAGGACGAGTTCTTTCGCCGCATCGGATTCCGGATTTTCAAAAATACTGTCGACACTGCCCTGTTCCGCGAGCACACCTCCGTCGATGATAGCCACATTTTTGCATATCTGTGTGACAACCGACATCTGATGTGTGATGATCACTATGGTAATCCCGATCGTTTCATTTATATCTTTAAGCAGTTTTAAGATCGATCTTGTCGTCATCGGATCAAGAGCACTCGTCGCTTCATCACAAAGCAGTATGGAAGGATTGGTAGCAAGAGCTCTCGCGATCGCAACACGTTGCTTCTGTCCGCCGGAAAGCTGTGAAGGATACGCTTTCTCCTTATCCTCAAGTCCAACTGTTACAAGAAGCTTTCTTGCCCTCTCCCTGGCCTCCTTTTTTCCGACCTTTGCAACATACAAGGGAAAACAGACGTTGTCCAAAACATTTTTCTGTTCAAGAAGATTAAAGCCCTGAAAGATCATCCCGATCTCGCTTCTCTTTTTACGAAGCTCTTTGGGGGTTAACGTGGCAAGGTCGACACCACCGATGAGCACCTGTCCTTCTGTCGGCTTTTCCAGGTGATTTATCGACCTCACAAGCGTACTCTTCCCGGCTCCGGACATACCGATTATACCGAAAATATCACCCTTTTCAACAGAAAGGCTCACATTTTTCAGTGCCGTTACCTTTTGTCCCTTAACCTCAAAAACTTTTGTGAGGTTTCTGATCTCTATCTCACTCATGTTTTTTCCTTTCAAGAGTTATTACCCCGTTACACCTCGAAGACGCTGTCCGCGTTTCACGCAGCAAAACCGATGCTACACCGGTAGGTGGGGATTTCAGTTCTGTTACATTATAATACCATGCTCTATAAAAAGTCCAAGGGAAAGACCGCCCGTTGCGACCTTTCCCTGTTTTTCTCATTAGAGCCGACTCTTATTCAAAGAATACAACTGCGCCATCGTAGGTATCTTTAATGAAATTCTTGATATCATCTGAACGGAGAACGCTTACGAGTTCCTTGATCTTGGGAGAATTTTCCTTGCCCTCGAGAACACCGATGATGTTCACATAAGTCTTTGCTGCGAATGAATCGCTTGATTCATATGCGATCGAATCCTTTCCTACCGAGAAGCCTGCCTCAAGTGCGTAGTTGCCGTTAAGGACAACGTATTCAACTTCACCTACTACTCTTGCCACCTGAGCTGCCTCAAGCTCAACAAAGTTGATATTGTAAGGATTCTCTGTGATGTCATTGATCGTTGCGGTAAGACCTGCACCGTCCTTGAGCTTTAAAAGACCGTTGTCTGCAAGGAGAAGAAGTGCTCTCGCCTCATTTGTCGTATCATTGGGAACTGCGATCGAATCACCTTCTGCGATATCCGAAAGGCTCTTTTTCTTTCCGGGATAGATTCCGAAAGGCTCGTAGTGGATTCCGCCGGCATTTACAAGATGGGTTCCCTGCTCTTCATTGAAGGAATTAAGATAAGGGATGTGCTGGAAGTAGTTAGCGTCAAACTCTTCTGACTCAACTACATTGTTGGGCTGTACATAATCATCAAATACGGTTACCTGAAGTTCCCAACCCTGCTCTGCAAGGATCTTGGCTGCTTCCGCAAGGATCTCGGAATGAGGGGTCTGGCTTGCCGCTACGGTAATGGTGCCTTTGAATTCGTCTTCTGCAACTGTGTTATCTGCTTCCTGTGATGACGCATCAGCTGCTGGTGTGGCAGCTGCGCTGGCGGTCTGCGCTTCTCCGCATCCGGTAAGAAGGCTTCCTGCAAGGGTGGTTACAGCAAATACGCTGACGAGTTTCTTGATCAAATTCTTTTTCATAATATTCATCCTCCGTGTGATCATTTTTTCGTGTAACAATCATGATTTGTTATGCACCGATTATCACCCGGGATCACACGGCTGTAAAATATTCATAATTTATTATCAGTTATAGTTTTGTCTTATAATGGGACCATTGGGGACGGTTCTGGTGGTCCATGGTTCTCGGACCACCAGAACCGTCCCCAATGGTCCCAAGCTCACGCAAAAAGAGCCGCACGCGAAGGTGCGACCCTTTTCATATATGAAATCCTCCCATGGATATCATCAGGTATTTGATCTTATAAACTCTTCAAGTCCGTCGTGATCGTTATCGAATTTGGTAATAACGTTTGCGGATGTCTTGGCTGATTCTACCGCGTTTAGCATTGCTATGCCGAGTCCCGCAGCTTCTATCATTGAGATATCATTCTGCTCGTCTCCAGCCGCAATGGTATCTTCGATTGGGATATTAAGATGCTGCGCAAGTCTTACTACTGCAGAACCCTTTCCTGCTTCCTTCATGAAGATCTCAAGATAATTGGGATTGGAATAAACCGTTGTTACGGTATCAGAATACTTCTCCATGATCGCATGTCTGAATCGCTCAAGCTTATCAAGATCATGCAGTTCGATTGCTATGACTTTACAGGGATCTTCGGGAAGTGCAGAGACAATATCGTCGGTTACGACAACGGGTCTTTTGATAACCCTGTTGTAATACTGCATCTCTTCTCCGTTTTCGGGTGAAACAAGCGAATCCTTGGTATACGTATGAACGTGGATTCCGTGCTCTGCCGCGGTCTCGAATATACCGGGGATCAGTTCAAGAGGAACACCTATTCTGAATATGTCCTTACCTGCATCGACGTCATAGATCTCCGCGCCGTTATAGCAGATAAAATACATTCCCTTATAGTCAAGTCCCAGCTCTTTGCTGACCGGGATTACATTATCCAGTCCTCTTCCGGTGCATATCGCAAAATGATTGCCTGCTGCCGCAAATTCATCCAGTGCCTTCTTTGTTTTTACTGAAATCTTCTTCTCTTTGGTAAGAAGGGTTCCGTCCAGATCGGAAAAAAATATTTTTTTACTCATAAGTGATATTTTACCAAGGAAGGCTGATGTGTCAACAAAAAACGGCGCCCGCGTACAGGGGTGTAAACGCAGGCGCCGTGGGGCAGGTATTAAAGCTGATTTACGGTTCCGAGGAATACGGGAAGACCTGTTGCATTGTCAACGATTCCGTATACGAAGGGACGATCAAGAAATACATATACGGGAGGCTCCATCTCGATCGCACAAGCATCAAGAGTCTCGATTGCGGTGACTGCTGCTGCTCTGGTTCCTTCTCTGTCAACCTTGATATAGGTCTTGTGAAGAACTCTTCCGATGTAAGCGTTATAGTCAACAGCTTCGGTCGCACGAACCATTCCGGTAAGATCTGCGTTGTCGGGATCAAAAGGAAGTTCCATTCCCATCGCCTGAAGAATACCACTCATCTCTGCAAAGTAATCGTCTTCAAATTCAGGAATCTTTACGAGCACGTTTTCGGAATTGTACTCAGGATTTCTGATTGCCTCTGCAAACTGATCGCCGTTTGCAGCAAGCTCTGCAAGGAAGTCTTCTACTGAAGTTCCTTCTTCGGGAAGAATACCTACGAATGAATACTCCCCTCCTTTGTAAGGACGAATGAATCCGGTACCGCCTGCGATCTCAAAGTAATTGTCTTCCTGGCTGAAAAGCATGGTCACTTCAGTGGTTGAATTATCATAGTTGGTGAAGTACTGTCCCTCGATAATATCCGACTTCTCATACTCATTCATCCACTCGCCTTCAAAAGCCATGGCGTTGATAAGGTACATACGTGCATCATCGGGAATCTGATCCAGAATGGTAGGGATCATCCCGTAAGTCTGGTCGTTTACCCATCCGTTAATATCTTTAAGAGTGGACTCATCAAAAGGAGCCATCCAGATATCCGCACCATAGTAATTCTTTACTGCAGTCGCAAAATCGGGAACAACTTCAACCGTTCCGTCTTCTTTGAACCATACGGAATTAGCTACATTCCACTTTACGTCCTTGGATCCGTTAAAACGCTGAGCCATCGAGTACATAATGGGGTTCATCTCGGAAACGGGGATTGAACCGAAAGTGTTCTCAATCTGGGTAAGGGTCTCACCACATGCTCCGTTTTCAAGCATTCCGAACGCCATCATCATGGAAGTGGGGGAAATGAGGACATTTGATCCTTCGCCTTCGAATTCAGAAACCTTCTGAAGAAGCTCAAATGATGATGCTGAAACAGCATTAATCTGTTCATTCTTCATATCTCCGGTTTCAACTTCAATCTCGGGGGCATCAGCGGTTACATTTCTGGCGCTTGAGCTTCTTGCCGGTCCGGGATCTATAAGTCCGCCGCCTACATTTCCTGTCGCTCCGCATCCTGCCATCATTGAAGCTGCGAGTAATCCTGCTACGATCTGTTTTTTCATAATATCTATACCTTCTTTCATTATTTTCGAGTAATCTGCCGCTTTATGCAGTGTTTTATTGCCCTACACCATGAAAGACGGAGGGTATTTAAAGCAGGTCACAAAAAATAAAAAAATTCCGACAGATCAGGGATATTACCTCCCGGATATGTCGGAAATCCAGATATTTTGGATAGAAATCCTTATAATTTAAAGCCCGTTCCCGTAAAAAGAGCGATATCACGGCCCGTTTCATCGCTCACCTTTACCTGAATGATCGTACTGGATCTGCCGTTTTTGAGAAGTTCGGCCCTGGCAAGCAGCTTTTTACCCTTTGGAGCGGCCAAATAGTTGATACTTACCTGCTGTGCAACGGTCGGTCTGTGGATATTGTTGGAAAGAGCAGCAAATGCAAGGTCTGCCAGGGT
>JAEEGK010027489.1_pt1 | contig 11484 bp, 6 predicted proteins | sample 8958771 | NCBI WGS metagenome assembly JAEEGK01 (sample SAMN16246547, study PRJNA631951) | gut metagenome | biome: gut microbiome; feature: rumen; material: SC-attached | host: Bos | place: Iran: Karaj | collected 2018-10 | reverse complement strand
TAACCGTTCGCTCAGCGACACTTACCTGGCACTCTCTAACCTAGCCAACGGTGGTCTGTATGCTTACTATAAGTACGGCTCAACCTCTCAGGAGGTTCTGAACGCACTGAGCGTCAGCCGTCTGGGTAACCCCAACCTGGAGTGGGAGAAGACCTCTTCATGGAACTTCGGTATCGACTTCTCTGTACTCGACCGTCGTCTCTCTGGTAGCATTGATGTCTATCACAAGCGTACCCATGACATGATTATGGGTCAGCGCCTGCCTAACTTCACAGGTTTCTCAAGCATTACCACCAACCTCGGTGAGGTGACCAACACTGGTTTCGAGATCACGCTGCGCTCAGTGAACATCGATCAGGAGAACTTCAAGTGGAACACCTCTGTAGGCTTCTCTTACAACAAGAACAAGATCAAGCATCTCTATTATGAGTATGATGAGAATGGTAAGGAGATGGATGATACCAGCAACGGTTGGTTCATCGGCAAACCCATCGGTGAGATCTGGTACTGGAAGACAGACGGCATCTGGCAGACCGATGAGGTTGAACAGGCTGCCCTCGTTAATCAGAAGCCTGGCGATCCTAAGGTCGTAAACGTATGTACGGAAGATGACAAGATTCTCGAGGATGGTACACGTGTACCTGTTTATAACGATAAGGATAGGGTCTATCATGGTACAACCCAGCCGCCTATCTATTGGAATATGCGCAACGACTTCACGTTCTTGAAGGACTTCACGTTCTCGTTCTCTATGTACAGTTATATGGGTCATAAGAGCCGTGCAGGTTACTGGCTGAATGGCGATAACTCTGGTTCTATGTTCACACAGACTTGCAACACCTTCAAGAAAGAGTACTGGACACCTGAGAATCCCACTAACGAATATGGTCGCCTGAACGCTGTTGGTCCTTCTGGTGTCACAGGCATTGAGAAGGTCTACAACCGTAGCTTCGTTCGTCTGGATAACATCACGTTTGGTTACACATTGCCACGTGAACTCACAAACAAGTGGGGTATTCAGCGCGTGCATGTAACAGCAGGTATCAATAATGTTCTCACTCTTGATAGTTGGGAATATGGTGATCCTGAGACAGGAGGTTTTGCTAACCGCCAGTTCCAGTTCGGTCTTAATGTAACACTTTAAAATGAATAATCGTATGAAAATCAATAAGAACAAGATATTCCGTGGAGGACTCATGATGGTCCTTGCAGGAACCATGGTAGGTTGTTCGGATGACTTCCTGGAGCAGGATCCTCTGTCATTCTATGAGCCGGCTACCACTTATAGCACAGAGGCTGGTCTGCAGGCCGCTCTGGCACAATGTGACAAACAGTTGAAAACCTATCGTATTGACGGTAACTGGAACAATGTTGGTATCTTCACCAACTACCTCATGTCGGATGTCGGTATGTATGCCAAGACCGATATGGGTGGTGGCTTCCAGGATAACTTCGATGCGAAGCTGACCCCGACATCAGGTATGGCTGGTGGTGGCGATGGCAACTACATGCAGCGTTTCTGGGATCAGGGCTTCAGCATGGTTAAGTATGCTAACACCATCCTTTCATATATTGATAACGTGAAGGGTCTTGATGATGCAACACGTGATGCTTATAAGGGCCGTGCCTATTTCCATCGTGCCTATGCTTATTACAATCTCGCTCTTCAGTTTGGCGACATCCCCTTGGTAACCAAACTGATCAGTGTGCCAAAGCGCAATTACACATCAACCAGTAAGGAGGCGATCTTTAAGATGCTGGTACACGATCTGGAATTTGCTGTACAGCACGTACCGGCTCAGGCTAAGATGAGTTATGTGGGTCAGGTCAATCAAGAGGGTTGTATGCACCTGCTCATCAAGTGCTATCTGGCTGTTGGCGAATATGCTAAGGCTGAGGCCATGGCAACCGATCTGATTGATAATCACGGTCTGAAGCTGATGACTGAGAACTTCGGTACTTGGCAGCCCTCAGGTGCTGAGGATACTTGGAAGGTTACCCGTAACGTCGTATGGGACCTGCACCGTACTCCTAACATTGCCGATCCGGCCAATAAGGAGACGATCATGCTGATCTCTAATTCTAATGATCAGGACTTCACGACATATAATGTCATGCGTGCCTGCTTTGCTCACTGGAGCAACGGTATCATCCGTGATCCTCACGGACTCGGAGGCCCAGGACAGAATATCGCACGTAATAATGGCGACTATAATGCAGAACTCGACTGGGTTCGTGCCGCAGGACGTGGTATTGCCGTAAACCGCACCTCTTACTATTACAACAAGACAATCTGGATGTATGATGGAGAGTACGATTGGCAGGACCTGCGCCACAACCGTGAAGTAGGAAACTGGATGGAGATGGAAGACTTCAAATACAACAACAGGAAGTCTGATTGCTACGGGCAGAACTACCAGCTTTATGCTACTGAAGACTATGTCGATCCGACTGATCCTTCAAAGGTTCTGGTGCACAAAGGTGATATCCTCTGCTCAGATACGATTCGCAGCTGGTATCCCACTCCGCTTTATCAGCTCTACATCCTCGACACACCTAATGAGGATAATGTAGGTGCCAACCAGTTCCAGGGTGCATCAGGTAAGGGTGCAAACGGCGATATGTATCTGTTCCGTTTGGCAGAGACCTATCTGCTGCGTGCTGAGGCTCGACTCTATCAGAAGAATGCTGCAGGCGCTGCAGAAGATGTGAATGCCGTCCGTAGGCGTGCAAACGCAAAGAAGATGTTCTCAACAGTAACCATCGGCGACATCATGTCAGAGCGTGCTCGCGAGCTTTATCTTGAAGAGTTCCGTCAGGCTGAGATGGTACGTGTTTCATGGTGTCTCGCTCGTAGTGGTGTAGCTGATGAGTGGGGTAACACCTACGACCTTAACACATGGGACAAGCAGGAAGGTACCGACCTTAAGGGTGGCAGCTACTGGTATCGTCGTTGCACTACCTATAACGTGTTCAATCACGATTACGGAAAGGGACAGCAAGGTAACCAGACATTCGAATACAAGGTCAACAAACACAATCTGCACTGGCCTGTTCCCAACTCAGCCATCACTGCTAACAATAAAGGCCAGCTCCGTCAGAACTACGGTTATGATGGATATGATGAGAGTGTTCCCATGTGGACCAATTGGGAAGATGCCGTTGCAGATGAAGATATATCAGAATAAAGATTATTCATTAGCGAGGTATTAGTTTAGGTTTTTAATTAATGGATGACTGGGGCAGCCTGTCAAAAAAAATGCAGACTGCCCCTTTTTCATAAGATTTAACCACCCGGCTGATGCTGATTCTGATTTTTAATTGTATATTTGCAAACAGAAAAAACGTTTCACGGTTCAAAGCCGGCTTAAAAAACTAATCAATATGACAAGAAAAATATTATTACTGGCAATCGTTCTGACGGCGGCCCTCGCTATGCAAGCGAGGAAATGGACTCCCGCCGAGGTGAGGAACGTGATCAGGAAGGTGAACACCTACTGGCAGCAGAACAACAAGGCGGAAGTGCGCGCGTTCTGGGACAATGCAGCCTATCATACTGGAAACATAGAGGTGTATAAACTGCTGGAGGACCAGCAGATGCTCGACTATAGCATAAAATGGGCCGAGCACAACCAGTGGAAGGGTGCCCGCGAGGCCGACCCCGCCAAATGGAAATACAAGACCTACGGCGAGGGGCAGGACTACGTGCTCTTCGGCGACTGGCAGATTTGTTTCCAGACCTATATTGACCTGTATTCTATAGAGGAGAGAGGAGAGAGGAGAGAGGAGAGAATAGCGCGCGCCAAGGAGGTGATGGGCTATGAGGCCGACTCTAGGGTTCACGACTATTGGTGGTGGGCCGATGCACTCTACATGGTGATGCCGGTGATGACGAAGATGTACCGGCTGACGGGCGATGAGAAATACCTCGATAAGCTCTACGAGAATCTGCTCTACAGCGACAGCATCATGCTCGACAGCGAAACGGGACTCTATTTCCGCGACGGCAAATATGTATATCCCAAGCATAAGTCGGCCAACGGCAAGAAGGATTTCTGGGCGCGTGGCGACGGATGGGTGCTGGCAGGACTGGCCAAGGTACTGCAGGACATGCCTGAAAACTATATCCGGCAGCCGTTCTTCGTGCATAAGTTCACACGTCTGGCCCGTGCCGTGGCAAAATGCCAGCAACCGCAGGGATACTGGACTCGCTCGATGCTCGATGCAGCGCATGCGCCGGGACCTGAAACCAGCGGAACGGCTTTCTTCTGCTACGGTCTGCTGTGGGGTGTCAATCACGGACGCCTGGACAAGAATGAGTTTGCACCTGTCATTGAGCGGGCATGGAAATACCTCACGGAAACCGCCCTGCAGCAGAGCGGCAAGGTGGGTTATGTGCAGCCCATTGGCGAACGGGCCATCCCCGGACAGACGGTAGATGCCAATAGTGAGGCCAACTTTGGCGTAGGGGCCTTTCTGCTGGCTGCCTGCGAATACGAACGTTACCTAAGGGGGAATTAAGAGTTTAGAATTTAGAGTTATCGCTTCGCGATTAGGAATTAAGAATTATGCATTAAGCATTAAGAATTACGCATTATGAAAAAACTGATAAAAAGCATCATATTGCTTTCCCTTCTTATCCTGCTGCCTCTGACAGCCGGGGCCAAGAGAGCCAAGAGAACGGTTCAGACCGACCGCGAATATTGGTCGGCACTGGCTTACAGGATGGCACAGCCCGTGCTGGAAAACATGGCCAAGGGCGAACTGCAGAAGAACATGATGACGGAGTTCAGTCCGTCGTTCGACAAGCGCGACCGCCGCGTGGTCTATATGGAGACTTTCGGCCGACTGATGGCCGGCATTTCACCATGGCTATCGCTCCCCGATGATGATACGGCAGAAGGCCGTCAGCGCAGGCAACTGCGTGAGTGGGCCCTGCAGGCCTACAAGAATGCCGTGGACCCTGAGTCGCCCGACTATCTGCTTTGGCGTAAGGAAGGACAGACGCTGGTGGACGCTGCCTATCTGGCTGAGAGTTTCATCCGTGCCTACGATGCTTTGTGGATGCCGCTCGACGACACCACCAAGCAGCGCTACATTGATGAGTTTACCCGCCTGCGCCGTGTGGACCCTCCTTACACCAACTGGCTGTTGTTCTCTTCCACCATCGAGAGTTTTCTGGCCAAAGCTGGTGCGCCCCACGATAATTTCCGCATCAACATGGCCATCCGCAAGACGGAGGAATGGTATGTTGGCGATGGATGGTTCTCGGATGGGCAGGGTACCTTTGCTTTCGACTATTACAGCTGTTATGTCTTCCATGCCATGTACCTGGAAACGCTCCAGAATATGATAGATGCCAAAGGCGGCGGCTGGGGTATCGATTACAGGAAGTTCCGCGAGCGCCAACTGAAGCGTACGCAGAAGATGGCCATCGTGCTCGAACGTTTTATCTCGCCCGAAGGCACTTTCCCCGTCATCGGCCGTTCCACGCCCTACCGCATGGCTGCCATGCAGCCGCTCGCACTGATGGCGTGGTATCAGACGTTGCCCAAGGACCTCAGCAACGGTCAGGTAAGAGCTGCTTTGACACAAGTCTTCCACCGTATGTTTGACCAGCAAAATAACTTCAATCAGGGCGGCTATCTCACCATCGGATTCTGTGGCAGTCAGCCCGATACTGCCGACTGGTATACCAACAACGGCTCGCTCTATATGTGTTCGCTAGCCTTTATGCCGCTTGGACTGCCTGCCGATCATCCTTTCTGGAAGGATGCACCGCAACCGTGGACGCAGGTAAAGGCCTGGGGAGGACAACCTTTCCCGAAAGACCATCGATGGAATGACGACTTTTAATCCTAATTCATAAACCGAAAACATGAGAACTAGAAGCATATTCCTGTTTACCCTCCTGGGCATGCTGATGCTCGCCCTACCTGCGAAGACTTCCCCAAAGAAGGGAACCTTCACCGTGGGCGACAAGACCTTCCTGCTGAACGGACAGCCGTTCGTGGTGAAGGCAGCCGAGATTCACTATCCGCGCATCCCGCGTCCTTATTGGGAGCACCGCATCAAGATGTGCAAGGCGCTGGGCATGAATGCCGTCTGCATCTACATATTCTGGAACATCCATGAGCAGACGGAGGGTAACTTCGATTTCATGGGCAACAGCGACGTGGCCGAGTTCTGCCGTCTGGCACAGAAGAACGGCATGTATGTCATCGTGCGCCCCGGCCCGTATGTCTGTGCGGAATGGGAAATGGGCGGTCTGCCGTGGTGGCTGCTCAAGAAGAAGGATATCCGGCTGCGCGAGCAAGACCCTTACTTTATGGAGCGCGTGAAAATCTTCGAACAGAAAGTGGGCGAACAACTTGCCCCGCTGACCATTCAAAATGGTGGCCCCATCATCATGGTGCAGGTAGAGAACGAGTACGGCTCGTATGGTGAGGACAAGGCTTACATTAGCGAAATTCGCGACTGTCTGCGCAGTATCTATGGCAAGGAACTGGCACTCTTCCAGTGCGACTGGGCATCCAACTTCACGAAAAACGGACTCGATGACCTCGTATGGACCATGAACTTCGGTACAGGCGCCAACATCGACAAGCAATTCGACCGTCTGAAACAGTTGCGCCCCAATGCCCCGCTGATGTGCTCAGAGTTTTGGAGCGGATGGTTTGATAAATGGGGAGCACGCCATGAGACGCGTCCTGCCAAGGACATGGTCGAAGGAATGGACGAAATGCTTTCCAAGAACATCTCCTTCTCACTCTATATGACCCACGGCGGCACCTCGTTTGGCCATTGGGCTGGGGCCAATAGTCCGGGATTTGCTCCTGACGTCACCTCCTACGACTACGACGCTCCTATCAACGAGTATGGCCAGCCCACGCCTAAGTATTATGAGTTGCGCGAGATGATGCAGAAGTACGCCGAAGAAAAACTGCCGGCTGTTCTCAAACCTGCCGCCCCAATCATCACCGTTCCGAAGTTCTCCCTGGAAAAGGTGATGCGCATCAGCGACTACCAGACGGCCCAGCGCCAGAGCCGCGATGTGCTCACGATGGAAGACATGGATTGCGGATGGGGTATGATAGAATATACCACGACGCTACCGGAAGTGGCGGAAAAGAGTGTGCTGACACTCAATGACTGTCACGACTTTGCCATGGTGTATGTGGACGGAAAGTATATCGGGAAGATTGACCGCGTGAAGAATGAAAAGTCCATCGTGCTGCCGCCTGTGAAGAAAGGTCAGGTACTGAATATTCTGGTGGAAGCCATGGGACGTATTAACTTCGGACGGGCCATCAAGGACTTCAAGGGCATCACTCATGAAGTACTTCTGCAGGCAGAGGTTGATGGCCATGAAATGACATGGAACCTCAAGAACTGGAGCATCATCTCCATGAGTGATGACTACGATGCCATCAAGAAGGCGATGAGCGAAGGGCATAATGACATGAAGCGCCGCGAAACGATTTTTAGTGATGGCGGTTATTTCAAAGGCGAGTTTACCTTGAAAAAGGTAGGCGATACCTTCCTGAACTTCGAGACATGGGGCAAGGGACAGGTATGGGTGAACGGTCATGCCATGGGGCGCATCTGGAGTATCGGTCCGCAGCAGACGCTCTATATCCCTGGTTGCTGGTTGAAAAAAGGTAAGAACGAGATTATAGTCCTTGATATTATGGGTCCGAAGGAACCCGTTGTATGGGGACAGGCGGAGCCAGAACTCAACAAACTGCAGTTAGAGAAGAGCAACAAGCACAATAATATCGGCGACAAACCCGACCTCAATAGCAGTACCCCTGCGGCTAAAGGGCAGATGCAAAGTGGCAATGGTTGGCAGACCATCCGCTTCGCCACTCCTCAGAAAGGTCGTTATCTGGCTATCCAGAGCCTCTCAACCCATGACGGCAAACCTCAGGCGGCCATCGCGGAAATCTATCTGCAGGGCACCGACGGTAAGCGCCTCTCACGTGAGCCTTGGACCACAAAGTATGCCGACAGTGAAAACGAAGATGGCAACCACACAGGCGACAAAGTCTTCGATCTCCAGGAAAGCACCTACTGGCAAACTGAGCGTTCGGCCGCTATGCCCCATCTGTTGGTCATCGACCTCGGCAGCGAGCAGACCGTCTCCGCTCTAGAATATCTCCCACGTGCAGAACAAGGTGCCCCTGGTAGCATCAAAGACTACGCGATTTATTTCTACTAATCGAAAAGTAATGACGATTACTGTAACGACGATTACCATTTCAAGATATGAGATTCTACGATAGAGAGAAAGAGGAACATTAGAAAAAAAGTCCCGAATTATCTTCGGGACTTAGGCGCTTCAGGATGGGCTTGGATTCAAGAAGATGAAATTGTTAGAAACCTTTGGAAATTGTAAGAAACTAAAACACAGATAGTTACCGAATTGATACAAAAAGTTCTCAATAGTTAAAATTTCGCTAACTTTCAAAAATTGGCTACAAATTGGCTACAACTTTCAAGGGAAATATGTATCTTTGCACCATCAAAATCACAATATTATGTCGCAATTCTTTTTGAGAACTAATAAAAATGATGGCAAAGCTCCCCTGTATGTCAGAACTCGACGCAAGGGAATCCTATTTTGTGTGAGTACTGGTATCATGGTTGACGTAAAGGAATGGACGAAGGCCCAGAAGAGTCTATCGGCTATGCAACGATACGAGAGAACTGAAGAAGGTATACGCGTTCATGATCTTCAAGTAGAGGTTATGAAAATCATTGATGTACTTTATGCTGAAAACAAAGTGCAATCTAAGGAGGATAAGCCTGTGTTGGAACAAGCCCTGTCACGGGTTGTCCATGGGACAGTAGAGGAAATCCAGCAAACAGCCAAGGTTGTTACTGCCAAATCGAGGGAAACAGTATTGGGTTTCTTTGATTATTTCATTGCAGGTATTTCTGATGGCTCCATCCGTCATGGCGATAACTCAGACTACTCCCCTGGTACAGTTGTCGTGTGGAAAGCTTTCGGTGAGAACCTAAAGGAGTATTGTAAAAAGGATATCTCTTTTGAATATATTGACAAGCCTTTTGCTGACAGATTCACGCTTTATCTTCAGAAACAAGGATATATGCCGAATACTATCAATAAAAAGGTTTCTTGTTTTCGCAAGCTATGTAATCTCGCAGCTATGGAAGGGTACAACAAGAATGCTGTTTCCCTACGAGTGTGGAAAGACAGAACGATAAAAGAGATAGACAAACGAGCAGAGATATACCTGACTGACGAAGAGATTGATGCCATGTACGACATGGAACTGAGTGGCGAGAATGAGATAGTACGTGACATCTTCCTTCTTGGTTACTTCAGTTGCCAGCGTTATAGCGACTATTGTAAGTTGCGTGAGGAGAACTTCATCACCTATAATAAAAGTGGGCTGATCACATTGACACAGAAGAAAACTGGGAAAAAGGTCGAAGTGCCTATTTTCGATGATCGTGTCTATGAACTTTGTGAAAAGTATAACTATAACTTTCCGGATATTACAGCCCAGAAAATGAATTTGAAGATTAAGGTTATTGGTTATGAGTTGTCGAAAACGGTACCTTCTTTTTGTGAGAAGTACGTAACGGTGTTGACTGGCGTGGAAAAACGATCTGAACAAACTTATAAAAAGCTTTTGAAGAAGAAAAAGGATGGCATCAAGTTTACGGAAAACGAACGCAAATGGTTTCACAAACTGGATAAGTGGGCCAAGATACGAAACGGATCCCCTCTTTGGGAACGGAATAAGCATGGTGAAGTCGTGCGAGCCAAATATGAGCTGATATGTTCACATACGGCACGAAGGAGTGGAACCACTAACCTATATAAATTAGGTGTGCTGTCAGACTTGGAATTACGCAGCATAACAGGTCATGAGTCGCAGAAGAACTTTGAGGGCTATATCCGCATTGGAATATCGGAGCAGGCCCAAAGAGTAGGTGACAAGATTAAGGCAGCAATGGAAGCGAGAAGACATGTTGACAAGTAGAAATCTCTAAGGTGTTTTCAACTGTCAACCGTGTGATAAGCGATTAGAAAAGAACAAATATGATCTCAAAGGCATGGACTGAAGTTATTCTGCATTTTAGTCGATTTTATTAGCCAAAAACGTAATAATATTGCGAAACAATGAAATTCAATTGATAATCTGCGTATTTTATTAGCTGTATGAAGAAAACCGCTTTAATGGAAATTGTCAACTATGCTGACATACCAATACCCCAATTTGTAGATATAATATTAAAAGGTGACGACGAGGCTATGTATTATTTGCTCCACGAACGCCTGAAGCACCTACTATATGAAAGATTTCAAGACTATAGCCATAATCTGTATGACGATTTTGATGATTTGTTAGATGACTTTTTTATCTACATTCGTGAGAGTGGCCCCACACCATATCAGGCATTTCAGCGCATCAAGAAAAAAGAGGCTTTTGAAAGTTGGTTGTTGAACACGTTCCGTAACTATCTTAACAATAGGTCAGAGGCGGAGTCTCATATTCCTCTTGTGGATAAAGAGTGTGAAAAGTTATCTTTGTCAACTGAAAGTTCATCGGCAGATGAAGAGATCAAGATTCACATTGTCTCCCAACTGATAGCCTATGCGTTGCAGGTGTTTTATCCGCGAGGACGCTTTATTTTTCTCCGATCACTCCTCACCATTCTCAATGAGCATCAAGCAGTTCCAGATAAGGATATGGCCGAAGCACTTGGTATGTCTTACATCTCATATCGTGTAACCCTTCACCATATGAGGAGCAATGTAAAACGCTTTAGGGAGTGTCTGTTAAATGGAGAACCATTACGGCTTGACGACAAGCATGAGCTTTTGGCAAGACACATTTATGACGATTTCTCGAATCTATATCCTATATTATTCGATTGCTACCTACAATGCATTGATACATTAAAAACCAGTGATGCTGTTAAAGAACTTCGCGCCCAATATATTGAAGAACGCGGGTTTGCTGTTCATGAACCAAGCGTCCCAGAACAATCCAGAATAAGTATTGCACGATTCTGGGTGAAACTTAATCGATGGTTGATACCTGGAATGATGGCTATGTGGAAAACCGTAAGTTCATCTTTACTCTATGAACTGTAGGAGTTGTTCAACCAATTGATGTACGGTGGTTGACGACTCTTCTTTTGCAGGATTACTTCCATCGAATGATTCCAGTACCTTTTGGGCATTTCCTATTGCAAAACGAGTTTTCGGGTAAATGGCATTGAAGACTTTCATGGAGTCCCTTTTTGTCTTACCGTATCTGAAGCCAAGCAGATGGGAAAGCATCTCACCGTAGCGGCTTCTGTGTATGGATCCTTGGTATAGGTTGAAATGTAACAGGAACCAATATTCAAATGCTTGGTTGCTATATGCCACATGAAAACCATTAGTCTGTGCCATCTGTATAGCGGCATTGAAGTCGCCGTCAGAAAAATCATCCTTGTCAA
>JAEEGK010027487.1_pt1 | contig 11485 bp, 9 predicted proteins | sample 8958771 | NCBI WGS metagenome assembly JAEEGK01 (sample SAMN16246547, study PRJNA631951) | gut metagenome | biome: gut microbiome; feature: rumen; material: SC-attached | host: Bos | place: Iran: Karaj | collected 2018-10 | reverse complement strand
TATATGACCATGTGTTCCTCTTGCATTATAGTTCATAACCTCCAAAGCATCTCCAACAAATATGGCTTTATCGGTCTGTCTGCATTCCATATAGAATATTGCCGCAACGGTTTTGGCCAGTTTTTCTGCTTCTTTAAGATTCTCTGTGTTGATACCTATGTGACGAAGTTCAAATCCCAGCATCTTCTTTACCGCAGCCTTACATATGGCCGTAATCTCGTCATAGCATTCACCTTCGATAAGTTCTTTTTTTACCATCCATGTTCCGCCGCAGGCAAGCACTCTGTCAAAAGAAAGATAATCCGCAACATTTGATGTATTTATTCCGCCTGTCGGCATCCAGTAAAGATTCTTATACGGGCCGGCAAGTGCCTTAAGCATCGGAAGACCGCCGTTTGGCTCTGCAGGAAAAAACTTCACGGCCTCAAGACCCAGGGACATGGCCTGTTCCATCTCACCTGCCGTGGCTGTTCCGGGCAGCATACAAACGCCTTTGTCCAATACATATTTTGTTATCTCCGGATTGAATCCGGGACTTACGATAAAACTTACACCCGCTTCAATCGCTCTGTCTGCCTGTTCTTTTGTAAGGACCGTTCCCGCACCGACAAGCATCTCAGGCACTTCCCTTACTATGGCTTTTATGGCATCTTCTGCAGCTTCTGTTCTGAATGTTATCTCAGCCGCAGGAAGTCCGCCGGCAACCAGAGCCTTTGCCAAAGGTACAGCCTTAGAAGCATCCTCTATGGCTATCACGGGTATTATTCCTATATCATGTATCTTCTTAAGAAATCCGTTCATCACTACCTCCGCAACGTATTGTACTTTATAGTTTTCCTATGTTCCATACTACATCTTTTATAACAAAAAGACCATATACACATGGTTTTAACGCAACAGATTCAACAAGCAGCACAAGTTTTACAATGTGTCCGCAAAAGCGCAAACTGTGTACGCCCTTTTATGTTGCAGTTTCTCGCATTTTTACGTAGAATATAAACATGAATGCAGATTATTTTACAAGTTACGATGACAGACAATATATGCAATCCTCTGATTTTGAGCTCTACTATTATCAGGATCTTAAGCCTGTTAAGAGGACGGGGCTGCATATGCATTCATACTATGAGTTCTATTTCTTTGTCGAAGGACATGCCGAGATAACCGTAGGTCAGCAGCAGTATGCATTGAGTTACGGCGATATCGTTATCATTCCCCCCAATGTATCTCACGGTGCATTTATCAAAGACTACAATGTCCCTTACAGGAGATTCGATTTATGGATAAGCATACCGTCCTATAACAGACTGATATCCCTAAGCAGAGATTTCGGATATGCCGTGGATACGGCAATAGCCAATGACAGCTATGTCATTCACGCCGACAGAATAACCTTTAAGAACATTGAGAATATGCTTTTCGGCATCCTCGAAGAGATGAAGTCCTATCATTTCGGTCGTTCCAGCCGCCTGGCACTTGACATTGCACAACTCATTCTTACAATAAGTCGCACATCACACGAACAGTGTGAGAAGCAGAAGCTTAACAAAGACGATCTTTACGGCAGTATATGCAAATATATATACCAGAATATAGGCGAAGACTTATCGCTTGACAATATTGCGGAACATTTCTCTTTAAGCAAATCCTATATTTCTCATATATTCAAGGATAATACGGATGTTCCTCTGCACAGATACATAACTAAAGAAAGGCTCAAACTCTGCCGCGATGCAATCGCAGCAGGTGAGCCTATATCTCATGTTTACGGCACTTACGGCTTTGATGATTATTCAAGCTTTTATCGTGCCTTCAAAAAAGAATTCGGTATTTCTCCCAAAGAACTCTGATTCCCAAATGCAGCCTTTTTAGTACTTAAGTGGTGATGTCCAATACTTCTGTCCGTACAGATCCGTGAAGCAATATGTCATAAGTGCGGTTCCCGAACCGACATCCGTATTGCTTATTAACATATCCTTCATATCCTTCTCTACGGTCATAGTCTCTCCGAGATAATAGCTGTCATCATAAGCCTTGTCATAGCTGTAATGGTCGCAGATGAAATCTATCTCATCTCCCTTTTCAAGTTCCGTCAGATTCTTGGCTATCGTATCGGTCTCTCCCTCTACATAGTCAAAACATGCACCGGCAATATATCCGTTCTCATTCTCATCCGTAAACACTATTATAAGATTGCATCTTACACCGTTAAGTTCACAGGGTACGCGTCCCGAGATAATATAATCATTCTCATCACCCTGGGTATCAAGATGATAATATGCCACGGGCTGACCCTCTATCGACAACCATGTTCTGTCCGTAGGAGCCAAAAGATTACCCTCTTCATCATACTCAAATACATTATCAAGACCGAGATCTATATATCCCGTTCCGTCATCATAAAAGGCATTGAGCTCAAGATCTCTTACAAGAGCCCACTGCTCATCGCTTAATGTAATAACGGTATCGCCGTATTCATTGGCTGTCCATATTATCGAATTCTCATCAAAGTGATTTGATGCAATGTATTCCGATGCGGCATCTATATCGAGGCTTCTGCCTAAGAATGCCGTATTGGCTGCCGAAAGTCCGGATATGGAACTGAAGTCGCTTCCCATGAATGATGTAAGCAGCTGTCCTATCATCGCTGCCGAATCAAGCGAACTGCTGCCCGATCCCGTCATATCCCCGAACAGAGATCCAGTCGGAGCCGATGTGCCGCCTGCTGCCACCTGACCCGCTACACCGAGGGATGCAAAACTCTGAATACACTTCGAATACTCTTCATCCATACCAATGGCTTCATATGTATCCACCATGGAATCAACCTTGGATGCCTTCTTATAAGGGAAGTATATTGAAAGACCGTATGCGTTGGTCATACTGCTGCCGGTCTTGTTGTATTTTACACATCCGAGTAATGCTTCAGCCAAAGCCTTACCTTCATCAGTACCCATCCTCTGAGCGAAGTCTATAAGGTCAACCTGATCTATCTTTGAAGAAGTCGCAAATTCTCTTGTATTGCCTCTTGCACTTGATACTGTCGCATATTCCTTATTCTGTATCATATCCGACGTATCTTTTGAGAATGCCGCAAGTTCCGAAGGTACGGTCGCCTCAAGCTCGGCAAGATCTATAAGTGAAAGTGTGGTCTTCTGTCCCTGTGCACTCCTTGCGCATGCATCCGTGAATGTATCTATGATATTCTTGCCTATCTCGGTTGTAGGCATGGAGGTATCGGCATTAAGCTTGCTTAACCAGTCCGTATAGTACCATCCTATACCGGGCTCAGTCTCCTCGGAAGCAATCATATAATCGCTGTAGTTGGATACCACAAGTGCAGTCTCCACGGTAGCCATAAGACAAGCGTCAAATCCCACGAAGTCGAATGTAACGCCGCTTGCCTTCAATGCCTTGTTGATGCCCGACAATGACATCGAACCCGAAGATGCATACTTCTCGTCATATCCGTAACCGCCGGTAGAACCGCCGCCGTGATCCCACATGATAAGTTCATATCTGTCCGCCGGGAATTTGCCTGCCGCGTACTTAATAAATCCCGTAAGTGTATCGGGTGCGGTCATTGCCGCCTGGCCCAGATTGTCTTCAAGGCATAAGAGTTTTCCGCCCTTCACCTGATATATCTGATTGACGGAACTGCTTATAACATTGTTCTGCCATTTTTTACATCCACCGGTATATATGATGAGATTTATATTGTCTCCGACATTGGCCGCAAGCATCTCCTGCAAATCTTTCGATGCCATCGCGGATCTGCTCTCAAGATCGGTACCGCACATATATATCATTATGGTCACTTCATCATCGCCGTTACCCTTAATGATAGTACGCTTTTCTCTTGCGCCCTCTGCAACCGATGTATCAAGCACGCCCGTATTGGCCTTGCCGCTCCATGCGGAAGAAGCGTTACCCGTATATACGGATCCTCCGCCCAATAAAGAACCCAAAAGCGAGCTTCCGCCGCCGGTAGAAGTCGTTGTCTGGTTGCTCTGAACCGAATATCCGGGATCCTGATAAGTGTCAGTTCCGCCACCTCCTAATAAAGCGCCGATACCGCCACCGCCGCCGAGAAGTATCACAGCCGCGATTATTATGAGCATAAGCGGACTTCTTCCGCCGCCCCTTGTCACATTTCCGCCGCCGGAACCCGTACTTCCCGAACTGTATCCGCCTGTACCGACGGGACCCGTTCCAAGGCCTTCACCTCTCTTATGAACGCCGGCTCCTCCTTCGGTCACATTTTTCTTTCTGCTAAGCGGTCTGTCTGCCATCTTATCACTCCTTACACTCTGTTAATCTTCAAACACTATAATCATATCCGGAGCTTCTTTGGTTGCTCTCTCACACATCTTTTTAAAGTTTCTCATATACTTTCCCAAAATGGCTTCTGCTTCGGCACAGCCGGTAAAATATATGCTCCATTTCCTTCCCTGATCCGTGAATACGTCATACAATGCATCCAGGGTGCCTCCGTAATATTCCGGCAGAGGCAGAGCCTCTCTTAACACATCCTGGAACTCATCCACCGAATATATTCTTGCCAGGTCTATCTTATACTGAAATTCGTCGTTCATATTCTCTCCCGCGTAATTATCATTCTTCGCCGTAAAGCAGGGTAAATGTTGCGTAATGATCGCTCGTATAATATATCAGTCCGTCATTGGAATATATTATTCTCTTTGCTCCGCGCTTTCTTTTCCCCAAAGTGTCTATATCGCATTCCCTATACTCTCTCCCTTCCTTTTCGGGCAACAGGCCTTCATAGTTACCGAAGTAATCTCCGCCTATACACTTACCCGGAGCATAGGGTTCAAGCGAACCGCCTTCCCATCCTAACTTCTCGGCCTGCTTCTTTGTAATGAAATTCCCGGGCAGTCTGCCGAATTCATTAAGATAAGCCGCAACATCCGCAGCGGATGTGTAAGTTCCGTCCACTCTGACACTTACACCTGTCTGTGCCGTATCGCCGGCCGACTCCGATGCAGCCTCTTCACCCTCAGATACTGCTTCCGCCTCCGATACCGCTTCGCTTTCGGATTCTTCCAAAGATACGGCCTCTTCTTCAGCCACCTCCTCGGTCGGCATCAAAGACTCTTGCGTACTTTCCTCTTCGGATACCGTCTCAGCCTCGGTTGTCTCAAGCATTACCGGCTCTACGAGTTCTATATGCTCAGCGGGTTCTTTATCCGTCTTTCCGCATGCCGCAAGCATTATGCAGATAATCGCAAGCAATATCGATAATTTACGCATTATTATTTTTCTCCTTGCGCTCCGTTTTGGAATAAAGGAAACGATCAATCGGAGTCTTCATCTTAAGGGATGACTCCACAATATAATGAACTGCTTTATCTTTCTTTGTTACCGTATTCATCGAGCCCTTTAGGATTGCGCCTCTGATAAATCCTATTATCGCTCCGACTATCAAAGAAGCCGCTATTCCTTTTGACGTTATATCATGACTTCCGAATGCGATTACAAGTCCCGCAAGTATTGCAAATGACACAAGCGTTCCGATCGCAACCTGAAGCCAGTATTTGCCCTTATCTACGGGCAATGCGCCGACCATCTTACCTGACTGGCCGTTAACGGCGAACTGATATGTCTTGCCTTCAAAAGAACCGGACATCATCCAGACGGGAAGCATTGCATACTCAGACTTTCCGTTGGAAAGATTGATACTCTCCGCCTTCTGTGTCACACCGTCGTAGTCCTTAACGGCTTCTCGCATCTTATCCCTGAACGTGTTCTGCACCCTCGTATTTGCACGGGGCTCGCTGTCTTTGCTTGTTACATCGTATTTATCGGCAAGGTATCCGGCAAAATACGCAGCATCATATGCAACGGCCTTTGTTGTATCATAGGGCTCAAGTGATTCCATCGTTGCATCATCCATCTGTGTTGCCGCATCAACCGGAATACGGACAAAATCCATCTCGCCGCTTCTTTTTAAGTTATAGTAATCCTTTTTTACATAGTCTGCCTTTGCATCCGACCATTTCTTCTCTTTATAGGCATCGAAATTCACAAATCCGTCTGCATGACAGCTGAAAAGCCAGAACGGAACATACAGTCCCGTTATATTGTCTATTCTGTTACCGTTTGCAAAATTGGCCGGCAGAAGTTTCTTACCTTTAATAAACTCTTTAAGCTTACTCTTGGCAGTCTCCTTATCCACGGCAAAAGGAACAACAAGATCCGGCTTATATACGCCTTCAAAGGCCTGTTCAACAATGGCCTGATTGCCGCAGTACGGACATTCCGTTGCCGCCGTAAGTTCGGTAGCCACCATCTCGGCATTACATGAAGGACATACATATCCTCTTATCTTGCCCGATTCATCCGTAAGCATTCCCTGAGTTACATGCTCCCACGAAAGAGACGAACCGCTGCCGTTTTCTTTCTCCGCTTCTTCTGCCGCTTTGACCATCTCCATATCAAAGCTGGCTCCGCAGTACTCACAGGTCATCTCACCCGTCTTACCGCTGAAATTCAGTTCCGCTCCGCAACCGGGACACTTGAAATTGGTTACCTCACTCATCGTACCCTCCTTCATAATCATCATAATACTCTTCGTCGTTGTCATACTCCGAATAGTCTTCTATATACCCGCCGTCTTCATCGTAATATTCCTCTTCCGGCTCATCATACTCTTCATATTCCTCAATACGCCTTGAACCTTTCTTTTCCTTAACCTTAACGAACAGGCGAATAAAGCGTGTATGGTATACGATAAAAATCGCGGTCACCAGGAATAAATGTGCAAAAAACGTACTCACCAATACTCCGTTTGATCTTAACAGATACTTGGTCGAAAAGCCGTACAGACACATAATTGCGGTATTCGCAAGTCCAATGAGCAAAAGCGGTATATTGTGAGATGCGTTTTTGATGGTTGTAACAAAGTCTTTAAAGGACGAATCGAAATATGCGTATCTTCCGACCATAAGACCCAGGAAATATATGATAAAACCATCGTAATTATTATTCTCGTATATGAACTTTATATACATAAAGATCAGGATTATATATAACATGCCTATCAGCCTGACCGAACCTTTCTGCTGTGTCGTGACATTGCGAAGCGGCACGTACACCCTGTCAAAGGCCGAATTGATCACACATGACAATATAATCATCACCAGCAAAAGCATGTCCGAATGCTCCGCCCAGAAGTCATGGAAAGCGCCCTCCGTTACAAAACGCTCTATTATGTAATATGCAGATAAAAACGAAAGAATCGACGTGGCCGAAAATATCATCTCATAATATCTCTCGGTCAGATTATAGACCCTTGCAGCAAACGCTCTCTGTCTGGCTGCTTTACTGCGTCCCTTCGCATAGCTTTTGGCGCTGATGATAATGATGATGACCGATACCATCGTGCACACAAGTGCAAGTCCCAAAAACTTAAGCATCTTTGATGCCACAAGATAATGTGAAAAATAGTCTGAAAGTGTCATAAATCTCTTTTCCCATGCAAAATTCTGTCTTGCAAATTATACTCCTTATTACCTCTATACACAAGTCTGAGGCTGTTTACAAACAGCGTATAAAGGTCGTATATCATACATAAAAATAACAAAAACTGGATATTGAAAGCATAATGATATATAATAGATAATTATGTATGTAACAAAGACAATACAGGGATATTATCAGGGGGTATTTTCTTTGAGTTCCACAATCGATTTAACTTCCATATATACAACCAATCTGCTCGGCTGCCTTATGATGCTGGTTTTGCTTATCTGTAAGGGCTGGAAGATCCATTCGCACAAGCTGACCAGTACTATTTTGCTTATTATGATACTGTCGGCAATGACAGGCTGCATACTTGATCCAATCGTATTCCATGCGGACGGCAAGCCGGGCGAATTTAATTATTTCATCGTATATGCGGGTAATTTCATACTTTATCTGCTTAACATCATCGTAGGTCCCAGCTTTGTTACAATCGTATATAATTACATAAACGAACGTATATCCAAGCTGCATATCAACCTCATATATATATTGTGTACATTCGAAGCACTGTTGCTTTTCGTCAATCTTATTGTTCCGATAGTTTTCAGTGTCGATGACAATAACGTATATTGCAGACATGCCTTCTACTGGGTATATGCGTTTGCTGAGGTTCTTTTGATCTGTGACGGTCTCGTTATATATTTCAACGCCGTTCGCAAAGGAAGGGCAAGACAGTACTATCCCATGTGGGTATTCATTGTTCCTCTTGCCGTAGGATCGCTTATTCAGTCGTTCTCTTACGGAGTATCGCTTTTATGGCCCTGTGTCGGAATATCCGTATGCAGCATAGTTGTCAGCCTTAAGAACGAGGGTATTATCACCGACAATCTTACCGGTGTATTTAACCGCGCATATCTTGATTCCGTTAAGGCAACTTTACGTAAGAGCCATTCGGGTAACTTCTCGGCTCTTATGCTTGATATAGACGGCTTTAAGCAGATCAATGAGAAGTACGGTCATTCCGAAGGAGATGAGGTACTTATCGAATTTGCGGACATCTTAACCGATACCGTCAGATCTTCTGCAGCCGTTATCCGTATTGTCGGCGACAGATTCTTTATATTGCTTGATTCATTTTCGGATGATGTTCTTTCGGATTGCAGACTTGCGGTTATGAATGCCATAGAGGAATACAACCGCACTTCAGACAAGCCTTATTCAATCTCCGTTTCAATCGGAAGCAATAATTTCAATCTCAAAGAGTGTGATATCAACGAATTGCTGGATTCCTTCGACAAGATAATGACAGCGGTCAAGTACGGATATGAATCCCCTGTCTTAAAAGAACTTGAAGAGAACAATCTGTATCCCGGAGTGGTGATATAATGGCTTTGTGTGACGAATGTGCCTATAACGAATATGATGAAACGGACGAGGAATGGTACTGCTCCGTTGATATGGACGAAGATGATTACTTTCGTTTCATATCAGGCGGGACCAAGGATTGTCCGTTTTTCAAAAACGGCGATGAATACGCCGTCGTCCGACATCAGATTTAATCAATCCCGTAAAGCTTCCTTTTACGGTCAATCATCTGTTCCGTATTTTCCAGATATAACTTTAGATCCTTATGTGTATCGCAGCGCTCTATACGTACGCTGTTATCGTCCTGTACATACACGCGTTTAGAGACCGTTCCGGCACCGCACGCAACGATATCCTGCACTTCTTCCATCATAAGAATATTGTATATTCCCGCCTTGCCGTCTTCAGCATATCCGGTATTCTCAAGATTGCCCCTGATGTTCTTCTGTCTGTACAGGTAATATGGGGAAAGGCCGATGCGTGCCGCCGTCTGCTCGGTAAGTCTCATGGCTTCCTCATAATCTATACCGTCATTTCGTAACATGACATCACTGTCACCTATCTTCTTATTCTCAAGCAAAAGCTCCGCCAGCTTGCTGCCTCTTTTAACCGCAAGAGAATGAACGGTAAGATCATTCGGCTTAAGTTCCTCAATCTTATCAAGTGTATACTTAATGTCATCTATATTCTCACCCGGAAGTCCCAGGATTATATCCATATTGATATTGTCAAATCCCACTTCCCTGGCAAGATAAAAAGCCTCTATAGTCTCAGCCGCCGTAGCCTTTCTTCCGATAAGCTTAAGCGTATCCTCATTGAATGTCTGTGGATTGACGGATATCCTGTCTACCCCCATCTGTCTAAGCACCGTAAGCTTCTCTCTGTCAATAGAGTCTGCTCTTCCCGCCTCAACGGTGAATTCCTTTATATTGCTTAAATCTATCTTCTCATGTACATAACCGATAAGATCTTTAAGCCTTTCGGCACTTAATGTCGTAGGCGTTCCTCCGCCTATGTATACGCTGTCAAGTCTTCTTCCTGCAAAAGAACCGGCAACAAAATCCAATTCCCTTTTTACAGCATCTATATAGCTGTCGACCGCCCCTCTGTGTGCGGCAATCGGATATGACATGAACGAACAGTAAAGGCACGTACTCGGACAGAAAGGAATGCCGATATAAAGGCTGTAACCCTTTTCATCCGCACCTATATTCTTTATTATCTGTCTTTCCCTTGTCGCAATATCCGTAGCGAGCTTCGCCTTTGTATCGGAACAGAGATAAAAGTCTTTCATGTATCCGACCGCGGCGTCCTCACTCATGCCCTCATCAAGGCATGTCATTGCAAGCTTCGTGGGCCTTATACCCGTAAGCGTTCCCCACGGAAGCTCCTGTCCCGTATATTCTGACAATGCTCTGTATAAGCTTCGCTTAAGTTCGCTCTTATATGCCGCTCTGTCTTTTGAAAGCGAATCAGAGACGGCGACTTCTTTAACAAGCCCCTCAGTACCGTCTGAGTCTATGCCTGTCTTTATCTTATCCATTCCCGCATACACGTAAAACTCCGGCATGTTACTGTCGGAGTTTAAATTTTCATCATTAAGCACTACCTTAATATCCTCTGCCGGATAGAATGCCTTTATCAATGAATGTATATCGTATGAATAGCTTTCTTCGTTAATCTTAACGCAAATCACTGTCTATTCCTCTTCGGAGAAGTTCCTTATTCCCTGACCGAGCATTGACTCATGTGCCGCAGTCACCGCTCTTACCTCTTCTTCGGCTTCCGCAAATATCTTGGCAATCTGCGGATCAAACTGTGTACCGGCGCCCTCTGTTATAATGCTCATGGCCTTTTCAAAAGTAAACGGCTCTTTGTAACTTCTCTTTGATACAAGTGCATCAAAAACATCGGCGACCGCCATTATACGTGCCGAAAGAGGTATCTCCTCTCCCGCCTTGCCGCTCGGATAACCCGTGCCGTCCCATCTCTCATGATGGTATGTCGCCAGGTTCTTGGCTTCCTTAAGATAGCCGCTGTCGGATACCAGTGACATCGCACTTGCTATCACCTTGCTTCCGGCAGTCGTATGACTCTTCATTATGGCAAACTCTTTGTCCGTAAGCCTGCCCGGCTTATTAAGTATGGTGTCTGAAACCATTATCTTGCCCACATCATGCAAAGGCGCGGAATTGGCCACATCCTCAATAAATTCATCGGTCAGCTGATCAGCATATATACCTTTCTCCCTCATCTTATTCATGATGAGCCTTACATATGCCGCCGTCTTACGCACATGGTCACCCGTATTCTTATCTCTGCTCTCGACCATATCCGCCAGAACATAGATAAGACCGTTCTGCATATGGGCAATCTCTTCACCCTTAGCTTCCACATCCTCAAGATAACCTACAGTCTCGGCAATTGTCTTGGACAATGAATGATACAGATTCTCTATCTCATCACCCGTTGAAATCTCAAGATGCTGCAGTCTCTCCACACTTATCTCTCTTGCTTCCTCACTGTCATAAGCAAACTTCCTTGCTGACGCAGTCATGGCGGTAATCGGATAAATCAGATGATAATCCACAAGCCATATACAAAGCGCAAGTATGAATATATAGAATCCCATGAA
>JAEEGK010027483.1_pt1 | contig 11485 bp, 6 predicted proteins | sample 8958771 | NCBI WGS metagenome assembly JAEEGK01 (sample SAMN16246547, study PRJNA631951) | gut metagenome | biome: gut microbiome; feature: rumen; material: SC-attached | host: Bos | place: Iran: Karaj | collected 2018-10 | reverse complement strand
TGGAAATCACGGCTGATACCCATCCGTTCTGGACGGGCAAGCAGCATCGCGTGGATACGGCTGGCCGTATCGACCGCTTCAACAAGCGTTTCGCTGGCAACATCACGGGCGCAAAGCGCAAGACCCGCAAGGCTGCACCCGCCAAGGCCGAAGAAGAAGCTTAATTTTAGGCTCTTTTCTGTGCCCTCCACTTTGCGGGGGGCATTTTTTTTTAAATTCAATTCCGTTTTTATAACACAAGGAAAAAACGATGAAGAAACAACTTATGACTGCTTGTGCCGCCGCTCTCATCGCCATGGGCATGACCGCTTGCGACAAGACTGGTACCATTGAAGGTGTCGTGCTCGATCCGTTCACTGAACAGCCTGTCCCGATGCCGACCGTGTGGATGGACTCCACTATCTACACCACGACCAAGGAAAAGTACCCCTACAAGGAAGAACTCCAGAAGGGCGAATTCAAGTTCAATAAGGTTCCCGTTGGCAGCTACCGCATCCTCGCCGGCCGCTCCAAGTACGTGAAGAGCCGTAACCCCGTCCAGACCACCGAGGCCGAACCGAACCTCAAGGTCAAGCTCTACATCTACAGCGACCAGGTGAACCCGGGCCTGTACAAGACGGGCGAGAAGACCCCGACCAAGATCAACAACGAATGGGTGCTGTTCTCCACGCAGTGCACCGAATCCATCGCCGGCTACCGCCTCGAGATGCCTGCCGCTTCCGAAACCGCCAAGCTTCCTCCGGCACCCAAGGCCGACAAGAAGGCCAAGGGCAAGAAGGGTAAGAAGGCCAAGAAGGCTGCCGCTCCGGCCGCTGCTCCGGCTTCCAAGATGATTGCGCTTTCCGCACCGCTCGTCGTGGACGGCAAGCTCAACGTGCTCTACGTGAATGCTAGCTCCGTGACCGCACCGCTCGTCGCGAAGACCTTCGCTGCCGTTGAAGACAAAGTTGCAAACCACAAGGACTGCAAGGGCTTCACCGAGACCGACGTGAAGGGTATCTTCCCGGACAAGAGCAAGGCTACCGACCTCCAGGTGACCTACGTTGCCGAAAACCTCTACAAGATTTCTGGCGACCTCCCGAAGGGCAAGCAGATTATCCAGCTTTCCCAGGAAGGCAAGACTCTCCAGACCTACTACTTCGAAGTGAAGTAAGACGGTTTAGGCTAGATAGCGTCTAGAACCTATTAGGACGGCTCCCTTTCGGGGGCCGTTCTTATATATATAATGGTGCGCCTTGCTATATTTACCATGAGGGAAGGCGCAGGCCTTGCCGGATTGGATATATAAAGGAATAAAGATGAAAAAGGTCAAAGGCTTTTTCTCGTTTTTTGGTTTAGCTTTTACGCAGGTGGCGGTCTCTACCGCGATTATCGCCTACACGGAACTAGTCCTTAGCCGCATGGGGTATACGGCTACGGGTTCGTGGCAGTTCTACGTGCTGCACCTGCTGTTCCTGTTGCCCTGCGTGCTGCTGTTGACGCCTGCGGGTTTTATGTCGGATAAGCACCCGAAGGAACGGGTACTCCTGTGGACGACGGTGCTTTCGGTTCTCCCGCTGGGGCTGTTCGGTGTCGGTGTGTACCATTCTTGCCTGCCCATGATGTTTGCTGGTGTCGGGCTTTTCTTTGTGCTGCAGGCGTTCCAGAGTCCGGCAAAGAACGGCTACATGAAGGAACTGATAGGGGTGCGCTTCCTTGCCAGCGGGAGCGGGACTCTCATGATAGTCACGTTCTGCGCGATGTTCTTTGCGGGCGTGTCGCTTGCGTTTGCCGTCCGCGAGAACCTGGTCGAGCCCGTGCTCTATTCGCTCGGCGCACTGCAGGTTCTGGGGGTGATTTTTGCAATCCGGCTCCCGTCTATCGGCGCCTACGATGAAACACTGAAATTCCCCTGGAAGCAGTTCCTTACGTTCAGGTACGCGCGCCGCAAGATGGCGAAGGCGTGGAAGAACCGGGCGCTCCGCCAGTCGATTGTCGGGCAGGCGATTTTCTGGGTCATGATATTCCTGATGGTGTTCGTCATCCAGGACCAGTTCAGCTCGGGCTCGCTGTTTACGCAGGATGCCCTTGCGAACTATGCCATTTTCGGTACGGGCATCGGGCTTGTCGCGGGCTTCTGGTTTGCGATGCGCATGTCGAGGAACTTTATCGAGATGGGGCTTATCCCGATGGGTACCGCAGGGGCTTCCATCCTCATATTCATCATTCCGCTGATTCCGCGCCCGTATAACGCCATCGCGTTCGCGCTTCTCGGGTTCTGTGGCGGCATCTTTGCGCTCCCGATGTTCGCGACGATGCTCTACAACACCAAGCCCCGTTCCGCGGGCCACGTGCTCTCGCTTTCGAACGTGGTCCAGAACTTGAGCATTCTCGTTTTCGATATCCTCGCGATTGTTGCCATCCGTTACTTTGCAGTCGACCGGATGAGCCTGTTCTTTATCCTCGGCATCGTCTGCCTTGTGGGTACGGTGTGGGCGCTGTGGGCTATGCCGCAGACGCTTTTGCGCCAGCTATTGCGCTCGGTGCTCTCTATGCACTACCGGTTCCTGGTGACGGGCGTGCAGAATATTCCGTGGGAAGGCCCGGTGCTCCTGGTGGGTAACCATATCTCGTACATTGACTGGGCGATTATCCAGATGGCAAGCCCGCGCTCGATGCGTTTCGTGATTACGCGCAGGCCTTTTGAGAAGTGGTACGTGAAGCTGTTGCTTTCGCAGATGGAAACGATTGACCTCGATATCTCGAACCCTGCTCCCGCGATGGAGGAGGCGAAGAAGGCCTTGCTGCGTGGCGAAGCCGTGGTGATGTTCCCGGAAAACGCGATGACCTCGACGGGCAACATGAGCCGCTTCCGCCTGGACTACTCGTCCGTTGTGAAGGATGTGCCGCGCCTGAAACTGTTGCCGTTCTACGTGCAGGGGCTGTGGGGGAGTAGCTACTCCATGGCTGATGCCGGCTTCAAGGACATGGTGCATAGCGGTGGCCGTATCATTTCTGTCGCGTTCGGCAACGAACTCCCGCTCGATTCCAACCCGATGATGGTGAAGCGCGCGGTGCAGGAGCTCTCGATTACCGCATGGACGAGTTACATCCGCAAGTTGCGCCCGGTGGCATCTGCCTGGATTCGCACGGTGAAGCGAGTCGGCAGCGGACCCTCCGTTTATAGCCCCGACGGCAACCACCTTTCGGCAAACGCGCTTGCGACGGCGGCGCTCTCGTTTGCGGGTATGATCGAGAAACTCACGAAGGGCGAGAAGCAGGTGGGCGTGCTTATTCCGCCTTCCGGCCCGGGAATCATCGTGAACATGGCCTGCCTCATCAGGGGCAAGACGGTCTACAACCTGAACTACACGAACACGCCCGAGACGATGGACTACTGCTGTGGCGTGGCCGAAGTGAAGACGATTATTACGGCCCGCGTGTTTGTCGAGAAACTCAAGCAGAAGGGCCTCCCGATGGAGAAGTTGCTCGACAAGTACAAGGTCTACTACATGGAAGACCTGAAGGGGCAACTGCACAAGTCGACGCTCGTGAAGAACTTCTTGCGCGTGATGCTTTTGCCGGCCTGGTACCTGGAGCTCCGCTTCTTCAAGAAGGTGAGCCTTGATGATGTTGCGACCATCATCTTCAGTTCCGGTTCCGAGGGCCGCCCGAAGGGTGTGGAACTCACGCACCTGAACCTGATTGGCAATATCAAGCAGTGTGAAAGCGTGTTGCTGCCGACCGCGGAAGACGTATTCCTGGGTTCGCTCCCGCTGTTCCATGCGTTCGGGTTCTCCATCACGACGATGCTGTGCCTTGTGGAAGGCGTGCCGGTGGCGACCTGCCCCGACCCGACGGATGCAAGGCTCGTGTCGCGCATGTGTGCCCAGTTCAAGGTGAGCATCATGGTGGCCACGGGCACGTTCCTGCGCATGTGGGGCCTGAACCGTGCGGTGCACCCGCTGATGTTCTCGCATGTGCGTAGCATCTACGCCGGCGCCGAGAAGATTCGCGAGGATGTGCGCCAGTTGTACCGCAACAAGTTCAAACTCGAGATTTTCGAGGGGTTCGGCTGTACGGAAACGACTCCGGTGGCGGCGGTGAACACGAAGGACGTGCTCATGGACGACTACAAGACGGTTATCGAGGGCAACAAGCCCGGTACCGTGGGCGCTCCGCTGCCCGGAACGCAGATTCGCATCGTGGACCCCGATACCATGGAAGAACTCGCCGTGGGCGAGGATGGCCTGATTTTGATTGGCGGTGCGCAGATTATGAAGGGCTACCTGAAGGACCCGGAACGTACGGCACAGGCGATTGCGGTTATAAACGGCAAGCGCTGGTACAAGACGGGCGACAAGGGCCACGTGGACGAGGACGGCTACCTCACGATTGTGGACCGCTACAGCCGCTTCGCAAAGCTTGGTGGCGAGATGGTGAGCCTTGGGTCGGTGGACTTCAAGATTTCGGAATGCTCGCTGTTCGACGAGATTGACCACTTTGCGGTTGCCGTCCCGGATGGCAGCAAGGGCGAAAAGATTGTGCTCGTGTATGCGGGCGATAAGTCCGAAGACGAGGTGAAGGATATGCTCAAGCAGGTGGGCCTCCCGCCGCTCATGCTCCCCGGCGCAGTCGTGAAGGTGGATGAACTCCCGAAACTCGGGAGCGGCAAGAGCGACGTGCAGACCGGCAAGAGAATTGCCATGGAACGCCTTGGAATTTCAGCAAACTAGTTATTATGAAAAAGAAAGAGAAAACTATTACTGTAGAAGAAAAGATTGAACAGAAGTCGGTGACCACGTCCCTGCGCGAGTGGGTGGCGTCGCTCAGCCTGGGCAAGCCGCAGGCGGTGATGCTTGCGACCACGGTCGCCGTGCTGGTCGCTGCGTTCCTCATATTCAACAACCTTTCCGTTTCGTATGCGCGCCGCTGGGATATCGACTGGGGCTACTATGCGATACTCTCGACGTTTGTGCTGTTCATTGCGGGCGTGGTGGTGAACGTGCCGTTTATCGCGAAGCATATCCGGGAGTTCTTGCCGAGCGGTAAGGCCTTTTGCGGGCTCGCCATCCTGATGATTATTTTCTCGGTGTTCGTGTTCGGGAACATCAGCAATACGCACCGAGTACTGAGCGACGAGACCAGCTGGGAATCGATGGGCCTGCAGATGTACTTCCAGCATACGGGCGGCATCTGCAACGAGGGCGTTTGGACGGATGGAGTCCTTGATTGCAAGAGCGAGGTGAACAACTTCAAGGGCAAGGCACTCGGGTTCGTCTACTCGCTCGTGTTCAACTTCATGGAACCGACGCGCGATACTGCGCTCAAGGTGAACTATCCATTCTACCTGTTGAGCCTGCTGGCGTTCTTCCTCGCGCTGTCGAAGTGGTTCAGGAGCGATAAACTGGCACTGGCTGCAGTCGCCTTCCTGGGAGGCATGCCCATATACCTGCTCCAGTCGCGCTCTGCATCTACGGAAGTGCTCTACATTTGCCTGCTGACCTTCCTTATGGCCTGGTATGCTTTTGTGCCTGCGAACAAGATAACGTGGAAGCATTTCTTGCTGACGGTCCCGCTGCTCGGGTTCTTTGCGCAGACTCGTCAGGAAACCGTGTTTGCGTTCATTCCGTTTGCGCTCTACTATTACCGCTACTTCCTCGAGAAGCCTTACCGCCTTCCGGCATTTGTTGCCGCCGTGATTGCGGTGAGCTGGCCCAGCGTGAACAACATGGCGGCCTATCGCGGTTACGACTTCCAGGGCGGGGAACATGCGGCCCATTCCTTCGATAACCTGTGGTTCAACCTGAAGACGAATATCCAGACGATGATGAACCTCGATGTCGACCCGGCTTTCGGCGGCATCATGGTGAACCCGTTCTACACGACGTTCACGGTCATCTTGCTCGTGGCGACTGTATGGCTCCTGCTCCGCATGGTTGTATTCCGCCGTTACGTGCGCGGGTTTATCTTGGGCATTTTCTTCTGCCTCCAGATTTTCGTCATCATGTTCAACGTGTCGGGAACGTTCACGATTGATATCAACCAGCGCTACGTGCTGGTGGCGCTCCCGCTGTTTGCACTCCTGATGGCGCTTGGCCTGTACGACGCGCTCCTCTTTGTGGGTTCGCGCCTCTTCAAGTCCAAGATGCAGCGCGATGCCGTCGCCGGAATCGTGATGGGTTTTGCCTGCCTCCTTTCGCTCGGGCTCATGTTCTACCATGCTCCCAGCTACAAGAGTAACATGCTTTACTACAAGAACAAGTTGCTGGGCGAAGAGGACTTCTTGAATACGGAACTCGCGAAGTTGCCCGAAAATTCAATCTACATCTATGCGAGGCCGTGGCAGATGCTTGCCCAGGGGCATAGCGCGTTTAGCGAACGCACTTTCGAGGGCTGGAGTACCGACGTGTTTGCCTCGTGGATGCAAAAGTCGGGCGGAAACATCTACCTGGTGCGCGGGCAGGATGGCTACGGCAAGGTAAACCGTGACAGCCGCGTGGTGGGCTTCAAGACGACCGACCAGATTGACAAGATTCTCGATAGCTACAAGCACGAGCGCATCTTGGTGGATGCGAAGCGCTTTGGCTATCCGCTGGTTATATACAAGATAATTTCGAAGAAGGGCGTTTCGCAGTACGCGCAGAACTTCATGGTCTCGGACGAGAGCGAGGGGATTATCGTGCTGAACAAGCGGTTCCCGGAATCGATTGCCTGCGACTACTCGCTGAACGGCGAAAAGCAGGGCGAGATGCTTGTGACGGTGCCTTCGGATTCGCTCCGTATGGATTCGACGAAGATTCACCCGGGTATGAACCGAGCGATGTTCGTGTGCTCGATGCCCGATGGCGATACGTCTGTGATTTACCGCGACTTCTTCCGCGAGAGCGAGAACGTCGTGCTGCTTTCGAGCCTCAAGATGGGCCGTTTCTCGCAGGAGTGGGGCGACCCGCAGATGAACGAGTCGGTAGAACACCACACGCTTACGCTGGATGGCGAACCTTTCCGCTACGGTATCGGGAGCCACGCGAATTCGAGTATCGATTTCACGTTGCCCCGCGGGTTTGACGTGCTGCATGCGGTTATCGGGCTTGATGACGAAAGCGCCTGCGGTGATGGCGTGTACTTTATCGTGTCGGGCGACGGCCGCGAAATCTTGCGCTCCAAGAGGCTCTACTCGATGGAAAAGCAGGCGATTGACGTGGACGTGAAGGGCGTGAGGGTGCTGAACCTGAGCATCGACATGGCGGGCGAGAAGAACTGCGACCACGGCGACTGGGCGAACGCCTGGCTGGAGGCTAGGTGAAAATCCTGGTAGCCCCTCTTGATTGGGGCTTGGGGCATGCGACGCGTTGCGTGCCCGTTATCCGGGAGTTCCTGGCCCAAGGAGCCGAGGTGGAACTTGCCGTAGTGAAGGCGAATGCCGGGTTCTTCCGCGAGGTATTCCCGGAACTACGCCAGCGGGTGGCGCCGGGCTACAACGTCGTGTACCCGAAATATGGCTTTAACATGGCGCTGTGGCTCCTGAAGAACAGCGCACACCTGAATGCGGTGATGCGTTACGAGCATCGCTATGCCGAAGAGATGGTGGAACGTCACGGCTACGACGTGCTATTTTCGGACAACCGTTTTGCATTCTTTTCGAAGAAGGCTTATAGCGTGTATATGACGCACCAGCGGCGGATTGCGTTCCCGCCCGCGCTTGCTGCATTTGAAGGCGTAGGCATCCGCTGGCACCGTGCCCGCATGAGGAATTTTGACGAGGTGTGGGTGCCCGATGTGGAAACTGCTCCTGGATACGCGGGCGCGCTTTCGCACTTGCCATCATTGCGCGGGGCAGAAAATGTACCGAAGGTAAAGTTTGTCGGCCCGCTTTCGCGATTTGATGAGGTCGCCGGCAGTTTAAATGCCGGCAAGTATCGGGTCGTTGCCGTTATTTCGGGTGTCGAGCCTGCCCGTACGCAGTTCGAGAACCGCCTGCGCGATATTCTGCGAGATGTTCCGGGAGAACATTTGATGATTCTGGGCAAGCCGCAGGCCCCCCGCAGACACTGGACCGAAGGGAATATCGAGTTCGTGACGCACCTGCCTACGGGTGAATTTGCCCGCGCGGTAAGGGATGCCGACTGGGTGATTAGCCGTGGTGGCTATAGCACCGTAATGGACATGGCCTACCTGGGCGCAAAGTGCATATTTGTCCCGACTCCGGGGCAGTACGAGCAGGTGGTACTCGCGCGCGACCTCGCCACTGCAGGCTATGCGGTCAATATTCCTGCGAATCGGCTTTCGGTAGAATCGCTTCTCGATGCCTTCAAGGGGAATGTCGCGCTCCCTCGGCCACAGCAGGCGGGCGTGCTTGAAAATGCGGTAAAGGACTTGTTTTCGCGCGTGGGTGATAAAATCTCGCGCAGGCGTTAAACGTTGATGCCCCTTCGGGCAGAGGAATGGATATGAATAGGTTTGTACTTGCTTTCCCGATTCCTGTCGCAGTGACGGAACCCTTCAAGATAACGGACGTCGTCTCGGTGGGGGCCGATGCGAAAAACTTGCTCGTGCCCGGTTGCAATGTGCGTTTTGACGTTGTACGTAATGCCCCTGCGGCTGGTCTCTCCGATATTTTCAAGGAACACAACGAGATTTCTGCGGAAGAGGCGAGTGCAATCGATTCGCACAAGTCGCTGCTGTTTTTGCTGGGCTCGCTCAAGAGTGCCGATGAACTGCGCATGGTGAATGCCGCCATCCTCAAGGTGCTTGCCGCGGGTGCGACCGGCGTGTATATGCAGCAGTCGGGTACGGCGTGGACTGCGGACGCTTTCCGTGAGGAACTCGGTGATGCAGAATTCCCGATGGACACGTGGATCAACTTTATGGAAAGTGCGGACGTGCTCTATACGCTCGGGCTGGAGGTGTTTGGCCTGCCGGATTTGTGTATTTCGCGCACGAACGGGGCTCAGGAAGATTTGGAGAATATCCTTTCTGTTGTCGCAGACTCGATTTTTGTGGATGGGGTCTCATCCAAGTCGGGAACGGAAGTCGATGCGGGCGATGCCGGTGTGTTTACGCTCCGTGCAGAAACAAAGAGCCCCTTCGCGAAGGATGCTCCCGAGTTCAACCGCCAGGGAATCATGCGTTTAGTGAGAAAGTAACCTATGAATAAAGTGCACGATTTTGCCACGCAGGTGGAAAACCTTCAGATGGACAGCGAGTTCTTCCATTTTGGAATCGTAGTCCTTTCGATTGCGATTATTTTCCTCGCGATTTATGCCCTCGTAATGCCGATAATGAAACGCTGGTCGAAAAAGAGTCCGAGCGCGTTGAACAAGATTCTTGTGGAACGCCATCTGGCTTCGCGCCTTTTGCAGGTTATCCCAGCGACGGCGTTCTCTGCCGCGGTCCAGAATGTTCTTGACCCGAGTACGTGGCTTTTCGAGGTGTCTTCGAGGATTGCGAACATCTGGTATACGCTGCTTTCGTTTGCGATTGCGTGCTCGATTCTTGACGTGATTGAGCATTTTAACGGCATAAACGAACGCACGATGAAGCGCCCTCTGCACGGTATATTCCAGGCGATAAAGGTCTCGCTGTTCTGCCTTGCCGCGATATTCATCGTGAGCCAGTTGACGGACAAGAGCCCGGTTATCATCTTCTCCGCTCTCGGTGCTATGGCGACCGTGCTGATGCTCATTTTCAAGGATTCTATTCTGGGTGTAGTTTCGGGAGTACAGATAAACTTGTCCGACCTGCTGCGAAAGGGCGACTGGATTGAAATCGAGCGCCACAATGCCGACGGTACGGTCATGGACATTACGCTTACCTCGGTGAAGGTGCGCAACTGGGACAACACCATCTCGGTGATACCCGCATACGACCTCATTACGAATTCGTTCCGCAACTGGCGCGGGATGCAGGACTCCGGCGTGCGACGCATCAAGCGTGCCATGTATATTGACCAGAAGACGGTCCGGTTCCTCACTCCGGACGAAATTGCTAGTTTATCTAAAATAAAGATTCTTGCTCCGTACCTGGAGGCTAAGATTCACGAGATTGTGGGCGAGGAGTCCAAGGCGGGCCTGTTGGGAATCGCACAGGGTTCTGGCTGCCCTGATATGCTCAATGCCCGGCACCTCACGAATATCGGCACGTTCCGCGCCTACTGCACGGCCTACCTGCGTTCACGTAAGACAGTCGCGCAGGACATGACGCTCATGACTCGCCTGCTGGAGCCGACCCCGCTGGGCCTCCCGCTGGAAGTTTATGCTTTCGCGAATACGACCGTGTGGGAAGATTTCGAGGGAATCCAGGCGGATATCCTGGACCACCTGATTGCAGCCATGCCGGAATTCGGGCTGGAACTCTACCAGCGCCACTAGCGCATTTATTTCTCTACGACCTGGCCCAGTATCTGCTGGACCTTCCGCTGCATCCGGAAGGCATCGGTGTTTGCGATGCTGTAGAACATGTGGTCTACGAGCGCCTGCGTGTTGAAGTCGTAGGAGGGAAGGCGCAACATGTAGCTTTCGGCGGAATTGTCGAAGGCGTACAGCGGGCCAAGTTTTTCGATTCGGCCCTCTTCTTGCATTTCGAGAAGCGCGCTTGCCACGTCGTCGTTCACGCAGACGATTGCGACCTGCTCGTAATCGCGGTTCTTCATGAGCGAAACCATCTTCTGCTTCAAGAGTTCGCGGGCGTAAACCTCGACCGAGAACTTTTCCACCTTGCTGCGCGCAATCTGCTTGTAGTCCCACGGGCTTGCAAACTCGCTGTCGGTGTAGTCGATTACGGAAAGCCCTGCGTCGCGTAGCCCCTGCAGGCGGTCTATGGACCACGAACTGTTGTGGTAGGGCGAAAAGTAGGCCACCTGGTTTATCCCGTGGGCGATAAGGAACTTGCCCATTTCTTTCCCCGGGGCTGTCCCGAAGGTGGAATTGAAGAATGTCCAGTTTTCTTTCTGCAGGTACCTGAGCGGGATATCTTGCAGGGGCTGCTCCCACCAGACGGCGATAGGGTAGCGGATGCCCGCGAATTGTTGCATCAGCTTTAGCGGCTGCATTATAAGGAGCGTCGAGAGGATTGCTCCCACGGCGTTCGGGTAGTCCGCGAGTTTGCGGGTCTTGCCGCTACGGTCGATGAGCTTGCCGCTGTTCTCGTTCATGCCGAGCAATATGAGCTTGTAGTTGTCTGCACCCGCCTTCTTGTAGACCATGCGCAAGAAATCCATTTCGCGTTCGCTTTCGGCGGTAAAGCCGCCCCAGCTGTTGCATCGCGTTACGAATATGATTTCGCTGAGCGATGCGGGCTGCTCGTTCTTGCTATTGCGAATAAAGCTGTAGTGCCTTCCGGAACGGGCCAGCGCGCCCTTTTGCACCATCGCGTTCAGGAAGTTGCGGAGAATCGCCTGCGAAACGTTGTACCGCAGGGCGAGTTCCTTCATGAGCGGGAGCGGTTCGTCGATGCGGAATGTGCCGCGGTCCCAGTCCTCGCGGAAGAGGCGTTCCACCTTGTCGTA
>JAEEGK010027481.1_pt1 | contig 11486 bp, 9 predicted proteins | sample 8958771 | NCBI WGS metagenome assembly JAEEGK01 (sample SAMN16246547, study PRJNA631951) | gut metagenome | biome: gut microbiome; feature: rumen; material: SC-attached | host: Bos | place: Iran: Karaj | collected 2018-10 | reverse complement strand
GGGCCCCTCCAAACCTCCCTAAAGGAGCCCCTCCAAACCTCCCTAAAGGAGCCCCTCCAATCCTCCCCAAAGGGGAGGATTTTTGTTGTCGGCTACTTTGCGAGGTAAAAATACCCCGAGAGCGGACGGACGAACAGTTGAACAGTTTTGTTTTTCGGTTTCGGAAAAAGTGCGAGTAGAGAGTTAGTTATATATATATTTATAAATATATATATAACTAAAAGTTATAGGGCAGAAATTTGGGTAGGACAAATAAAAACTGTTCAACTGTTCAACTGTTCAACTGTTCGCTTTTGATGTGTATTTTTTCGGAGTGGACGAGAGTATTTTTATGTATTGTCTTCGATTTAAATAAATTTCTCACGCTCCAGAAAACAAATATATTTGCTTTCTTTTCGCTTAATCGAAATTTTGCACTATCTTTGGCTTCGCCGAAGATACTCACGCTCGACATTTTGAGCCCCTTAACAAGGGGCGGCTCTAAAGCAGGGATAAAATTAAATCTTTTGCATTTGTGCTCGCTTATTCGTATCTTTACGTCTTTCAAGCCGTGAAGATAGGCTGCATCTCAACAATAAAAATAAATGAATTTATTTTGTATTGTCTTCGATTTGCACTATCTTTGCAAATAGAAACCTAAATCAAGAAGACTGGGGTATGGACATGACCAATCTGAAATCATTGTCGGAAGAAGACATCAAGTTGCGCTTCATCACACCCGCCATCACCGCCAAGGGATGGTCGGTGGAGGACATCACGATGGAGACGAAGGTGAAGTTCACCGATGGCAAAATCAACCTGCGCGGCAACCTCGTGGCGCGTGGCAAGGCCAAGTATGCCGACTACATGCTCTACTACAACCGCACCAAGCCCATCGCCATCGTGGAGGCCAAGGATGCCAACCACTCCGTCAGCTTCGGGCTTCAGCAGGCCAAGGACTATGCCGCGATGATGGACGTGCCCTTCGCCTTCAGTTCAAACGGGCTGGGCTTCCAGGAATACGATTTCCTCACCGGGCGCGAGCGCACACTCACCATGGATGCCTTCCCCACCAAGGAGGAACTCTACCGGCGCTACCTCTCCGAGAGTAACCAGGGCGAAGGCCTTTCGGCCGACGAGCTGAAGGTCATCAACCAGCCCTATTGCACGGGCCACGACATCTTCCCGCCACGCTACTACCAGCGCAATGCCGTGAACCGCACCGTGGAGGCCGTGGCACGGGGCGACCGTCGGATGCTGCTCGTCATGGCCACCGGCACGGGCAAGACCTACACGGCCTTCCAGATTGTCTACCGTCTGCTCAAGGCCGGACTTGTGAAGAAAGTGCTCTATCTGGCCGACCGCAACGTGCTCGTGGACCAGTCAATCGAGCAGGATTTCAAGCCCCTCACCAACATCATCCACAAGGTGAACTACCAGCAGGACAAAGGCACCCGTCCCACCGCCCACGAGGTGTATTTCTCGCTCTACCAGCAGCTCATAGGGCAGGAGGGGGCACAGAACTACCGCGAGCTGTTCCGCCCCGAGTTCTTCGACATGGTCATTGTAGACGAGTGCCACCGCGGAAGTGCTAAGGATGATAGCAACTGGCGCGAGATACTGGAATACTTCAGGGGCGCCATCCAGCTCGGCATGACCGCCACGCCCAAGGAAACGCGCTACCAGTCGAACATCACCTACTTCGGCGAGCCGCTCTACTCGTATAGCCTCAAGGAAGGCATCGAAGACGGATTCCTGGCACCCTTCCGCGTGGTCAACGTCACCACCAACATCGGCGACGGCTGGCGGCCTACTCTTGGCCAGCGCGACATCTTCGGCAACCTCATCGAGGACCGCATCTACAACAATACCGACTACGACTACAACATCATACTCGAAGACCGCATCCGCGAGGTGGCCCACGAGATTACCACCTACCTGCGCCAGACCGACCGCATGGCCAAGACCATCGTGTTCTGTGCCGACGAGGACCATGCCGAGCGCATGCGAACGGCCCTGGTCAACGAGAATGCCGACATGTGCCGCAAGAACCCCGACTACGTGGTGCGCATCACCGGTAGCGACGACTATGGCAAGGCCAAGCTCGACTATTTCATCTCCGTCAGCTCCCGGTATCCCGTCATCGCCACCACCAGCAAGCTGCTCTCCACGGGCGTGGATTGCAAGATGGTGAAGCTCATCGTGCTCGACCAGAACATCAACTCCATGACCGAGTTCAAGCAGATTGTGGGCCGCGGCACGCGCATCCGCGAGCGTGAGGGCAAGACGCATTTCACCATCCTCGACTTCCGCAACGTCACCCGACTCTTTGCCGACCCCGACTGGGACGGTCCCATCACGGTTGATGAGGGCTACGGAAATAAACCCGAAGCATCGGGCGACACGCGTGACCGCCCCGGCGACGGCGGTTATTCGTTTCCTCCCGATACGCCGCCCGATATAGTGGCCGAGAAGCCCGTCATCGACAAAGACGGTTGCACGGTGCGCGTCATCAACAAGGTGGTCTCCGTCTATGACACCAACGGACGCCTGCTCCGCACCGAGAGCATCACCGACTACACCCGCAAGAACATCAACGACACCTATGCCGACCTCGACGACTTCATCCTGCATTGGAACGCCGCCGAGCGCAAGGCCGAGATTGTAAACCTGATGCGCGAGAACGGCATCGACCTGGGCATGCTCAAGGAAGAGCAGGGCATGACCGATGTAGACGACTTCGACTTCATCTGCCACATAGCCTACGGCCGCAAGCCGCTCACCCGCCGCGAACGTGCGGAGAATGTGAAGAAGCGCGACGTGTTCAACAAATACGGCGGCCGTGCCCGCAAGGTGCTCGAAGCCCTGCTCGACAAGTATGCCGACGACGGCGTCAGCCAGTTAGAGAACCGCATGGTGCTCCGCCTGGACCCCTTCCGCCAGATGGGCTCGCCTGCCAGCATTGCCAAGCTCTTCGGCGGCAACCAGCAATACCTCGATGCCGTGCGCGAACTGGAACACGAACTCTACAAACTCGGCTAAAAAAAGAATTAAGCATTAAGCATTAAGAATTAAGCATTATAACATGGCTCTTACCAACTTTGTAAAAAATATCCGCAACATCATGCGCAACGATGCCGGTATCAACGGCGATGCCCAGCGCATCGAGCAGATAGCATGGATGTTGTTCCTGAAAGTTTACGACGAGAAAGAGAACGACTGGGAGTTCAACGAAGACGACTACCGCTCGTTCATACCCGAGAATTGCCGGTGGCGCAATTGGGCTCACGACGAGGGCGACGGCGAGGCACTCACGGCAGACCGCCTGCTCGACTTCGTTGACAACACCCTTTTCCCCACGCTCAAGAACCTCGAGGTGACACCCCAGACACCCATGCGGAGCGCCATCGTGCGAGCCACCTTCGAGAACGCCAACCAGTATATGAAGGACGGCGTGCTGCTACGCCAGGTGCTCAACGTCATCGACGGCCTCGACCTGGGCAGCTACGAGGATTCGCATGCCTTCGGCGAAATCTACGAGTCAATCCTCAAGGAGATGCAATCGGCCGGTACCGCCGGTGAGTTCTACACGCCCCGCGCCCTCACCGACTTCATGGCCGAGATTATCCGCCCGAGGGTGGGGGAGCAGGTGGCCGACTTCGCTTGCGGCACGGGCGGCTTCCTCACCTCATGGCTGAAGATGCTCGACCGCGAGGTGCACACCGCCGAAGACCGCGAGGCCTATGCCCGCTCCATCTACGGCATCGAGAAGAAGCAGTTCCCCTACATGCTCTGCGTCACCAACATGCTGCTCCACGACATCGACTCGCCCCATGTGTACCACGACAACTCGCTCACCAAAGACGTGCTCAACTATACCGACGACGACCGCTTCGACGTTATATTGATGAATCCACCCTACGGCGGCAACGAGAAGAACGAGGTGAAGCGCCATTTCCCCGCCGACCTCTCGTCGAGCGAGACGGCCGACCTGTTCATGGTGGTCATCATGTACCGCCTGGCGCGGCAGGGTAGGGCTGCCGTCATCCTGCCCGACGGCTTCCTCTTCGGCACCGACGGCGCCAAGCTGGCCATCAAGGAGCGGCTTCTGCGCCATTTCAACCTCCACACCGTCATCCGTCTGCCGGGAAGCATCTTCTCGCCCTACACCTCCATTGCCACCAACATCCTCTTCTTCAACAACGAGGTGGCCGAGGGAGCCGCCGAGGGATTCAGCACCGCCCGCACGTGGTTCTACCGCCTCGACATGCCCGAGGGCTACAAGCATTTCTCGAAGACCAAGCCCATGCTCTCGGCCCATTGCCAGCCCATACGCGACTGGTGGAACAACCGCCAGGTGCTCGAAGACGGCGAGAAGTCGCGCTCGTTCACCGCTCAGGAGTTGCTCGACATGGGGTGCAACTTCGACCAATGCAAGTTCCCCAAGGACGAGGAAGAGGTGCTTCGCCCCGCCGAGCTGCTCCAGCAATACCATGCCCAGCGCTCGGCCCTCGACGCGAAGATAGACCAGACGCTGGCCGACATTCAGCAGATGTTAGGGATAGAAATCAAATAAGGGAGTTGTTATGAGCAAAATTTCTTTCCGATTCTATAAAGACCATGAGGTCAGAGCCATTTGGGACGAGGAGAATTCCAAGTGGTGGTTCTCGGTTGTGGATATTGTTGGAGCTATTACGGATAGTCCTAACCCTCGTAAGTATTGGAGCGTACTGAAGACCAGATTAAAGAAGGCAGGAAACGAGTTGACTACACGTTGTAGTCAACTGAAAATGGTAGCAGCAGATGGCAAACATTATGCTACGGATTGCTTCGCTCAAGACGATGTCATTCAGATAGTCAGAGTTATTCCGAGCAAAAAAACGGAGGATTTTCTTGACTGGTTTGTATATAGCGACAACACCATTGACGGACAGAGCAAAAAGAAAGCTTATACACTTATAGAAAGCGGGCTGCTTGAAACGCTGGAGCCTGGTACGGTAAAAGCGCTCCAGCAGATTCATGCCTACCTCTTCGGCGGTCTTTACGACTTTGCCGGCAAGATACGCACAAAGACCATCTCAAAGGGCAACACATTGTTTTGTCTGGCAGAGTATCTGCCCGACAATCTGAAAACCATTGAGCAGATGCCCGAAACCACTTTCGATGAGATAGTGGACAAGTATGTGGAGATGAACGTGGCCCATCCGTTTATGGAGGGCAATGGGCGTTCAACTCGCATTTGGCTCGACCTTATCTTCAAGAAGCGTCTCGGCTTGTGTGTCGACTGGAGCAAGATTAATAAGAAAGACTATCTTGAAGCCATGATTGCGAGCCACATGGATAGTAGCCGTATCCGTGAACTCTTGAAACAGGCAATGACCGACCGCATTGACGACCGCGAAATCTTCATGAAGGGAATAGATTATTCGTATTATTACGAGGAGGACGAAGCATGAACGCACAACAACTTAGAAACTCCATACTCCAAGAAGCCATCGAGGGGCGTCTGGTATCCCAAGACCCCAACGATGAGCCCGCCAGCGCCCTGCTTGAGCGCATCCGCGAAGAAAAGCGCCGGCTGGTAAAGGAGGGAAAACTAAAAAAGAAAGACCTCGTGGAAACGCCCATCTCCGAGGATGAAAAGCCGTTTGAGATTCCCGAAAGATGGGAGTGGGTAAGATTAGGCACGATTATTAGTTATCAGAATGGATACGCCTACAATTCTTCAGAAATGAATAAAAATAAGATAGGTGTTCCTGTTATAAAAAGTGGAAATCTAATGACTTTAGAGGTCGTGCTAAAACTAAATAACGATTACATTGAGCATCCAAATGAAAAAATGTTGGCAAGTAAAATTGTTAAAGGAGATATGCTCATGTGCCTATCTTCACAATCAGATAATCCTGAACCATTAGGAAAAACAGCAATATATGAGTTTGACACCTTTGCTCTTTTAAATCAGCGTGTACTAAAGTTCAGACCTTATGATGACAAACTAACGCGTTATTTGTTCTATACCATTAATTCTTTCTATTTTTGGTATAATGTTTCTCATCAAAGTGGAGGTTCTGCTCAAGCAAACTTAAAATTGAACCATGTTCTCGACATGTTAATCCCTCTCCCCCCTCTCGCCGAGCAACATCGCATCGTGGAGAGGATTGAAAAACTGATGGGAGGAATAGAAATGCTTTAACCGATTGGGGGCAATTATCAGAGATTCAGGGGGCTTTGACGGAGGGGCGTCGGAGCCCCTTTATTTTTTTCGGAAAATATCCGTGTTTTGTCTTGCTTTCTATTCGTTTTTTTTGTATCTTTGCATGAGTTTTCTAAACTGGAAATCCTTTTTGTGAAACTTTGATTAACTAAAGATTAAAATGCTTTATAATACGATTGTCGATAAAGACGAACAGGGCCTTCTGATGATATTGAGGGCGGCGGAGAAGTTTAACGAAGACCGCTTCCTGGAGGGCATACACCAGCGTTGCTATACGGCGGAGGACATCCAACAGGCAATTGACCAGGTACGCGCCTATCAGGCTCGACTGAACACCGAGGCAAGGGCTTTGGTACGTTTCTCTCATACATTCCTAAAAGAATATGCTACCGACAACAACAAGTGTTTTGAAACGGCTCATGCCTTGTTCAACCGCATCAGGAGCACCATCAGCGCTTCGCGAAAGGTGTTCAAGAAGACGTGCCCCATCATCAGGAAGCGGCAACCCCAGCAGGCTGGGCGCCCATCGGTGTTTCTTCGCTCGGTGCTGGCGCGGGGAGAGTGCCCGCAAGATATGTTCGGGCTGTTTTCGTATGAGGAATCGGTGCAGACGCTCTACTCGGAGTTGCAGGCTTTTTTCACGATTATCATCACCACCCTGGGCTTGTGCCGCTATATGATCAGGACCGAGCAAGCCATCAGGGAAGACGGCGACCGTTGTGCCCAGATCTACAGGGATTGTGAACGGAAGGTGATGAGTGGCGTCAGGGAATTGACAAAGTTTCTTTCCACAACAAAAGCGCTTCCCGAAAGTGAGTTGGCCGAGCGGAAGGCCAAGGCGCGGTCGATGAAGGATTTCTACAAGGAGAACTATCACAAATGGGACACGGGACAGTTCCGCATGCTGGTGGCCTTAGAGGTGCTGAACAAGGGGCACAACGCGGGGCTGACCGACCTGGAGGCGCTGCTCTGGTCAGACGACCACGCGAAGGCTCTGCGCGTGCGCGAGGTGGTGGCCCGGTTTGACGAGCTGGACAACGTGGAAGGGCAGAAGGGCAAGCTGAATAGCGGCACGCTTGTGAGTTTCCTGAAATGGTGCGCGGTAGATGCTGACAAGGAGAAGAAGCTCTATGAGGAGTACTTCTGCAAAGAGTATCATGGCCGATACCAGACGCTGAGATGGAACGGCGTGAGCCAGGAGCGCAAGAACCGCAAGGAGCTGGGCGTGAGCGACGAGAGCATGGCCGAGGATTTCGAGCGGTCGGTGGCCGCCCTGAACGAGGACGATGATTCCGGCAGGCTCATGATGCCGGCGGGCGGTTTCTGAACCCTTGTTTTTGAATATCTCACTATATGATGTGGATAGATTCCTGGGGAGTCTATCCATTTTTTTGTGTCATCCCGTGCGGGTTTTGGATGGTGGCTCGTCTTGTTTTGGATGGCATCGGTTCAAGGCTATCCAAAACTCTCAGGCGGCCGTTCCAAAAGTCGGCCCCAGCCTTTCCAAAAGTGTAGTCGTGTTTGTTCTTTTCCGTTGAAAAACAGCCAGTTACGCTTTCCATGCCCTGTTGCCAAAATCGTTGCCGGGAGCATTTTTTTGCCCTACCTTTGCATTGTCAATCGACCACTAAAGGCGTTGACAATGTAAATAACTATGGTAACAAAAACTTTAAAAGTGGTGGCACAGGGAGAACCCATCTACGTGCCGAGTAAGAAAACCGAAAGCGGCCAGACGGCCAAGTGCATGATCAGGCTCAAGGAGCTTGGTGGAAACTACGAGGATGAGTACATCTGCGCGATGTTCGGCAACCTCGCCCTCTGTAAGTTTGCTGAAGGAGAAGTGGTGGCGGCAGCACTGAGATTCCAGACGCATGAATCTAATGGCTCGTTCTATCAGGACGTGGTGGCTAACGAAATTGTAAACATCTGATTATGGAAATCAAAATTCAACTGGCAGACAATGTCTACAAGGCCCTGATGAGCGGAGGCAACCGCATACAGGGAAGCATCGGACTGATTTCGCCCACCGAGGGCAACTTCAACGCTCATCGTCGCGCTGACTATGTGCGCCCCGAGACGAAGTTTATAAAACTGGCCCACGGACGTGCAAGCGTGACCGAGGAGCGCGTGAGCCTGACGTTGCGCATCGACCGCAAGGAGGCCGACGTGGTGCCGTGCGAGGTGATTGAGGTGGAGTCGCAGGCGGCTTCGGATTTCGTCTACTCTAATTCTTAAACTATGAGTTTTGGAATAGCATTATCGGTGAGGAGCAGGGTGCGCGAGTGCACACCCGCTCTCTTCAACCAAGTGGTGGACGCGAGTCATACGGCCCGTGTGTGTGCCGAGATTGAGGACGCGCTGGAGAAGGTGAAGCGTGGCGAGATGAGCCGCGACGACTTCGAGACCTTCAAGAGCGAGCAGAAGAAGCGCCTGGCCATCTTCACGCCCCATGCCACGTTCCCCAAGGGCCGCAGGGTGAGCGGCGATGCCGTGCCGAGTGGTTTGTCGATGTATGATGTGGACCATATAGGCCCCACCCCCGACCCCTCCCCAAAGGGAGAGGGGAGTCTTTACCAGAAGCTGGTGGAGCATACGCTGGCCAAGAAGGCGATTACGGACGAGGGGATGATTGGGGAGCTGAAGCGCCTGGGCATCTGCCTGGTGCATGTGACGCCCTCGACGGAGGGCTTCCGCCTGTTCTTCGTGGTACCGGAGGGCATGTCGCTTGAGCAGGCCCAGCGGTGGATGAGCGAGCAGCTGGGCGATGCCGACTACGACGGGAGCGTGAAAGACATGGCCCGGTGCTCGTTCGTGGTGCCGAGAGACTATATCCTCTTTGAGGATGAAAAGGGGTTGTTTAGGACCCCCTCCTCACTCCCCCTGAAGGGGGAGGGTGGTCACACTCAAGCCACTCAAGAGGCGGATTCAAAAGGCGTAGGCTCGAAACCATCTACTCCCCGCCCTATAGGGAGGGGCAGGGGGGAGGGTCCGGAAGGTCCGGAGGGGGTTGTTTCTCCTTCTCCCCGCACCCTCTTCATCTTCGACGAGTGCATGAAGGAGGCGGAGCTTTCGCCCGAGGTGCTCATCGTGAGGGGACACCGGCACGAGGCCTTGAAGAGCATCCTCTCGGTGGGGGCCACACAACTGCTGAAGAAAGAGGAACTGATGGGCGTGCTCCAGGTGCGTATGCCCGACAACTGGCAGGATGAGAACATACAGACGCTGGTCAACGATTTCTACGCGAAATATCACGACGATAGCCAGAAGATGACGGCCTTTCAGCGGAAGACGTTGGCGAGGAGTCTGAAAGCCGACCTACAGCTACAGACCCTCCAGCAGCAGACCCTCCCCCAGCCCCTCCCTATAGGGCGGGGAGGAGATAGTCTTGGCGATGGTAATTGCTCCTCCCCTATAGGGGAGGCGGGGAGGGGTCCTCTTCCTATAGGGGAGGCGGGGAGGGGTCCTCTTATTCCCAAGCGCCTTCCTCCGCTGATCAAGTTGCTTACTTCCCGAACGCCCGATGTCTATAAGCCGGCGGTGGCTCATGCGGTGTTTCCGTCGCTGGCCGCCCATCTGTGGAAGGTGCGCTTCCGCTACATCGACAATGTGGAGCACGAGGCGACCTTGATGAATGTGCTGATGGCGGGAACGGGTGCCGGTAAGGATTGCATCACCGAACCTATCAACCACATCATGGCCGACATCCGCCGACGCGACGACGAGAACCTGGAACGGGAAAAGGAATGGAAGAAGCTGGTAAACTCGAAGGGTTCGAACAAAGACAAGGCTATGCGCCCCGAGGGGCTCATCATCCAGGAGATTGACGCCGACGTGACCAATGCGGCCTTCGTTCAGCGCATGGCCGAGGCCGACGAGCATTTCCTATATGTGATACTGAACGAGATAGAGCAGTTCGACGCGCTGAAGGGCAACGGCCGCGGCGGTCAGCAGTTCCAGATTATGTGTCTGGCCTTCGACCACAACCACCGCTACGGTCAGACCCGTGTGGGCGTGCAATCGGTCACGGAGAAGGTGACCGTACGGTTCAACTGGAATGCCTCGACCACCATCCAGGGCGGCCAGCAATATTTCCGCAACGTGCTCACCAAGGGTCCCATCTCGCGCATCAACTTCTGCACCATCCCCGAGCGTGAAATAGGCGCCGACATGCCCGTCTACGGCACCTACGACGCCCAGTTCGACGAGGAGCTGCGCCCCTATCTAGAACGGCTCACGGCGGCTCGCGGCCTGATAGATTGCCCGCAGGCCTTCAAACTGGCCAAGACGTTGAAGAACGAATGTGCCGAATTCTCACGCCTGAGCCAGTCGAGGGTGTACGAGAACCTCTCGTTCCGCGCCCTGGTCATCGCCTATCTGAAGGCTTGCGTGCTCTATGTGGCCCACGGCAACAAGTGGGACAAGACGATGGAGGACTTCATCCGCTGGTCGTTGCACTACGACCTATGGTGCAAGATGCAATTCTTCGGCGAGGCCATCGAGCAGGCCAACAATGAAAAGTCGTCCGCGGGTCACCGTGGTCCGCGCAACCTGCTGGAGCTCTTGCCCAACGAGTTCACCATGGACGACGCCTTGCGTGTGCGCCGCGAACAGGGGCTCTCGCGCGACGGTGCCAGCGATATGATCCGTGTCTGGCGCAATCGTGGCTACATCGAGGAGCGGACGGACGAACAGTTGAACAGTTTCTTTTTTGTAAAACTTAAATACAAGAATGTTTATGAAAACACCAAGAGGATTGCGGAACAATAATCCGCTGAACATCAGGAGAAATCGTCACACCACATGGGTGGGACAATGTGAGAAACAGGAAGACCGTGCCTTCGTGCAATTCCGCTCGATGGCCTACGGCTACAGGGCAGCCTTCAAGCTGTTGCAAAACTACAGGGTGCTGCACGATTGCATGACGCTACGCCAGTACATCCAGCGCTGGGCTCCGCCCATCGAGAACAACACGGATGCCTACGTAGGTAGCGTGGCCCGTACGGCGGGCGTGAATCCCGACGCCCTGCTGCCATCGCCGAGAAAGGGCAGGGCCGTATGGGTGAAGATTGTGGCCGGCATGCACCTCGTTGAGAATGGCATGATGCCCGTAGTATCCCGCATCGAGGAAGGCTGGGAACTGGCATTTGCGAAAATATAAACGGACCAACGGACCCACCCCGAAGTAACCCCCACCAACCTCCCCGAGGGGAGGCTAAACGAAACTCCCCTCCCATCGTAGGGGAGGGGAAAGGGGTGGGGTCAGTAATCATAATTCTCGGCAGATGTCTGCGGT
>JAEEGK010027479.1_pt1 | contig 11486 bp, 6 predicted proteins | sample 8958771 | NCBI WGS metagenome assembly JAEEGK01 (sample SAMN16246547, study PRJNA631951) | gut metagenome | biome: gut microbiome; feature: rumen; material: SC-attached | host: Bos | place: Iran: Karaj | collected 2018-10 | reverse complement strand
AATCCCCAAAATGGATGAAAATTATTATAATATTGATTTAGACTAAAATTAATATAATATTTATTATAATACAAATTAAATTTTATTTTTAATTAATTAAAATATGAAAACATTTTTTTTATTTAGAATTATACAATTATTTTTATTTTTAACATTTGTATCTCCAAATAGTAATTCAACTAAACACAATACAAAAATATCTATATTTTTTTTCTTTTTTATTTCTTGTATTATAATTTTTATTATTATGGCAATAATAGTATATTATTATAAAAATCAAAATAAAAATTCACAAGATGAATTAATTTTAAACAAAAAAAAAAAATTATTTTTATTTCAAAATGTTCTAATTCCAGTAAAATATAATTTTTTTGAATTTGAAAAATATGGGACTAAATGTACAATTTGTTTAGATAAATTTGGTAATTCAAAAAATGTTTGTTTAACACCTTGTAATCATATATTTCATCATAAATGTTTAAGAAAATATATTTTTGAATCTAAATTTTCAAATTGCCCATTATGTAAATATGATTTATTTATATGTTTAAAAAAATTATCAATAAATTACAAATGTATAAAAATTCCAGAAAATGCATTAAGTTTAGATAATGAAGAAGATAGTGAAAATAATAATTATGTAAATGATATTAAAATATATGATAATAATTATAATGATGAAATTGATTCAAAAGATAATAATATTAGTATAAAAGAAAATAATAGTCATATTGTATTAAAAGTTAATAATAAAAAAAAAAACAAATATTTTATTTCTAATGATAGTGAAGATTATTTTCATAATAAACAAATTTCAGAACAAATAAAAGATCCAAGAAAAGATACAATTATAAATGAACATAAGGTTATTCATTTAACTGAAATATAATAAAATAAATCTTTTTTTTTCTATATTGTTAAAATATTAATATTAATTAATTCTTTTAAAAATTAATAAATGTAAAATAATTTTGAATTTACTATTTTATATAATATTTCTTATTAAAAAAAACTTTTTGAAAATTATATTTATAAATGGAAAAAAGTTGCATTATAATATATAAAAAAAATTTTGAATATTTGGCAAATATTAATTATAATAATGAATTAAATATGTTATAAGAATTATTAAATTCAGAAATTATTTATTTGTATAATCATCCATAAGTAAAATATTCAAATTTTAAATTATAAATTAAAACAAAATAAATAATTTATAAAATTATATAAGATTTTCATTGTTAAATAAATTATTTTAAACCTTTAATAAAAATATCATCATTATCTTAAAAAAAAAAAGTAAGTAAAAACCATTTCAAAAGTTCTTACATTTTACTCATAATAAGTTTAAACAATTTAGTCTCTCTAGTAATTCCACAAAAATGTAAAACAGCTTCTTCAATTCCATTTTTCTTAATATATTTTTGAATTTCAACAGCTTCAGGATCTTTATCATAATCATATTTAAAAGCATTGACAATAGCAGAAGCAAGAGCATCAGGAGTACCACCAGCATTAATAATTTCAGTAGCAGGTAACACTAATCTATCCTTATATGAAAGTTTCCTTTTAGGTCCTCTAGCAACTCTTGTAACATCATCAGAAAGATAAGGATTTTTAAATCTATCTTCACATGTTTGAACATATTTCCAATGAGTTTCAGGATCAAAATTATATTTTTTAATTAAATGATTTCCTGTTTCTTTCCATACACTACGAACAACATTAAGAACGTCTTCATGTGTTAAAGCTTGTGCAATATTATCATAACCTTTTAAATAAGCATAATAAGCAATTGAAGCATGTCCTGTATTAATAGTAAATAATTTCCTTTCAATATATGCTTCTAAATTTTCTACTAGTGACATACCTTTAATATTAGGTTTCTCACCTTTAAAACCAAAAGCATCAACATCCCATTCTGCATATGGTTCTACTTGTACGATACCTTGATCAATTTTCTTTTGTGCTGGTACAATACGATCAACAGCAGCATCAGGGAAACCTGTAATTTTATCTACTTTTTCTCTCATATTATTTGGTATTAATTCATAGATATATTTCTTTAATGATGAAGAACCAGCAACCATATTTTCACAAGCAATAATATTAACTGGTTTATTATTAACTTCAACTCTTTTCATTAAACCTTTTGCTAAACCAGGAGCAATATTTTTTAAAACACTAGGACCAATAGCAGTTGTAATTATATCAGCTTTTGTAATAGCTTCTATTAATGCATCCATGTTTTTTTCACTGTTAATTGCATCAACATCTTTTACTATTAGTTGTTCTGGTTTATCACCTACAATTTCTACTTTGTATTGTTTGTCTCTATTTATTTCATCTACTAAATGTGGTATTAAATCTACAAATGTAACATGATATCCTGATTGAGATAATAGAATTCCTATAAAACCACGACCTATATTTCCTGCTCCATACATTATTGCTAATTTTTTTGGAGAATTTGATATTGTTAATGAAATGAGTATTATGGTTATCAAAGGAAAAATCTTTGACATTTGTTTTGTTTTTTATTTTATTATATTTATAATATATATATTTTTTAATTTATTATAAATTTAATTATTTTATTTTTTTTAAATTATAATAAATACAGGATTAATTATTTTAGTAAAATATTATAATAAATATTAATATTTATATTTTATTTATTGATTTCATGAATTAAATAAATAATTTTTAAGTTTTATAATATTAAAAATATAAATAGGATTTAAAAATAAGTTATTTTAATTCATTGATATAAATTAATTTATTAGAAATTTTTATTTTGATTCCTTTAGGAAAACAATTTAAGTTAAGTTCAAGAAGATTTTTTATACAATAAAACATGAATATAATTTCTCTTCTTTTTTTAATAATATTTTTTTTAATAAATTCTTCTAAATTACTTATTAAATCAGTAATTTGTAAGTTATTTATTATTTTCATTATATTATCATATCTTTTAAAATCATATTTATTTTCATAAATTTCATACCAAAGTGATTTAAAATCTTTTTTTGTCTTTTTTTGATTAAATTCTTCCTTTAAATAATTTAAATTATTTATTATTTCTTTCTCATTAAATTTACTTACACAAAAATTAAGTAATTCATTTTCTAATTTATATAATAATTCATTAGGTAATTTATTCATTTCTTTCATTATAACTCTTAAATAAATTATATCATCTTTATAAACTTTTTCAAATAAAATTTCTTTATTTTCACTATTAAACATATTACAAAATAAAGAACAATATATATCTAATAGATTTTCCCTTTTACCAATTTGAAAAAAGCAAATTAAATAGTTTAAATTTTTTTCAATAAATTTAAAAGGAATTTGATAAATAATAATATTTCCATAATCAATTTCATAATTCTCAATTTTCTTTTTATAAAAAATATTACTTTTATTATGCTTTTGTAAAAAAGTACTTATATAATTTAAAATATCTTTATTACAATAACCATAAAGAAAACATTCAGTATAAATTTTTTTAGAAACCTCAATTGCATATTTTTCAATTTGTAAATTATATATTCTAAATAAATTATTAGTATTCATATCTAAATCAATTAAACTTTCATAATTTTTTTTTAAAACACATCCTAATAAAATTAAACTTTTTTCTTCAATTGAATTATAATTTCTTTTTTCATAATCAATTCCTCCAATTTCATGAAAATCAAATGGATTAAATATATATTTTAGAATTTGATTTATTACTTTAATAAATATATTTTCATATAATTTTATTTTTAAATTTATTCCATCTTCATCATAAATTATTTTAATTTTATTACCAGAAAATTTAATATCATCTAAATTTAATTCTATTTTTTTTATTAAATGATTTACATAATAATTATTTAACTTTTGTTGGACTGGATTATTATGTATTTTTATTTCTGGAAATTCAAAATGAAAATATGAATAAATAATTGGAATTTGAGAATTTGTATTATATTTATACCATATTTTCATATTAGTTAAATTTAAATATAATACTATTTCTTTTTCTTTTTTTTCTAATAATTCATTATTTTTGATAATAAATTCATTATGACCTTTTTTTGGAAGAAACATCGACTGATCCCAATGATAAGAAGTATTTTTTAATTGATTTATTTCATTTTTATTTATTTTTCCAATTAAATAAAAATCAGTTTCTATCTCTGTAGAAAATTTATTTGAACTTTTAATAAATTCATTGACTCTATTAAATGTTCCTTGTGGATATAAAAAAATTACCATCATATCATTTAAAATATTATCAAATATTTCAAAAATTTTTTGTTTTATTGATTCATCATATTCAGGAAAAAAATATTCTTGAAAAATAAAATTTTTTTCTTTATTATAACTAAACAAATTAAAAGTAATATCATATAAAAAATTTTGATAATCTTCAATATTTAAATAATTAAATTTAATTTCATTAATTAATTTCAAATCATTATAAGTTTCTTTAATATTAGATTTTTGTCTAATAGATTCAATAAAATTTAAAGTTTTAATAATTAAAGTATCACAATTTAAAACATCAAAATCAGAAATAAACATAGATAAAGTAATTTCATGTCCTTTAGAAAAAGAATAATAAGAATTAATATTAATTTTATCAATATATTTTCTCCATTTTAAATCATATTCAAGTGAACCTGGCCTTGAACCTTTTAACATATATATTAAATATTCTACAAAAGGATTAAATAATGATATTGAATATATATAAAATACACAATTATAAAAACCATATTTTGTTCCTTCAAGACTTTTTAATGATACTATTTTATTTGTATTATTATTTTTTTGAATATTATTATTTGTTCTATTTGATTTTTTAAATTGGGAAAATAAATTGTTAATATTGTTTTGAATTTGATCTATATTTTCATTTGTTATTAAAGAGAATTTTATTCTTTCACTTGTAAAATTTCTTTCATAAAAATTTTGGATTTTTTCAACAAAATTTTCACATAATTTTTTTTCTTTACATTGTATATTATTAAATAAAGGATAATTTATTATTGACTTTTTTTTTATTTGGATAAATCTTTCATTTTTTAAAATATTTTTCTCATTTAAATTATTAATATTAAAGTATTTTAATAATAAATTTAATGAATTTAAAAATACATTTGAGTTAATTTCAAAATAAATAAAAGTCCAATCTTCATTTATTTTAGTTTTTAATATTCCACAATTTTCTTTTAATATATTATTAAATTCAATATTTTCTATAACCAATTTTTGAATAATAAAAGAAGAAAAATCTGTTTCATCTTCAAATTCATTTAAATAACCTACTTGAATAAACATTGAAAAAGCACTTTTTAAGGATGAAATATCTGAAATTAAAACACATTCAATTTGATTTGAAAGTGAAATTATTTTATATTTTCTATTATCTTTTAAAGGTTTTTTAATTTCATTATCATTAAAAAGAACCTTTATTTCCTTTTCCATATATAATAAAATCTAATATAATATATTTTGTTGATTTCTTAATTATTTTTGTTTATTATTTATAAAACAAGAATTAAATTATTTTTAGAGTTTATGGTATAATAATTTATTTATTTTTTAAATAAAAATATTTGCAAAATTATTTCAATAAATATTTATTATCCTAATGAATATTATATGATTATATAAAATAAAAAATTTTTTTAAATAAATACTTCTTTATATTAAATATTTTTTATAATAATAATTATAAAATTAATATTAATACATATTTGAATATAATAAATTATTCATTATATTCTAATATATAATCAACTAAATTTTCTTTTATACAAATTCTAGTTAAATCAATTGGATTTTTTTTTTTATATTTTGATTCATTTAATTCATATACAATATTTTTAAACTTTTGACTAATAATAAAATTTCTTAATCTTTTATATATAGGTTCTTTAATAAAATCTATTTTTTCAGGACATAATTTTAATAACTTTTTATACAACCTTTTATTTCTTTTTATATTTAAATCATTATGATTATTATCTATAATTACATCTAACAATTTTTTTTCAAAAAAAGACTTTAATGAGTTTTTATCAACTTTTTTGATAAAAAATTTAAATTTACCCTTAATATTTTTTGATTTTAGAAGATTATTTAATATCTCAATTTCGAAATTTTTATAAATAATCAAAGTTTTTTTGACACTATAATCATAGGAATGATTAGGTTTAGAAATTGTAAAAAATATATCTGAGTAATTCTTTAAAGAAAATTTAGAACAATTATCTTGAAATAAATTATTTTTAAGTTTAGATTTTTGATTCAATTCATTTGTTCTATAATTTGTTAGATCATTTAAATATTGAAAAGGTAACATATCTTCATTCATATATTGAAATTCTGAATCAAAATCAGAATAACAATTTTCATTATTGTTAATATTTAATAATATTTCTTCTTCTTGATGAAATGTCATAGAGAAATATCTATTGTTAAATTAAAAATTTATAATTAAAATTTCTTTTTATATTAAATTTGTAAGATTATGGATTTTTTATAAATTAATTATTATTTTATATTTTATTTTAAGGCATTTTTTTTCATATTAAAATTATTTATTTAATTTTATTTTAATATTGTGAAAATTAAAATTAACAAAGAAAATTTTTAAACTTTAATAAATTGATTATATAAAATTTCAATGATAATAATAAATAATTATATATCATATTTTTTAATTCTTTATATATTCAAAAACATTTTATTTCCTAATTTTAAGATAAAACTTTTTAGCAAAATCAATAAGTTTTTCTTCATATTGACATTTTTTCTTTTTATTTTTAAGTAAATTATAAATATTATGTCTATTAATTAACATAAAATTTATATTATTGTCAATTTTTTTAGTCAAACTTTTTATTGATATTTCACTTGATTCTGAAAGAAATAATTTTTTATATAAAGTAGAAAGTTTAATTTTTAAAATTTCACCACCAATTTTTTTTTTAATTTGTTTTAACCATTTTTTATTTAAATATTTATTTTTTTTTCTTTTATTTTTTTCTGAAATATTTAAATCACAAAAACATTTGATATTCTTTTTCATTAATAATTGAATTGCTTTATAATTATGAATAGGTTTAATAAATCTAAATTTAATATTTTTATTAATTTTGAAGTTATCATTAAGAAAATAAACAACAAATTTTGAAAAAAGACTAAAAATTCTTTTTATAAGATATGGTTCATCATAATTATCACAAAATTTTTTTGTTAAATTTAGTTTTTTATTGGAAGTATAAGATGTTAATATTAAAGGAATATTATTATTATTAAAAATTATTTCTTCATCCTTATCGTCATTACAATTATTATCTAATTCAATTGGATTTGGAAACAAATAATCATTATTTTCAGAAAAACATATATTATTAAAATGTAAATCAATATCAGTCATATTATTTAAAATTTTTTTTAAATGGATGTATTATATAAAAAAAAATTGAATATTTTTTTTAATTAAGAATCAATCATCTGCATTTATCCCTGAGGTGATGTATAAATTTATAAAAAATAAAATAATTTTATTCTTTATTCAAATTGAAGATAAAAAAATTTTGGTCCATTATAATAATTCTTATTCATTTGAAAAATAGGAATGTTTTTTAAGTTGCAATAAAATTTTCATTATTGCATTATTTAACTTAAAATTAAACATTAATCATTGTTAATACTCTGAAATTTAAAATTTTGAAATGAAAATGTTATAATTAAACTTTAAAATACAATAACTTTTTTTCATTTTTGAAGAATATAATAATATCAAAACAAGTATTAAATAGATTTTTTGATTGTTTGAATTATAAATTTTGAGTTCAAAATAAAAAATCTTTTAAAAAATTCTTTAATATCACTATTAAACCCTCAACATTTTTGAGTTTATAATCTAACTTTTAAAAATTATAATTTGTTTTATATGAATAAATTTTATATACATCCTATCCTAAATATTGAATTTAGTCTTTATTTATTCCAAATAATAATAAACAAATCAATACAATAATTATTATGTATATATAACTAATTATCTTTTTTATTTTTTTAATTTTTTTTACCAAATGAAAATAGTATATTTCTTTTCTTATAAAATTATTTCTTTCTTATCATGTAATATTTTAATTTTTTTTTGTTTATATTGTATTATTTATACAATTAGTTTCATTGTTTATATCGGTGAAAAAAGTTAATTTTTTGTTCTTTCTTTTCTTTCATTTTAGTTTAATAAATAAAGATCCTTTTTCTCAATGATATAGTCTTTTATTAAAAAAATAAATATTAAAGTATTTAAATTCTCTTAATCAGTTATATAATTTATGTATAAATATATTTTAAATGTTTATTATTTTGAATTTTTGAATTAAATTAAAAATAAAAAAAGAATATGTAATGTATTTACTGAAAAATAAATTTTTTTTTGATAAAGAAAAATTTTTAATAAATTACTATAAAATAGAAATATGAATCTATTTAATTAATTTATAAGTATTTTATAATTCAGTTGTTTAATTTAAATATATTTGATATTATGAATTATATGAAAAAATTATAACTTTTTATTGAAATAAAATCTTAATTTAATTTTCTTTTTATTATATTTCAATCTTCAAATGTAAAATAATTTTTATTTATTTTTATTAGAATTAATTATTATATATTAATTTTATATTGATTTTTTAAATAAATAATTTAACCATATAATATTTAAATTTAATTTATATTTTTTTCATAAAAAAAAGGTGAATCATAAATAAATTATTATTGTTAAAATATAATTTTATTTATAAATATTATACTCAAATATTTAGTTTATATATTATAATTAAAAGACTTTGATTTTATTTTTAATTTTGGAAAATAAGTTTTTTTAACTTGTGGACTTTGATAATGTTTTTGAGCCCAATTATCTAACATAAGTACATCAACAATATTATCATTTTTCTTTTTTGAATCAGAATTTAATATATTAGAAAAAACTTGAGTATGTGTCATATAAAACTCTTCTTCTTTATTTATTAATTTTCTTTCATTATATCTTCTCTTTACTACTTTTAAATTATTTCTTTTTGGTAAAATTAATTCTTTTGTTCTTAAAGCTTTTAAACTTATTAAAGGTTTTTTATTTAAAACATTTTTAGCTTCTGATAAAGAAAAATTTTTTCTTTTAAAATATTTTAAATTAGTAAATGATACTTGTTTATCTTCATTATTATTATTTGATATACTATAATATTTATTTTTTTTAATAACAGAATTACTTTCATTATTTTTCATATTTGAATTATTTGATTTTGAAATTTCTCTATCATTTGAAATTGTATTAAATTTTTTATTAAAAGTAAATTTATTTTCAGGAAAAACAGTTTTTCTATTTTGTTGAACAATATATGGAATATCAATTTCTGATAATTTAATTAATTTAATGTTTTTATTTACTTGAACTGATTTCATTAAACTTAAAACTAAATTACCTTTTTTATTCGATTTATTTTGAAATGTAGTATTTAGTTTTCCTCTATTTGAGATTCTAATATTATTTATTTCATTTTCTATTTTTGTATCACGAATATTAATTAATCTATCACATAAAATTTTTTTTTTTTGTTCATTATATTTTTCAATATTCATTTTTAATTGTGGTTCATTTAATAAATTTAAATATAAATTAATTTCTAATTCAAAAACAGAACAATTAAGAGAATAAACTTCACAATCACAAATAAATTTATCATTTTTAAGAAAATAATCTAAACCAATAATTTCATTATCTTTAAAACATCCGATTTTAAAATAATGTATATCATCATGATAAAATTTATTAAAATCAACTGATTCATAACAATATTTTTTTGCATGATAATCATTAATCTCTCCTCCATTATATTCAATTATTTTATTTAAATCAATAAAATTCATTTTTGCATTTAATTCAAGTTCTCCTTTTTTAATAAAAAAAATTTTATTTCTTTTTTCTCCTTGTTTAAATAAAATAGTTCTATTTTTATATTTTTTTTTAATAAACCAATTATAATATTTACCTTCAAAAATAGGTTGATTAACTCCTTTAAAAATAGGTCCATTTAAAAAAAATTGTATAATAATATTTCTTAATTTATCTTGTGTACTTTTTAAACAAAAATTATATAAAGCCTTAGTTAAAGTACCAAAAATGCAGTCTTCATTAGTTATTATTGTAGCAGTTCTTTTTTTTGATGTATTTTGTAAAGCAATTTCTCCAAAAATTTCCCCTTCTGTTAAATTAGTAATTTCAATATATTCATATAATTTAAATTCAATTAAATCAGTTTTTTCAATTTTATCTGGAATAATTCTTATTTTATATTGTTCTTTATCAACAAAATAAATTATATCAGTTGGTAAAGAAGGAGAAGATAAAATTTGTTCTACTAAAGATTCTGTTGATTTTCTTTTAATTGAACCTCTTATATTTATTTTAATTGGTTTTTTTATTCTTTTTGGAGAAGAATTTATTTTATTTTCATTATTTTTATTATTCATTTCATGATTTTGATTATAATTTTCAATAATAGCATTAAATGTTAAATTATAAAATTTCCATATATCATTCATCATTAAATCATCCATTCCTCCTAAATTATAAATTTTTTCAACAACAACATCATATTTATATTTTATTTGTTCTCTTAAATTTTCATTATCATTATAAAATTGAGTAAATAAATTATATTTTCTTTTTAATTTATTTTCAATATAAAATTTATATAAATGAAACATTGCAAAAAGAGCATTTAATTCTCTTTCGTCAATATTATATTTTTCTTTATTAACTAATAAAATTTTAGAAATTAATTCATTTTCTTGAAATAAATGTAACTTAACTAAATAACAAATATAATCTATTTTAGATAAAGAATACATTTTTTCTTTTTGTAAAAGAACTGAAACTGAACCTTTTAAAATAATATAAACTTTATCTCCTTTATCTCCAGTTTTACATATAATATTATTAATAGCATAATTTTCAACTAAAATTTGACTTGCAATTTTATCTAAAAGATCTTTTAATGGCATTGTCGCATCGTGAAAAATAGATATGAATTTATCTAAATTTTGTAAATATAATTTAACTAAAAATATTTCTTTATCTGTTTTATTCATTTTTGTCAATATATAATATATATATTTAAAATTTTCATCTGTGTGTGGTAATAATTCTTCAATTGAATAACCTGATTGCTTTTTTTTTATTATTGTATCATATAATTCTAATATTTCTTCATCGAGTTGAGTTTTTCCATGTGATATTGAACGACGAACTTTTTTTTTTGGATTTTGAAAACTCATTTTTTTTTTAATTTTTTTTTTTTTATTTTTTTTTTTTGGTTGTTAAATTTTTGCATTTATCTTGGAAATATTATTATTTTCATTGTTTAATTTGATTTTTTTATATTTTTTTTCAT
>JAEEGK010027476.1_pt1 | contig 11487 bp, 15 predicted proteins | sample 8958771 | NCBI WGS metagenome assembly JAEEGK01 (sample SAMN16246547, study PRJNA631951) | gut metagenome | biome: gut microbiome; feature: rumen; material: SC-attached | host: Bos | place: Iran: Karaj | collected 2018-10 | reverse complement strand
TTCCGCCGAGAAAATTGCACTGACCAGTGCCACGCCATCCATTCCGGTCCCTGCAAGTTCCGATATATTGGACTTACCGATACCTCCGATCGCAACAACAGGTATATCAACCGCATGGCATATGTCACGCAGTACTTCCTTAGGAAGAACACTCACATCTTTTTTGGTCGATGTAGTAAACATTGATCCGACTCCCAGACAATCTGCTCCGTTTTTAACGGCTTCCAATGCTTCTTCAACCGAATGAACCGAAACACCGATCATCATTTCTTCGCCTACTCTTTGGCGAACACATGCAGCCTCCATATCTTCCTGTCCCACATGAATTCCGTCTGCATGACACTTAATGGCAATCTCCACATTATCGTTAATAAAAAACGGGACACCATAGCGTTTACACAATTCGGATATTTCTACAGCTTCTTTCAGAAAAGATTCTTCATCCAGTTCTTTTTCACGAAGCTGAACACAGGTAACTCCCCCTTTAAGTGCAGCCTCTACCTGTTCATAAAGGGTCTGTTTCCCGGTCCATGCTCTGTCTGTTACCGCATAAAGCAGCATCATTTTTTTATCGCACTTCATACTTGGCCCCTTTCTCCAGCATCTCGGGAGTCATATTGAAGATTGCATCGATAACGTAATTTCTGTATGACGAATTACCGTCGAGATCATTCATTCTGCCATAAGCGATTTCACCGGCATAACCCATCGCTGATACGGCAGCGGCGGCAGCTTCCAACACATTATCCGGATTTGCGGTTACAAACGCTGCAGTCATTGCCGAAAGCTGACATCCGGTTCCTGTAACGGAAGACATCATTGAATGACCGTTACGTATGCAATATGCTTTCCGGCAATCTGCCACTATATCTATAACTCCGGTGATCACAATCACTGCTCCCGTCTTTTCGGCAAAAGATTTTGCAAGATCTATAACATCCTCAAGATTATCTTCGCTGATCCTGTCACCTAAACCTGCATCGACTCCATGAGTATTCGCACTTCCGATCGCAAGAGTTTTAATCTCGGAAATATTACCGCGGATGACTGTAAACTTTACTTCATCGAGAAGTCTGAATGCCGTCTCTGTACGAAGCTGAGATGCACCGACACCTACAGGATCGAATACAACAGGATGTCCGAGTTCATTTGCTTTCTTGCCTGCGATCAGCATGGATTCAATCGTACGACTGTTAAGAGTTCCGATATTGATGTTTAATCCGTTGCATATTGAAGTGATATCCGCAACTTCTTCTTTATCATCAGCCATGATTGGAGAAGCTCCGCATGCGATCACTATATTTGCGCAATCATTAACAGTCACATAATTTGTAATGTTGTGTATGAGCGGACTCTTACTTCTTACATTCTCAAACATTTCCCGAAACATTTATTTTCCCTCTTATCTGTCCAATGATTCCTGCATTGTTTTCAAAATACCTGAATGTTTCAAACTGTAGATCAAAACTGCAGATATGATCGCACCTGCCGCAGTGGAGATCAGGAATGGAATAATATACACATAAAATGCAAGATCTGCCGCATTCTTTCCCATAAAGAAAATCGCAACAGGATATGCACACAACCCACCGATAATCGCAGTTCCGAATACTTCTCCTATAAGCGTCAAAGGTATATTCTTTGTTTTTGCGTAAGCGACTCCGCAAAGCAGTGCACCAAACATGCTGCCGGGAAAAGCCATCAGACTTCCCAAACCGAGAAGATTACGGATAAGTGATGCCGCAAATGCAGCCGCAACTCCGTAAACAGGACCGAGAGTAATCGCACATAAAATATTAACCATATGCTGAACAGGTGCACATTTGCTTCCCAAAACGGGAAAAGAAAACAGACTTCCTACGACTGCTACGGCACAGAAGACACCGGCAAGTGCCAATTTCTTTGTATTTGTTTTTTTCATTACTTAATTTCTCCTTTGAGTAAACAGGGTTAACCACGCTGTAGTTCGGTCGATGCTTGCTGGCATCCTCTCACGCCGGAACACGGCTTCCCATCGCAAAATTTCCAGACTCAGGGCGCTCCCCCTCAGTCCGCCACATATGTGGTTTTCCCTCCTTTCCCAAAAGATAAAAACAGGAGAATACCTTTTGGGCATCCTCCTGTAAAAAATCCTTGTGTATGACTTCCTACGACGGCATTATCCGCATCAGGTTAAAGGGTCGAAGTTTGATTACTTCCTCTCAGCCTGCTACACAAGCTCCCCTGACTTTATTCTTTAATTCTTATACCCTTTATCCGGAAAAATTGCAAGGGTTTATTAAAAATTAAGCATTCTTATCATTTGCGATCTGTTTAAACAGATTGTAAAGTCCGCTTCTTATCGCGTTGTTATCGTGATCAGCGCCGGTAATCTCATACCATATATGGTCGCATCCGTTTGCTTCCATAATTTCATGATAAGACTTGGGGTAATCTCCGACAACCGAATCCGAAGTTCCGCAACAGATAATAAATACATTAGGTTCTGTAGCGCCTTCCTCAAAATGCATTTCGCTTTCTTCCATCTGACCGGTATGAGTCATGAATTTATCCGTTGTGGCAACTACTCCGGGAGCAGCGGATATCGCACATACATATCCGAAAAGCTCGGGTCTCTTCAGAGTTATATAGATTGTCTCACGACCACCCATGGAAAATCCTGCAAGATAAGTGTTTTCCCTTCCGGTAAGAACTGAGTAGTTGTTTTCAATATAGGGCATAAGATCGTTTGTAAGATCATTGATGAAGTTATCATAAGGAAGACAACTCTCTGCATCAAATCCGGGCTTCTGATCGGGATCCCATGCCGCGAACATATTGGGACATACAATGATGGTTTCTTCGATCAGACCGTCCGCAGCCATATTGCCGACGATCTCTTTTATCTTATTTCCCGCATCTCCGGAAAAAGAGTACTCATCTCCGAATATTCCATGCAACAGATAAAGCACGGGATACTGTTTATCCTCACTGTAACCTGCAGGAAGAAGAATACTGTACCCTCTCTCCATTCCGCACGTTTCCGAATAATACGTTCCGTGAGTATACTCACCGTACTCCACATCCAAACGAGTTACGGTTAATGTCGTGGGACATCTTTCCTCTATCTCATCGTTCAGAACAATTACCTGATCTGCAACCCCTTCTTCCGATGCTTCCTCTGTTTCATCAGAAGCAATACCGCTTGCGAAAGAACTCATATCCTCTTCGCTGATTTCCGTTACTGCTTCTGATACATTCTCTTCGGTAGGCACACTAACATCCTCCTGTACATTTTTTCCGCAAGCGCAGAGCGCAAGCATTAAAGCTAAAGTCATTGTAATACATTTAGTTCTCATAACCATCTCTCCGACATTTTTACATGAACAACCACTGATCCATTCCTGCTCCCGTATCTTCATTCGGACGCTGTTTGAATCCGAGCTTTTCATAGAAGGGTTCTTTTCCTTTTGCGGAATTAAGATTGAGTTTAACCTTGTATCCGGGCTTCATATCATCTTTGATTCTCTGAATCACGGATTCGACAAGTTTCTTACCTATTCCCTGCTTCTGATATTCGGGTGCAACGATCACATCCGACAGGAACGCAACATATCCGCCATCCCACAAAAGCCTTACAACACCAATAGCTTTATCATCATCTCTGACGCAGATAACCATATATGCGTTTTCTACACAGTTCTTCGCTTCTTCCAGCGGGAACTCCATCCATCCCACCATCTTGCGCAGTTCCATATATTCTTCCGGAGTAATGTAGTCAACATATTTAATCATATCTGTTTATCCATTATCTTTCACTGATCCTATAACACCAATAATTCCCGATAAGATCACAAAGATCCATGCTATACCTCTTCCGCCGATTACGTACATAGCCGAGGAAGCAATCAAAAATTCAGTACTATAAACGAACATTTTTTTATCTTTGAAACTGTATCCTAACTTGTTCTGTGTGATTATTCTAAATATAGTTAATAATATCAGCAGTACCAAAGCTGCAATTCGAATCACAAGACCTAACAATGCTAATGATTCTTTCATCGCTTCAATTTCTTCCTGAGATAAAGTCCTAAGTGTATTCATATCTACTACACCGTATAAAGAATGGGGGAAAAACCGTGCATAGAGAAAGTATAAAACTCCCCATACAATACAACAAACGCTGATGACAATTCCTGCTTTTGACTTTCTTTCCATAAAACTAGACCCTTTCTTGTAACTCTAAATACTCTTTTAATGCCGTATATTCACGAAGATACATTCCTCGCCGCATTTCATCCGTGTCCGCATAGCTGTTATGCTCGGAAAATATTTTGATGATGTCCTCTAAAGGAAGCCATCTGGGCTCCATGCCCACTTCCTGTTCCCTTTCTGTAAGATGCATCTCGGTAGTACCGGCTTCTTCACAGACAAAGTATCTGTTTACCCATTTCCATTCTTCATAATATTCGTCTATATCAAACAGACAGTCGGATGTTTTTACAACTATTCCCGTTTCTTCCGCTATCTCGCGAATGCAGCACTCTTTTTCATCTTCGTCGTCTTCAAGCCCGCCTCCGGGAATCATCCATTGGTCGTCAACTGTTTCGTATGATAATAATATTTTTCCGTCTTTGATCACTATTCCTCTGCACGCCGTGCGGGTTTTATCCCATTTACCGAAATAGTTATCTCCGACTATATCAATGATCTTCAACGTTTTTGATTTCCTTTCTCCAAATATCCGACAGCCTTTCAATGCTCCATGCTGCATTTGCGGGGCTTGTCGATGGAAGACAGACAGCGTTTATTCCTGTCTTTCCTTCAGTATATTTCTTATAATATTTCTCTGCGGTTTTTCCGTTTACAAAAACTCCGAGTATATCTGCATTATCCAAAATCTGTGAAAGATCGTTCGCCACCACGTTTTCTATGCTTGAATCGGATGATCCTTCGATATCACATGATCCGATCACATCCCATAATGCGATGTGATGTTTCTTAAGAAATTTCTTCTTCTCCGGAATAGTATTCGGTACCTCATCATCAAATACCGAAGCAACAACTTTCCAAAATCTGTTTTGGGGATGTCCGTAGAAAAACATTTGCTCACGGGATTTTACGGAAGGGAAACTTCCGAGTATCAGAATTTTTGAATGCTTATCAAAGCATGGAGGAAAAGGATGTACGATATGTTCTTTCATCTTAATATCTTTGCCATAAACAGAAGAAGATCATCGTCGTTTACACAGGGCTCATACTGTCCGAGTTGTTTTCCCTGATACCAGACACCGCTTCCGTCAAAATTATATCCTCTGTTTACATACATTCTCTGAGCGGGACCATATCCTGAATGTACTCCGACAGCCAGAAAGACATGATCTGCATACTTAGAGGCTTCCTTTTCTGCAGCATCAAGAAGTTTACTTCCGATACCCTTATTATGTATATGGAAGAAAACACACAGGTCGACGATTTCGGGCCATCCGGTATTTGCCCACGGACCTTCACTCGGTTTCAGTACAAGAGTGCAAAGACCGCATACTTCATTTTCATATTCGGCTATGAATACTACCCGGTCGCCCGTTTCCTGTTCTTTATAATAATTCTCGTAAGTCTCGATATTCGGATGCCAGTCATATGACAGATACGTATCATATATGATCTTCGCATCTTCTATCACCATATTTCGAACCTTAACGGTTCCGTCATTGTAATACTCGATTACATCACTCATAGCCGCTTCCTTTTATACGGTATCATAACACAAACCCCCGGCTATCCGAAATATCGGATAACCGGGGAATGTATAAAATTATTTGTTACTTCTTACGGGGATGCAGATCTCGCTTACATAATCAGGTGATGAAGGATTCCCGGGAAGATAATTCTCTATATCATAATCGGGAATCAATTCATAATCTGAAACGGGAAGCCATTCCTTATAGATTCTGTCCCACATTTCCTGGATAGCATCCGGTGAAGGTCCTACGCACTTAAAGACCGCCCATGTATATTCGGGAATATGGATTATCTCAAATCCGGTCGGAATCCCATCAACATCCGATGCCTTACATCCGATTCCATACTTAAACTCATCTCCACCTGTTTTCTGCTGTGCGCATACCCCCAGGTAGCAGGGAACCTTTCTGCATTCCTCATTCGCAAGATACTCATCCCAAAATTTCGGAATCTCAGCCTCACTTGTCTCAGCCTTAAATGTCTTTGAATAAACAAGCAGATCCATAGCTTCCAGTTTTTCAATCTTATATTCCATAACCTGTCCTCCTTCAATCGCAATTTTTACGGTATACCTGCTCATGAATTGAATCGGACTTCCCTTTTTGGCCTGCATGGGTGATATGCCATGGAATCTTGTGAAAGCTTTGGAAAAACTCTCCGGTGTTTCGTAACCGTACTTAAGCGCAATATCGATTACCTTTTCATCTCCGTTTACAAGTTCCGCACCCGCCTGCGAAAGGCGCCTTTTACGCAGATAATCTGCGGGTGACATTTCGGTAAACATCGTAAACGCTCTGTGAAAATGAAACACCGAAAGATTTACATGTGCGGCAATATCGCCAACCGTTACCTGATCGGTAAGATGATCCTCCATATATCCTATGGCATTATTTACAGTCTTTATCCAATCCATCGGTATCCCTCCTTTCACAAAGAATTATATGTTCATATAAGATCTGAAACCTGTCCCTGCTTGCTTTGTTTTGTCGGATTTCGTTATTTCTTTAAACGTTTAATTCGCTCGGTTGTATATTCCTCGATCTGTTTCCACAAAGAATTCAGCTGCTTTTTGTGTGCACACAATTTTTCGGTGCAATTTTGACACCGAAGATAATCATTGGTCTTTTCGGAAAATCTTTCGGGATGCAGATAGAATGTTATCTCCCAGCGAACAAGAAGTGCTACCGACAAAACCAGCAAACTCCATGTATAAGTTTTCGGAACGAAAAACAATGGAGTGAACATCATTGCATAGTCCCAATTATAAATCCTGCATGTACTGCAGCATTTATTTTTCATAAACCATGTCTGGAAAGGACAGAAGAACAAAATGCAGATAATATCACAGATAGAATAAGCGCTGCATAATAGGATCATGATCCCGTCATCCAATATGCCGACCATATATAAAGCGCCGAACAATCCATTGAAGACAACCCAGATCAGAGCGACCAACATTGTCGCATTATTATCATGGATCACTATCTCCGTTGATCCGGATTTGATATAGTTCTTGGCAAACTGCTTCTGACATCCGGGACTTTCAAACTTGGACGGGAAGAATCTAAATATCATTTCTATTACGAATACAGCCCATGTAACGACAATGATAGTCGGCATCTTTTCAACGCTCTCAAGGATCGATGCCTGGGAAAAGAATCTGAATCTGATATAACTTATAAGCAGCAAAACAAAAAGCACCGATCTGTATACCAGACGAACATAATGCCATGTACTGACAACGCTTAATTTTCTTCTCTTTTTCTTCTGCATCAGATTTCTATATATTCTCCGATTATTTTTGCTGTTTCATCGACAGACTGCTCAGTGTTATCGATAAACATATTAAACTTACCCTTGTTTTTTCTGAACCATTTATTGAATCCGACATGAGGTTCGATCTTTTCATCGGATGTAAATCCTCTCTCAGCAGGCCTTGCTTTGAGTCTTCTTACGATCTCCTCATCAGCCGGACATAGGACGATAAAATCGGTGGACTCTATGCATTCCGGAATCATCGTATTCTCGATATAATCCATGGGATTGATACAGGATACAAATACCAGATCCTTTCCCCCTGACATCTCTACAGCTCTTGCCAAAGTATCGTCCTTATATTTTGACTCTCGCTCGGTTCCCGCATAGTCCCACCAGTTAAGTCCTACCTCATCGCAATCCACACATGTATATTTAGTTTTATCCAGAATGCTCTCCAAAGCATCCTTCATCGTAGATTTACCGGAGCCGCAAGCTCCGGTAATAATATATAATTTCATCTTTGTATTACCTTACAATCCTTTATATACTCACCGTATTTGCACATGAATTCCTTCAGTTCCTGCTCCTCGGTGATCCAGATGATAACCCATGCGGTTTTGATCCCAAGGTCTTTATAAACCTGTAATCTGTGGTTACCGTCATTTAGTTCAAACTCTCCGTCCACATAATGAACAATGATCGGAGGCATTTCGGTTCCTGCCTGTATTACTTTGGTCAGCTCCGAAATCTTATGCTCCCACCAGCCTTTATCTACGCGATATGTCATATCTTCTTCGGGACCTGAACATCTTTTAAAAAGGCTGACCGGAAACTGCGCAGGACTGAAAAAGAATCGGTCGCATAGTTTTAATCCGTCCGAAAAAGGAATGTTCCTTCCTTCTTCATTAAGGTAAAGATGCACCCAGGCATCCATTTTATCCTGCTTGCCATATTCAATGGCAGACTCTAAGGTTGCGCTATACTTCAGCATAGTTATCTCCTTCTTACTGTAAACAACTTTTTTAATCGAATCGTAAGAAAGGGAGTATTCTTCCATCAATGCTTCGATAGTTTTTCCGTTTTGAAAAGAATCACGGATTGCTGCATTTCTCTCACGTATATATTGCTGATAACCCGAGGTTGCACCCCAATCCTTTTTCTCTGCTCCGGCCGGAATATAGATTGTTTCTCCCGATACATATTTCTGGATCTGTTTCAGGAGTTTCTCCGGAAAAATGTCTCTTGCATTTCTGTACTTCATAACTCTTACCTTTCTACTGGAGACATCTTACCTTCCCATGCAGCGTATATATATATCACAATCTCTTATAACTGTTTTTTGCACAAAATCTCAAATCGTCTTTTTCCGATGTTTTGTTTTAAGACGCGGTGCCATCCTTCACTTGCGATCTTCTGGCTCTTGTCCATGCTTACAGCCAAAACGGTATCATCGCCCGCTAGTCTGAGCAGATTTTCCATCATGCCATCCGGCTCACCTTCACCGCCCCAATCAACAAGATTTCCGTACGGGATATCCGTGATGATGATATCGGGTTTTATATCGGGAAGCCTCTTTGTGCAGTCCGCTGTAAAACATTCGGCTTCAATATCTTTTACAAGTCTTTCTTTTAACTTATCTGTACTTTCTATCGCTTCTTTATGAGAGTCTTTTCCAAATTCTAAATAGAGTTTTTCCAGTTCCGTTTTTCTCTCATCAAGACCTGCATACCTTAAGAGATTAAGATTCTTACGGGCATGTGTTATCATCTCTTCGGAAATATCACTTGCGTATATCTTGCCGATATTTTCTCCATAGAAGAATCCGAGAATAGTCAGTGAATAAGCACCTCCGCAACACGGATCATAAACAATGAGTTCTTCTTTCTTCTTCGAATATTCCATTGCTCTTCCGAAGATTTCGGTTATCAGCCTGACCGGATAATTGGGAATTCCTTTCCCACCATAGATCACTCTTCCGCTTGCAAAATCTTCGTAATTGTCTGCCGCTCCATATTTATAGATCAAGCGGTTGTCCTCCTACTCAAGGCATTACAGGTTATCCGTATATCTCCACATCATTCCCAAAGATTTAAAATATGTTCCTTCGAAATCATCCGGTATTTCAGGTAATGCAGAAGTGTAGAAATATATCATAAAGTCACGTATAAAAAACGAAGCGTCGGATATATCTGCCAGATAATTTTCTTCTCCGGGTACCAGATGACATACTCTCGGAGATAAAAGTATTATTTCTATCTCTTTAGCCCAATCACTGTTGAAAACCAATCTAACCTGTTTGCTTCCGACCGGTTGTAATGTCATTCGGTTGTCTTCAACGAAATCTCCGCTTACATATGTCATTTCCTTCAAGACGGAATCATGAAATCCGCCATATTCATTCATCAGGAAATCAATCTCTTCACCCGACTCGATATAATTCCATCCGGAAAGTTTAGTTGAATGATCGGACAATCCCAATTCTTTTTTTGAAACGGTTCCGTATTCAAGAAGTTTGATCAATCCGTTCTCATTTTCAAAGAACTCAACGTAGCCTCTGATGTAGTGGATCTCTTTGCTGACCTTGAGACTATCATTTATTTTCTTCACACACTCGGGAGAAATAACTGACCATTCACCATCAGGAAACGGATTATAGTCTATGATCTCAATATTTACCTTATACGGAGGATTTGTTTCAAAATCCAAATATTGAACCAATGTTACATTTTCTTTTTGGAAGATATCATCCACAATGTAACAATCACCATATCGATTTATAACTCCGTATACTTCAGAGATATAATATTTATTCTTTTCTTTATCATAAACACGGGCTCTCATTTGCTTCCCTTACCGCAGTGATTTGCAATAGAAATACTTGGATAATTTAGGATCTTTATCTTCACGAACAAATTCCAATAAATAGCCAAGTTTTTTATAAAATTCCGGAGCCTGGAATCCGAATGTGGTTAACGTAATCTTATCGAAACCCTTATTCCTGTACTCTTCCTCAACTGTCCTGACAAGCTTTGTGCCGATGTCCTGCCTTCTGTGATTCTTGTCGATTATCAAATCTCCGATATGTACTTCATTGTAATATGCACTTCCTGTGATCGATCCGATTATATTTCCGTCAGTATCTTCTGCAACAAACCAGTATTCTTCATAATTCAGATCTACATCACTGCTTTTTGCATAATCTATAAAAGCTTCATTAATGAAATCCCCGACCTGTTTCTCGGGTTCACTTTTCTTAATAATTTTCAAAATCTAATCCTCCAAAAGTCTGAACCACAGTTTCTACGTATTTAAAATGTTTCCGCAAAATCTGCCATTGCTTCCTGCCACTTATTAAGCCAATATAGTTGGCCGTCGATAAAGCCTTCATCTATGCAATCGATCCCGTATATATCAAGTATCGTGGCCTGAAGCTGAAAATGTCTGATCGCAACCCAGTACGGAAAAGAAAGAATCTCTTCACGACTGAGCGTATGATACTCGGAATATCCCGAAAGAAACTTCTGATATACTTCCTTAGTCAGTTCAATATCTTCCGTTTTCTGTCAGAGTGTGCGTAAATTCAAAGATTTCCATTAGTTCGCTCTTGTGAGCAACACTACCGTCTCGACGTTCTGCCCGGTGGGCAAGAAAAACTATTTATCATAGTTTACTCTTGATCCGGCACATGGCCTCAATATGCATGATCCAGTGTCTTGAGAACGGCATTTTGATCAATCCGGCGATATCTTTATTGCACCAGTAATCGATCAGCCAGACTGCATCTTCATCCGTACTCACAGAATGAGAGTCCGCAACTCTTTTCTTATCCTCATCGGTAAACTTGTTCTTAAGATCCCTGTATACGAGGTTTTTAAGCATCTCGTCGGTCGAATTCTTTACTGCCGTACAATATTCATAGACGGCTTTTATATCCAACTTTTTAGAGAAAGATGCTATATACTCGCCTTTCAGTTCGTTTCCCGTGGTGATGATCGGACTGCCTGTTCT
>JAEEGK010027474.1_pt1 | contig 11487 bp, 10 predicted proteins | sample 8958771 | NCBI WGS metagenome assembly JAEEGK01 (sample SAMN16246547, study PRJNA631951) | gut metagenome | biome: gut microbiome; feature: rumen; material: SC-attached | host: Bos | place: Iran: Karaj | collected 2018-10 | reverse complement strand
GAATATGATTTAAATTCTTGGAAAAAATCAAAAAATTTAACAAATAACAATTCAAAATCTTATTTTGTTAATTGTGAATATACTACTTTATATTCTTCTGGTATTATTATTTATTAAATTGTATAATTTTATCTTATTTAATTAATGATTTACCCGAAGAAAAAGGGAAAATTTATGTTTTGTTATTTTTAATTAATCAAGGAACAGTTTTTTATATGTCTTATTATTCAGAAAATCTTTATTTTTTTAAGTTTATTATTAATAAAAAATTAATTAATGAACAATTTAATTTATTTTATTATTTAAAATTGAGTATTATTATTATATATTTTCTTATGACTAGATCAAATGGATTAGTTTTACTCTCTTTTTTTATTATTCAAATTTTTAAATCATTATTTAGTCAAATTAATCAAAAAGAAAAAAAATGTTTTACAAATATGACTTTATAAATGATAATTTTTTATTTTTAAATATATTAATTTTATTATAAAAAATGTTTTTAGATGAGAATGATATTATAAATAAAAATGATTTTGAAAAAATAGAAGATAAAGCAATTTGTTCAATTTGTAATGGAATAATTTTTGAGCCAGTAGAATGTATAAATTGTAATAACTGTTTTTGTAATTCATGTATTGAAAAATGGAATAAACAAAATAAAACTTGTCCATTTAAATGTACAAATTTTAAATTTAGAAAATGTGAAAAAATGAATAATTTATTATCAATTCTTATATTCAAATGTAAAAATGGATGTAATGAAAAAATTCCTTATCTTGAACTAAATGAACATTGTAAAAAAAATTGTGTTAATCTAAGTTATAAAATAAAGTATTTAGAACTAAAAAAAAAGTTAATAAATTAAAAAATGAAAATAATGCATTAAAAAACCATAATGAAATAAATAACGATTTTCAAATAAAAATAAATAGACATGAACATCCTTTAGTATTAGTAAAAACATTAAGACCATTTTGGATTTGTAATAATTGTTTATTACAATTTGAAGAAGAAAGAAGTTATTATTGTAGTGTTTGTGATTTTGATTTATGCATTCCATGTTTAGAAGATGAATTATTGAATAATTAAAAATAAAATATATTATAAAATATAAATATTATAAATTGTATTATTATAAAATTGTTTGTATTATAAAAAAACCAATAAAAAAATAGTAGTAAAAAATAACTTCCAAAAAATAAATTAAAAAATGGGATGTTCTAATGTATTAGTTAAAAGTCAAATTTTATCTAAATATTCTAATTACGTTATATGTGAACATGATATTACAAATGAATTTTTAGGAAAAAAAATTCGTGTAATGAATCATAATCATGAAAATTATAAATTAATACCTGCAAACGTAGACGTTTATTTAAATGGTGAAAAAAAGGAATCTGTTTATGATTATGATATGAATCACAAAGGTAAAAATACTATTATCATAGGATGTAAAAACCAATTAACAGATATAAATACATTATTTGCAAGTATATTAACATTACAAACTATAGACGTAACTCATTTTGATACAAGTAAAGTTTTTAATATGAAATCATTATTTTTTGATGCTTCAAAAATAAAACATTTAAATTTATCTAATTTTATTACTAATAATGTTACAGATATGAGTTTAATGTTTAAAGATTGTTCTTCTTTAGAAAGTTTAGATTTATCAAATTTTAATACTAGTAAAGTTACTTGTATGAGAAGTATGTTTGATGGTTGTTGTTCATTAATTCATTTAAATATTGATAATTTTGATACTGGAAATGTTACTACTTTAAGAAGTATGTTTTCATTATGTTCATCTTTAAAAAGTGTTAATTTAAGTCATTTTAATACTACTAATTGTACTGATATGAAATTTATGTTTTATGAATGTTCATCTTTGACAAATTTAGATTTAAGTTCATTTAATACTGAAAATGTTGTTAATATGAAAAGTATGTTTTATGAATGTAAATCTCTTGTTAGTTTAAATATTAAAAATTTTAGTTTTAAACATACTGATGTAGATATAAAAGATATTGAAAAAATTAAAGAAGATTCAAAAAATAATAAAGAACATGTTGGTAAAATGTTTGAAAAAATTAATGATAATTGTAAAATTATTTTTGGGTGATTTAATTTATTTTTAAACTATCAGATTATATAAAGTTATAATATTAAATATTGAGATATTATTGTAGATCAATTTGGTAAAAAATAAATTTTAATTTTATATAATAAAATATAGATTTATTATTTTATACTAGCAGCAAATTTTTTTATTTCATTTTCATTAATTTTCTTAAATACTTTTCCCTCAATTATTTCACTTCCTTTACAAGAATCTTTTAAATATAAAATAGTTTGTCCAAAATCTTCTGACATTGAAGTACCAAATAAAATAATTTTCTTTCCTTTAAAATTATACTTTTCTAAAAAAGTATTTATAATAGGAGGTGCAATATGCCACCATATTGGAAAACCAATTAAGATTATATCATATTTTTCAATATTTGCATTTTTATCTTTTATTTTTGGTCTTGAATCTTTTGTATTATGTTCTATATAAGTTCTTGATTTTTCATTGTATCCATTTAAATCTTCACTTGTGTATTCTTTTTCTGGTATTATTTCATATAAATCTGAATTTAATTCTTTTGATATTATTTCAGCTACTTTTTTTGTTTTTCCTGTTGCAGAAAAAAAAGTAATAAGAATTTTCATTAATTATAATATTAAATTATTATATTATGGATTGTATTATATATTGAAATTGAAAATAATAAAATTATAATATGATATATAATATTAAAAAAAAATATAAAAATTAAAAAAAAAATTAAAAAATAAAATATATAAATATCAAATTTAAAAAATTTAAAAAAAATGGAAAGTAAACTAAACAAAACCTTAGATGAACTAGCAGAAGAAAGTAAAAAACAATCACGTAAAAGAAACATAAATAAAAGATATAATTCTCAAAGACAACAATATAAAAGAAGAAGACAATCAAATATAAGACAAAATCAAAAAAGAGTTAGAAATCAAAATAAAAATAATTCTCAAAATAAAGATTTAAGAAAGAGATTATTAATAACAAATTTAGATAAATCATATACAAATGAACAATTAAAAAAATTATTTGAACAATATGGAAAATTAACAAGATGTGGAATTCATTTTTCAAAATTAGGAGAAAGTTTAGGAACTGCAGATATTCAATTTGAAAAACATGAAGAAGCAGAAAATGCAATTTCTAAAGTTAATAATACTAATGTTGGTAATTCAGTTATTAATGTTAAATATTCTACTTCTGGAAAAAGTAATTTGAGAAATAAAAGAGTTAATAATGTTAAAGGAAGAAGAAGAAATGTTAAAAATAGTGGAAATAATAAAGGAAGAAATGTTGGGAGAAATAATAGTAGAAATAGTGGAATTAGGAGAAAGGGAAAAAAAAATTTTAGAAGTTTAGGAAGAAGAAAAAGAAATTAAGTTTTTTAATTTTTTTATTTTTTTTTTTTGGAGGTTTTTTTATTTGGTTTTAATTTTTTATATGATTTTTATTTTTAAATTTTTAGACTTTTTTATTTAGTTTTATTATTTTATATATTATTATTTTTTTAATTTATATATTTTTTTTTGACATTATTTATAATTGGAATATGAAAAGACTTTTATTTTTTATTTTATTTATTTTTGTAAAATTATGTGATTTAGATAAACATGTATTGAAAATATATCCAAAAGAAATTCAAAATTCAATAGAAAAAGATGAAAAGATAATAAAACAAATAGAACAATTAATGGTAAATGAGAAAGAAGAAGAAAAAAAAAATGAAAAATATACTAAATAAAAATATTAAATATTTAGAATTAATAAAAAGTTATTAATATTTAAAATATTAAATTTAAACAAATTTAAATTAAATTTTTCAATTATAAAAATTCAATTTATGTTTTCACAAAATATTAATTTTCTCTCTCAAAATTTAATCTCAGATGAAAGTGAAAATATATCAGATATAGCAGCAAAGCCAATTTTATTTGCAAATTTTTTAAAAGACTTTTCAAATAAAAAAGGAACAATTGAACAATGTATTGATGATCCATCTACTTTAATAAATATTCCAATTAAAAAATATGAACCAAAAAAAATAATAAGTGAAAACTTAACCAATAATATAACTCAAAATATTAAATCAAAAAAAAATAAAAATATTAATTCAAAAAAGAGTAAAAAAACACAATTTAATACTTCATTAAATGATGGAAATAATTCTCAAATATTAAATAAAAATCAAAAAGCCAATTCTTTATTAGATTTATTCTCAAAAAATGAAACTAGAAAAAAAATGTTAAGTCAACTAAAAAAAAATAAAAATATAAAAAATAAAATAAGAAATAAAATAAAAAATATAAATAATTTTACTCAAATAAAAGAAGAAATTGAAAGTGAAAGTGATTCCGTTTCAGTCGACGATGAAGAAAATATTGTTAAAACTCCTTTTAAAAATCAAGATATTATTTCTATTATTTTAAATGAGGCTCAAACAATTAATGATAATAATGATAATTTATATGAACAATTAAATAATATTGATTTAAATGATATGAATTATCAATCAAATAATCATAATAATATTATATTTTGTTCTATTAAAATTAATTCTATTTTCACTTCTAAAGAATGCAAAGTTACTTATGCTATTTTTAGTTTTGATAAAAATTATAAAAAAGATAATTGTGATTGTCTTTTATATAAATTAGATTCTCAAAAAGAAGATGAGTTTATTCAAATTATTCAAAAAATTAAAAATTCAAATTCTTTTCAAAAATGTGAATTGTTAAAGAAAGATATTTTTTCAAAAAATGATTCAATAATTAATGATCTTAGTGTATATTATCTGAAAAAATGTTTATTTTAAATTTAAAATTCAAAAGTTTAAAATATAAAAATTATTTATTATATTATAATATACTATATTATAAATATTAAATAATAATTAGATTTTTCATTCTAAAGAACTAAATATAATTTTAATTTTTGGTAAATAATTTATTATTTCTCAAACCCCAAAATTTCAAAAAAAATTTGATTTATTATCAATAAATTATAATTCTCTTTTTTACTAAAAAACTACCATATAACCAATAAAAGGCCATTCACTTAATTGACTTTTTTCCAAATATACATAATTATACATTAAAGCAGTATTAAAATGTTCAATAAAAGATCCAGGAATAAACAAAGGAATAAGTAAAATTTTTACCAAAAAATGAATATTATAAATAAAATAAAGAACACAAACAGGATATAATAAAATTTTTGTAAGAGAATTATTCAATTTAAAATCTTTTGAAAAATTTTCATAAAATTTAGATGTTAGAGTAAAAGAAGAAAGAAAAAGATATCTTATAATAATAACAAAAAGTTGCCAATTTGTATATTCAACATCACTAGCATAATCTCTTGAAATTTCAATTAATACCCAAATACAATTATGAATTTTATTATTATATTCAAAATCATTATCATTTATTAATTGTTCTTGTTTTTTTGAACCTTTTATATTTAATATTCTATAACATGCTGCACAAATTTCTGCACCACAATTACAATATATTGTATTTGATTTTTCTTTTGTATGTCCTCCACAATATCTACATTCTATTGTTGTTTTTTCATTTTTCCAATTTTTAAAATATGGTGATTTTGTTATTTTTTGACCTGGATATAATGGTCTGAATTTTAATTTGCTTTTTAATTTATATTTATCAAATTTTCCTAATTCCATTTTTTATTTTTTTTTTTTAATTTTTATTTTTTTATTTTATGTTTTTTTATTTTAAAATGAATGTCAAGGATGAAAATATGAATTTATATAATAATTCACAAAATAATTTAAATGGAATTAGTAGATTAATTAATTTTTTTAAATCATCAATTTTATTTTATAAAGAAGCAAGTACATCTTTTCATAATAAATTTAAATCAATTGAAGAAAATAACTTAGCAGAAAAATCAATATTATTTAATAACTTAGATAAAATAAGAGAAAATTTTGAAAAGTGTCTTTTACAAACTGTAAATATTGCAATAAAAATGGAAAAAGAATTAATAACTCCTCTTGAAGATTTTAAAATAAATCAAAAATCAATGTATCAAGAAACATATAATAAACTAAAATCTATATCAAATGAATTATATAAATATTGTAATCTATTAGATATAAGAAAAAAATCATATTATAAATATTCATTTAAATTAGAGGAAATTAAATTAAATAAAAAAAAAGGAGTTTTTACTTCAGATGAAGCAACTGCAGAAAAAGATTTTCAAACAAAATTAATGTCTCAAGTTAAAAATAGTGAATTATTATATAAATATGAACTTGAAAGATATAATACACATATTAAAACATTTAATGAGAAATATGCTGAATTAATGAAAGAAATGAAAAGAAATGAAGAAAGTAGAATTTATTTTATTAAAGCTTCAATGGATAAATATAAAATATATATGGAAGAGTTTCAAAAAAATAATCAAGAATATATTAATTTATTAAATACTTTAACTTCAAAAGAAATTTGTGAAAAAGAAACAATGTTAACTAATCAAGAAATAAATAAATATTTAAAAAATGAAAATGAACCAAGATTAAATAATGAAAATTTCATTCCTTTTAATGAGTATTATAAAGATAATAAAATAAATGATGAAATTTTAAATTTTGAAGTTGTAACAAATGAAGAAAATATGATTACTAATTTTAATGAACAAGAATTAATTAATTATATAAATGAATTTGTTAATAAATTATTAAATATAGACTCTATTTCAAATATTGAAATGGCAACTATTTTTGAATTAATTAAAAATACAAATAATAATTGTGATAGGAAATTATTAGATATTCTTTTAGATAGAAAGAAAGAATCATCTTTAATATTTTTAAATTTGAAAAATTTAGAATATCTTGCAGAAATTTTAGGTTGGATTGCAATAACATATGATTCTTTATATATAAAAAAATTTGAATTAAATTTTAAAATAATATTCATAGCAGAAAGAATATTTTATCAAGAACAAAAAACAAATAAAAAAATATACCTTTCAGCAATATTAGGAAGAAATAGATATTTTAGAACAAAAACATTTTGGAAAAACATAATAGAATTAAAATTAGCAAATAAACTTCAAGATTACGTAATAAGAATGAAAAATTTAACATTACCAAATGAGTCAAAAAATAGTATTTTTTCAAAATTAGGAACAAAATTAGGATTAAATAGTGAAGCATATAAAAAGAGTTTAGTAGGAAAAAGTAGAATAGTAACATTAATAAAAGATTATAATATGATAGATATATCAAAAATACCAATAGTTGATTCAGTAGCAAGTCAAGAAATGGCAACAATAATAAGAGATAATATTCCAAGTTTTTCTGCTTTTAATTTTCCAAGTGAAGAATCTTTAGATATGATTGCAGATTTAACTGAACAATATAGAATTTCTAAAGAATATATTAATTTTTATGTTACTTATAATAATGTTTCTAATTATACTGTTAGAAGATTATTACAAAATGAAATTGAGAATTCTGTTAATAAAAATATTAAATATAGAAAATATGATAATGATGATAAATTTGTTAAAATTATAAGTTCGAGTTTGAAATTTTTAGATAGAGGAAATTATATTAATTTAATGTTAATAAATAAAAAAATAGGAAATAAAATATCAAAAAAAATATATAAGATAATATTAAGGGAAAAAAATATAGATAATAAAATTCGTGTTCAAATATGGGAAAATTTATTAGGAATAAAAGAAATAAAAAAAAAATATAATTATCAAGAAGTATTAAAAAATGCAACAGATGAGAAAATAAAAACAGATGTTAAAATAGATGTTATAAGAACTTACGTTGGTGATGTTGAAAATCCAGAAGAAGTAAGAGAAAAAATATCAAATGTCCTTATTTCAGTAGCATCATTAAATGGTACAATTAAATATTGTCAAGGAATGAATTATATTGTTGAATTTATTTTAGAATTAACTGATGAAGAAACTGCTTTTTATTTATTTTTATCCTTTTTTATTAATACTGAATATCCTCTTATTTTTGCAAAAGATTTATTAAAATTAAAAATATTTTTTTATGTTTTTAAAAGACTTATTTCTTTATTTGAACCTGAATTATATTCTTATTTAAATATGAATAGTGTTGATGTTCATTTTTTTATGCCACCTTGGTTTATTACTTTATTTTTAAGTTCTAGACAACATATTAAACAAAAAGAAACTCCTCAAGTTCTTGTTAGAATTTTAGATAATTTTATTTTAAGTGGATGGAAATCATTAATGAAAGTTGGTATTAAAGCACTTAATTCTTTTGAAAAAGATTTAATGAAATTAAAATATGAAGATATGCTTAATTTTTTAATTAATGATATGTTGAAAAATGAATTTTTTAAAGATGATAATTTAGAAAGTATTGAAAATTGCTTTATTGAAACTAAAATTCAGAAAAGATTAATTAAAAATATTGAAGCTGAATATCTTCAAGATAGTAAATTAAAGAATCAGAAATAAAAAAATAATAATTTAATTTATTATTTAATTTAATAAGAATAGAAAAATTTTAAATTGAAAAAAATAAATTAATTTTTTAAATGATTTTTAAATTATTATAGCTTAAAAGAATTACAAATAAAAGTTAATATTTTATTTTTATCAAATTACATAATTAAAATAAATTTTACATTAATATATAATATTTTTTTTTAAATTATCAGATAAATTTTCCATAATAAACCAATCAGTTCGAGATATATTAGAATTAGCCCTTTTCAATAAATCATTAAAATATGAAATAACTGAATTTTCAAAATTATTATCTTTTATATTTATTAAATTTTCTTTTTCATTTTCATCGTTTATATTTATCTTTTTTAAAAATAATAAACTTCTATTTTGTGGATTATTTAAAATTAATTTTTTAATAAAATCAAATTCTTTGACTATTTCTAAATATCTTTCTGATTGAATTAAATAAATATAATACCAATTTAATAAGCTTAAAGTATTATTTTTAGAATTTGTATTTTTTTTATAACAACATGAAAATTTTAATTTAATATTATTAATAATTACAAATATTATATTAATATCTTCTTTATAAATATTAACAGAACTTTTTTGACTACAATTTGATTTATTAGTCAAAAATTGATATCCACTTTGTTCATTTATAGCTTTATCTTTATTATTAACAATTAAATTATTTGATAAAGTTTGATTAGTATTTGTATTAATAAAATTATTAATAGCTGTATTCTGAGTTAAAGAAATTGGCAATTTGTTTAATAAAGCATTAGAAGATGTTACGTTACTTTTTTTTTCTTTTTTTAAATGAACACTATTTTCGCCATCTAAATTTGATGACTCAAAAAGACTATTTTGAATAATAATATTTCCATTAACAAGTTTATTAGAATTTTTAGGAATTATAACTGGAGAATCATTTTTAACTTTAGAATTATTTGTAACAATTTGATTAGATAAATTTTGATTTTTTTGAAATAAAATTTTCTTTTTATTTTTTTCTTCAAAATTAAAAGAATTTTGAATAATTTCTAATTTTTGAATATTCAACCCAATAAAATGAGAAATATTTGAACAAAAATATCTAACTAAATTTAATAAAGAACCAACAATAGCAACAACATTTTGAACTTTCATATAATATCTCGTATAATAATTTTTTTCAATAGTACTATATATATTAATTTCATAAATTTTTGTAGAAGAACCTTCATTTGTTAAATCTTCATCAGAAAAATAAGAATATGTAGATTGAAAAGAATCAATTCCCCAAACAGAAAAATTTTGACTTGTATCAAAAATCCATCCTTTATTATCATTCATTATAGTTTTTTTTAAAAAAATATCATCATTTCTTTGTAATCTATAACTTAAACAATAATAATGATTTTTATATCTAATATTTAATGGTTCATAATAAGATAATGGATTAAATTCAATTGAAGGATAATAAAAAGCAAAAAATTTAGGATTATCTTGATTTAAAAAGTCTCTTATTTGTGTTAATGAAGTACATTTTGTATTATTTATTGAAAATTGAGAACCATTTTCACAAAAATAAACTTGGATTTCAAAATAATATAAATCAGGACTATCCCAATAACCACCAAATTGTTTTCCTCCAAATTCAGGACAATATAATGTACCTAATGCATTTGATAAATTAGTATTTTGAAAATCACTTTCATTACATATGTGATATGATAAATATTCTTCAGATATTTTTTTTCTATATATTCCATTTTCATTTTTTGATGTATAATAATATATTTTGAAATATAGTATATTTGTTTCATTTATATATCTTCCATCATAATCTTCTATTCTAAATGCAAAGAAAATTTTTTCTTTTTTTAAATCAAAAAATTCGTATTTTAAATTGTTTTCTATTGAAATTGTTACTGAAGGATTTTTTCTCATTATGAACTTTTTACTATATACTAATATTATTGAAATTATAAATATTCCTATTAATATTGTTACTATACCTCCAAATACTGTTTTTTTTTTTAATGTTTCTCCTGAATACATATGAAATTTTATTCCTGTAAAATCCGCTTCTTTTAAAAATTTGTTTAGCATTTTTTTTCTGTTTTATAAATTAAAATTATTAAAAATATAATTATTATACGTCAATTAATATATTATAAGATTTTATTTGACTTTCAATATATAAAAATGATAATTAATTAATTATTTATTAATTAATTATTTGAATAATGAATTAATAAAATATTTTTAATAGATATTGATTTTATTGAAAATAACATTTTTATATCTTTTAAATTTATATAAAAATAATAATAAAAATATTTTTGTTTAAATATCATTTAATCTATTATTTAATAAATATCAAAAATTACTCTTTTTCATTAAGTGGTTTAGTTTTCCTTGTTAAATAATCCAAAACCTTTTCATCATCTTTAACAAAAGGACTCAAAATCTCATAAACTTTCTTATGAAAATTATCAATATAATTTATCATATCCTTACTAAGTAATTTTAAATCAATTAATTTCCTTTCATAAGGTAAATAAGTCAAATTTTCAAAACCTAATTTATTGTTTTCTTTTTTAACAACTAAAACACTATTTTCAATTCTAATACCAAAAGAATCCTTTTCATAATACCCAGGTTCATTAGTAATAACATTTCCTTCATTCAAAGGTTCTCCATAAGGACCTTCATGAACATTTAAAAAGTGTCCAACACCATGTGAAGTTCCATGTTTATAATCTTCACCAACTTGCATAAGAAAACTTCTAGGGACAGTATCAAGATTTCTTAAAGTAGAACCTTTCTTAAAAATTAATCTTTCCAAAGATAAATTACCTAATAAAACTCTAGTATACATTTCTTTTTCTTTATCTTTTGCATTTCCAAAA
>JAEEGK010027473.1_pt1 | contig 11487 bp, 11 predicted proteins | sample 8958771 | NCBI WGS metagenome assembly JAEEGK01 (sample SAMN16246547, study PRJNA631951) | gut metagenome | biome: gut microbiome; feature: rumen; material: SC-attached | host: Bos | place: Iran: Karaj | collected 2018-10 | reverse complement strand
TCTGGATCTTCTTGGGCTAATTTGTGTTTGACTTTGCCTAAGTGTGACATTAAGACAACTCTAGCACCTTTAGCGAGTAATTCTTTAATGGTTGGTAAGGCGGCGGCGATACGGTTATCATCACGGATTGCACCATCTTTTAGAGGGACGTTGAAGTCAACACGAACGATGACTCTTTTGCCTTCTAAGTTGGTCATTTCTTTAACTGTTAACATAGTTAAGATTCCTTTCTTCATAAATAACGGCACCCATAGTAAATGAGCGCCGTATATTTCTATGGGTTAATTAAACTAAATTAATTAGCACTTTTCCGCAAAGTATTTAATGGTGCGGACCATTTGAGATGTATAGGAGTTTTCGTTGTCATACCAAGAGACGACTTGAACTTCATATAAACCATTGCCTAAATCAATAACCATTGTTTGTGTGGCATCGAATAAGGAACCGAATCTCATACCGATAACATCGGAGGAAACGATTTGGTCTTCGTTGTAACCGAAGGATTGGTTAGCAGCAGCTTTCATAGCAGCGTTGATGGCTTCAGCGGTAACGTTTTCACCTTTAACAACGGCTGTTAAGATTGTTGTGGAACCGGTAGCAACTGGAACACGTTGGGCAGAACCGATGAGTTTGCCATTGAGTTCTGGGATAACTAAGCCGATAGCTTTAGCAGCACCTGTGCTGTTTGGAACGATGTTAGCAGCACCGGCACGGGCTCTACGTAAGTCACCTTTTCTGTGTGGACCATCAAGAATCATTTGGTCACCTGTATAGGCGTGGATTGTGCTCATGATACCGGATTGGATTGGAGCATAATCATTTAAGGCTTTAGCCATTGGGGCTAAGCAGTTTGTTGTACAAGAAGCAGCGGAGATAACGTTGTCTTCTTTTGTGAGTGTCTTTTCGTTAACACCGAAGACGATGGTTGGTAAGTCTTTACCAGCTGGAGCGGAGATAACGACTTTACGAGCACCGGCTTCAACGTGAGCCATGGCTTTATCTTTGGAGCAGTAGAAGCCTGTGCATTCGAGCACGACATCAACTTTTAATTCTTTCCAAGGTAAGTCTTGGGCTTTTGGACGAGCATAGATGGTAATTTCTTTGCCGTCGACTGTAATGGAACCTTCTTTGAGGATGGTTTTGCCATCTTCAGCTAATTCTGGTTCTTTGCTGGAAACGGTGTGTAAGTTTTCACCGATACGACCAGCGTAACCGCCTTGAGCGGTATCATATTTTAATAAGTTAGCGAGCATCTTTGGGGAAGTTAAGTCGTTGATGGCAACGATTTCGTAACCTTCTGCACCAAACATTTGTCTGAACGCTAAACGGCCAATACGACCGAATCCGTTAATTGCAACTCTGACATTTGACATGTAATTTATGCCTCCTTTATTTGTCACTGCGATTATATATTACTTATATTAAATATAAGTTGCAAGAAAAAAGCACATAATCTTTTTACGTGCTTATATTTATAAAAGATATAAATAGAAGATTACATCTCCACTATTCCTTCAAATAGCGTTGATAAATTGATATCTAAGGCTTTGGCAATTTTATTCAAAACATTAATGGTAGGATTACGTGATCCTCTTTCTAAATCACATAAGTAATTACGGTTGATTTCCGCTTCTAAAGCGAGGTCTTCCATCGACCAGTTTTTCTGCTGTCTTAAGTATCTTATGCGAGCGCCTAATTGTTTATTAATTGTCATTATTTAGCCTCTCATATAAAGCGTGAATAGAACGGAATAAATGGTTAACATTACTTTTAGTAATGGGTTTCTTAAACTTTTCAGAAAGAAGGTCGGCTAATTCTTGAAGAGATGCCGCTTCATTTTGTAGTCTCAAATGGCAGAGTTCTCTCTCTTTTAAGTTGGAAATATTATCGATACCAAGAGCTTGCTCAATATAGGAAATCTCTTCCGCTTGACGAGAACCAGTTTCAATCGTTCTTTTCATGTTAGCGGTATCCATATTTGTCAAACGATTAGCGTTATTCATTAAGTCTCTATTAGCGCGTATATCTTCAAATTCTAAGCAGGAAGAAACCGCTCCTACCATAATAAGGAAGTTAGATATTTGGTCACTCTTTTTAAAATAGATGACATATTCATCACGACGATGCGTAATCTTTGGTTCGATATTGCTGTTTTTATATTTCGCAAATAGCTTTGCTAACCATTTAGCGTAGTTTTCACTATTTAAAGCGATTTCTAGATGATAATTACTAGTGATTGGGGAATTAACACTACCCGCGGCTAAAAAGGCGCCAATGAGGTAGCCAGAAATAGTATCATCGTTTTTAACAATGTTTTTGCTAATCTTACCTTCTAAGAAGGAGATTTCTAAATCATCCATGATTGCTTCACTAGCGTCACTAATTTCAATCATGTAGGACTTACTCTTATCGAGGTTTCTTTTTTCTTTAACGATTAATTCCGCATTAGCGTGATATATCTCATTAATTGTTTCAAAGATAAAACGCCCAATCTTTGCGTTTTCTGTATTGAGCTGTAATAAAGTCTTTTTATGTCTAAAAACTAAAGAACCATTAATTCTAATATAGGCTGAAAGAAGGGCTCTTAAACGATCCCCTGACGTGTAAACGTTAGAGGCTAACTCCTCCTTAACCTGACTAGTAAATGAGTTCTTATTACGCATTTTATTTCTTTAAATATTCTAAGATGGCTTTACAAGCGGCTTTGCCATCGACTTCAGATAAATAGATTTGTCTAATATCACGTGGAAGAATATCACCACCAGCGTAAAGACCTTCGACACTTGTTTGTTTGGTCTTTGGATCGACTGGAATGGTACCCCATTCATTAGTGACTCCTGGAATCTTAATATATGTAGAGTTTGGAATTTGTCCAACAAGCGGGAAAACACCTTGCACTTCAAGAGTTTTTTCTTCACCAGTTTCAACGTTTTTAATAATCGCCCCTGTGACTTTATCATCACCTAAGATAGCCACTGGAACATATGGAGTTAAAATTGTTGTGTTTGGTAAAGCATTGATTTCATCAACAAGGTATTTATTACCTCTAAATTCATTTCTTCTATGAATTAAATAAACGTGATGGGCAAGGTCCGCCATATAGATGGCTTCTTTAAGCGCGGTATTACCACCACCAATCATTAAGACATCTTGACCTTTAAAGAAATGACCATCACAAACCGCACAATAGGTCACACCATGACCAAATAATCTTTCTTCATTTGGTAAACCTAATTGTCTTTCTTTTGTACCAGAGGCAATGATTACTGTTTTAGCCGCGTATTTACCTTGTGGGGTTTCTAAATAGAAAAGACCATCTTCTTTAGTTAAGGAAGTCACTTCTTCAGGAATCATTTCCACTTCCGCTTTGTTAAGCCAAGTAAAGAATTCCATGGCTAAATCTGGACCAGGGATTTTAGTAAAGCCTGGGTAATTATCAACACGTGGCGCAATATTAATTTTGCCACCTGGTGTGCTATATTCAAAAACTGCGACATCTAAGCCCGCTTCTTTAAGGATAATCGCGCTTCTAATGCCACATGGACCAGCACCGATAATTAATGTGTCATAAATTTTCATAAGAGAAGACCTCCTAACTCATTATATGAAGAAACTGCAAATTTAGCGGCTTTGATGCTTTTAATTTCTCTTGGACCCCAAGTGACTAACATCGCATCAGTACCAGCGTTACATGCCGTTTCATAATCAATATCGTTATCACCAATATAAAGGACTTTGCCTTTATCTGCAATTGCTAAACGCTCTAAGGCTTTATTGATGCCTAATGGGCTTGGTTTAGGAGCGTTAACATCATCCGCGGAGATGACAACATCAAATAAACCATCAATATGAGCAACTTCTAAAGAATATTTGGTTAAAGGTGCACCCTTATTAGTAACCACCCCTAATAGATAACCAGCTTCTTTAAGCTTCTTTAAAGTTTCAATTTCATTATCAAAAGCCTTCACATATGGAAGATAGAGTTCTCTAGAAGTTTCTTGGAAAGCTTTATATATTTCTTCAAATGGATAATCTGGGAATTCATCAACGAGTGTCTTTTTAATTGGAGGACCTGAAAAATAGATTAATTCTTCTCTAGTTCTAATCTTCGCGGGTCTATATTTCTTATAGAGGGCGAAAAAGGACTGAATAAGCATTTCATCAGTATCACAAAGAGTGCCATCTAAATCAAAAAGAAGAACTCTGTATTTATGCATGTTGCGCCTCTTTATATTTAAATCCATCAATAGCCATTGGCACACTGATACCAAGGCCTAATAAAAGTGAAATACCAATTGTTAATAAAATTAAGCCTTCATTAAAGCCGTTATAGGCGAGGAACACTTCAAATGGATTGTGGTTCATTTTATAGATGGCTAATGCAATTAGACCACTGGCCACTACGATAAGAATGAGTGAAGAGATAATACCGACTTTCTTATCGTTTTTCTTGGCCTTAAAGGTGTTGTTTTTCTTTCTTAAAATATTTCTCACGATGTGATTAATGATAATGAGTAAGGTACCACCAATAACAAAGACCATCGCCCAGGCCCAAGACCAGAAGCCTTTTTCACCCATTTTGAAGGAGCCGGTTCTTAAAGGTTCAAGAACTAATCTTGTCATACCATACCAAATGATATAGCCAAAACCGACATCACCAAATTCAACATGTTTTCTTAAGGCTTTACCAAAGACGTGAGCTAAAACAAAGTAACCTAATAAGTTAATAACCCCTTCGATGAAGAATAATGGGAGATACGTTTGTTCAGTACCCACTAAAGAAGAAAGATCTGCATCTGAAGTGAATTGACCATTTCTCCAAATGATTTCTGGTAACCATTTAAGATATGCGATATCAACAGCGGCGCCATGCACTTCAACGTTAAAGAAGTTGCCCCATCTACCAATGGCTTGGGCAATCAAAATAGCGGGTAAAGCAATATCAAAGATGACCCAGATAGATTTACCACGGTTACGCCATAAATACCAAATAACACCAACGATGATACCTGCAGGAGCACCCGCCATAATGGTTAAGCCACCTTTCCAGATCGCAAAAACATCGAGGAAGTTACCACCCGCAAATTCATGCCAGTTACCAACAACATAACCGATACGTCCACCGATAATACCGGCAGGGAAGGCCACAAAGAATGTGGATTCTAAGATACCATGTTCACCATATTCCTTATACATGTAGTGATCGCATAAGAAATAAACGAGAATCGCACCACTTAAAATACAAATCGCATAGAAGGCAATATTTGGAGAGCCATCACCTGGTCTAACAAAACCATCACTAAAGGAAATACCATTTATTAATGGATATGTTAAATATGGCGCTAAACCGTTTGTCCAAATAAAGAAGAAGAAAGTAGCAACGACAGAACCAATGATTTGGATTCTAAACAACCACTTATCAAGCTTTTCTGGGATATTTCTTCCATAGTAATGGAGAATAAATGCGTGAACTGCAATTAATAAACCACCGCTGAATAAGATACCACCAAGCACTAATTGGATAACATAGAGGGCACTTGGAGTGGCTTTAAGGATTTGATAAATAAATAAAGAAGCAACAACAAAGGCGATAATACCACCGATTATAGTGGCGCCAACTTTAGTGAAGTGTTTTTTATAATCCACTTCAATCATTGGGGTTTTAACTAAACTAATCGTGAAATAAAGACCTATCACTATCGCGGCAATAAAGGCTGCCATAAAGATAGATGTAAAAACAATACCTAATACCATAATCTATTCGTAATGCTCCTTTTTTAATACTTTCTTTAAGTAGGAACCAGTATAGGAAGCAGGATTAGCCGCTACTTCTTCTGGTGTACCTGTGGCAATTATTTTACCACCAGCGTCACCACCATCTGGTCCTAAATCAATAATATAATCAGCTACCTTGATAACATCAAGATTGTGCTCAATAACTAAAACTGTATCACCATGATCCACGATACGCTGTAAGACTTTAATTAATCTCTTCACGTCATCAGTGTGCAAACCGGTTGTTGGTTCATCAAGAATATATAATGTCTTACCTGTTGGACGTTTTTGTAGTTCGCTAGCGAGTTTAACACGTTGGGCTTCACCACCACTTAATGTGGTTGCAGGTTGACCTAATTTAATATAGCCTAGACCAACGTCATATAAGGTTTGAATGCGTTTAGCTAAGGACGGTCTATTAGCGAAGAAATGTAAAGCATCTTCAACGGTCATTTCTAAAACATCATAGATGCTCTTACCTTTGTAGGTGACTTGTAATGTCTCTTCGTTATAGCGTTTGCCGTTACAAGCATCACACTTAACATAGACATCTGGTAAGAAGTTCATTGGAATACGAGTGACACCCGCACCACCACATTTTTCACATCTACCACCTTCAACATTAAAGGAGAATCTGCCTTTATCATAGCCTCTAGCTTTAGCCTCAACAGTTTCTGCGAATAAGGTTCTAATATCATCAAATAACTTAACGTATGTCGCAGGGTTACTTCTTGGAGTTCTACCAATTGGTTCTTGGGTAATATCAATAACTTTATCAATATTTTCAAAACCACTGATGGATTTCACTTCACCCGCAAAAGCTGGTTCACCGAAGAAGTGTTCTGTTAAATGATTAAATAGTGTTTGGTTAATAAGTGTGGACTTACCGCTACCAGAAACACCAGTCACAGCGACGAATTTACCTAGAGGTATATCAACGTTTACTTTCTTTAAGTTGTTGCAAGATGCACCTCTAATTTTGATAAATAAACCATTACCTTCTCTTCTTTTCTTAGGGATAGGAATATATTCTCTTTCGGAAAGATAAGCGCCAGTAATACTTTTTTCATTTTTAGCGATTTCCTCTGGTGTGCCAGCAGCGACAACTTCACCACCGTGTATACCAGCGCCTGGACCAATATCAACAACGTAGTCCGCGCTTCTAATCATTTCTTCGTCGTGTTCGACAACGATTAAAGTGTTGCCGATATCGCGCATCTCTTTCATGGTTTTGATAAGTTTTTCACTATCTCTACTATGTAAACCAATTGATGGTTCATCCATAACATATAAAACACCTGTTAATTTACTGCCGATTTGTGTGGCTAATCTAATACGTTGAGATTCACCACCACTTAAAGTCATCGCGAGTCTTGTTAATGTTAAATATTCAAGACCAACGTCACATAAGAAAGATGTACGGTTAACAACTTCTTTTAAGACTAAATCCGCGATCTTGTTTTCGGATTCACTGAGCTTATTAGGTAATTTAACGCACCAATCTCTTAAATCTTTTAACTGTAAAGCGGAGACATCATAAATATTCTTTTTATCAATCTTCACACTTAAAGCGGCTTCGTTTAATCGTTTACCATGACATGTCGTACATTCATGATCGCTCATAAATGTCTCATAGTAGTCTCTCATCCAATCAGAGGTGGTATCGTTATAAAGTCTTTCAATCTTCACTTTGATACCTTCAATGACTTGGTTTCTATGCATGGTGTTACCGCTGCTACTCTTAAGAGTGTATTGATGGGCTACTGGAGAACCGTATAAAACGATTCTTTGTTGATCCATTGTTAAATCATTCCAAGGTTTATCCATTGGAACGTTATATAAATTACAAAGCAAAACAAATTCAGTCCATTCAAGGTTTTGACTACCAACGATATGGGCTAAATATTTAACACAACCTTCATTAATGCTTAATTTTGGATTAGGAATGAGTTTACGAATATCGCATTCTCTTTTCATGCCTAAACCACGACAGTCTGGGCAGAAACCTAAAGGTGAGTTAAAGGAGAATAAACGTGGTTCCACTCTTGGAACAGAGAAACCACATTTAGGACATGTATGTTTATCGGATAATAATCTTTCTTCTTCCCCATTTAAGATAATGAGTAAACCCTTAGAGAAGTTAAGACATGTTTCAATTGATTCAAAGACACGACTTCTCACATCAGGTTTAATGATTAAACGGTCAACGACAATATCAATACTGTGCTTTTTATTCTTTTCTAAAGCCGGCACTTCTTCTAGTGTCATGATGACATTGTCCACTCTCACACGGTTAAAGCCATCTTTTCTAATCTTATCTAGGACATCTTTTTGTGTACCTTTTTCCGCGTGAACAATTGGGGATAATAATTGTATTTTGCTTCCTTCTGGATAAGCCATGACCACATCAGTCATCATAGTGACAGAGAAGGAAATAATTGGTTCGTTATGATTTGGACAATATGGAATACCAATACGGCCAAATAAAAGTCTTAAATAGTCATAGATTTCAGTCACTGTACCAACAGTACTTCTTGGGTTATGAGAAACAGACTTTTGATCAATCGCAATACTTGGTGATAAGCCTTCAATTGCATCAACATCTGGCTTATCAAAGTTACCAAGGAACTGTCTAGCATAGCTAGATAATGATTCCATGTATCTTCTTTGACCTTCAGCGAAGATGGTATCAAACGCTAAAGTGGATTTACCAGAACCTGATAAACCAGAAAAAACCACTAATGAATCTTTAGGTATCGAAACATCAATGTTTTTGAGATTGTTCTCTCTAGCGCCTTTAACAATAATTTTCTTTTCCATATCTGTAGTCTTCGATATTTTATCAAATATTCGAAAATATAACTATATAAATGCGCTGATAGATAAAAATAAAGCACCCCTTTCGAGGTGCTCATTTAAACTTTTTTGTTAATTAGTCTAACAAATTGTTATCAAGGATAACTTTGCCATACGCCATACCAAGTCTGAATGAACTCTTGGTATTGTAGTGCATGTTATCGCCACCTGGACTGCCTGGCTTTAATTCATTAGCATCAGTTGCTTCTTCATTAGCGTATGTGTCAACGAGGAAGTTCATATTATTAGAATCAGCAAATTGCTGTTTTTGAGCGTTCATATCCGCTGGTTTTGTCCAGGCGGTATTTTTGCCTTGATAGACCATGCCGTCGATGAAAGCAATATTAGCACCTTCGCCTTGTGAAGCATATTCTTTGAAGTCTTCTCTAAATTGAGCGACAAGGTCGCCTAATCTTTGAGCATATTTAGCGGTCTTAGTGCCACCATCACAATCGCTTTCGCCTTGATGCCATAGCCAACCTTTGATAACCGGTTTCTTTCCTGTGGCTTCTTCAATTAAATCAAGATTATTTTTTAAGAATGGTGTTAAAAAGTCCGAATAAAGTGTATGTTCAACTGTCGTGCCATCTTCATTTTTAACTAGCCAGTTTTTACCTTCTGCGGAACTACCTGATTGAGCAAAGCCACTACCGGAAGAGGACATCTTTATAAAGTAAATTGGTTTTTCAGCGGTAGCTTTATCTTTTAAAGCGTAAGCACAACCTAATTCAGGGCCAATCATGCTATCAGTGTGACCCATACCAATCTTAGTGTCTAAGAATTTTCCTTTAATCTTATCTTCTGTATTGGAGGCATGTGGTTGTCTATCAGCTCGTGATTGACCACCAGTATTATAATTATCGCGGCTTAATTCACCATAACCATTGCCATAAAAGCTAGTTTTAACTGATTCAATTCCATCAATACAGCATTGACCATCTTCAATGCCTAAATCTTTAAAAGCACTAGTTAAATATGATGTATCAGTAGCGCTTTTACCATAAGCGGTGTTGCCTTCCATATTGGATTGACCACTCATCACAAAGACGATTGGGCGATCTTCTTTTTCCGGCTCTTTGCTTGTTTCGCCACCATTATTACAGCCTGTTACTGTCATGGCTAAAAAGCCGACGCTTAATAAAAGTAATTTTTGTAATTTTTTCATAGAATGCTCCTATAAAATTTTTGAACGTTTATATTATTTTAACACTTATCCTAGATAAGACAAAGAATTTATATTCAAAGAAAAACTCCTTTTTAAAAGGAGTATTTATTAACTGGTCGGAACGATCAGATTTGAACTGACGACCCCTTCCACCCCAAGGAAGTGCGCTACCAAGCTGCGCTACGTCCCGATGACGTATAGTCATTATATCTTAATAATGAGCAATAATCTTTTCTATTTCGTGATCTTTGATGAAATCGATACGGTCATAGAAATCTTCTTCATCGTGATCAGGTAGTTCAAAGGCATCAATTAATCTTAATAAGGCATCTTCAGGAATAGGGAATTCTCTTTCTCTATTTTGTTTTAAAACTAGGTCTTTACTAATTTGGAAACAGACTAGGTCTATTTCATCATAGAAATCTTTATATTGTTTGATATTATCGAAGCGGTATTCTTTCTTGGCATTAGTAGCGTCCAACACGACGATACCGTCTTTATCTTCGCTATAGCTTCTAGCGAGGCTATAGAAAAGTTTCCAGACGAGTTCGTCTTGGCTTAAATCTTGCTGATGGCCAGTAATCTCCTTTCGGAGTTGGTCACTACTAATGATATAAACATGTTTTTCTTTATCTTGCATTAAGGCATTGGAAAAATATGATTTACCACTACCAGGAACGCCAGAAAGAACAATTAATCGATTCATAGTTTTTAGAGCAAAGAAAAAGTGAATTATCAAATCCACTATTTCATTTTAGGTTTTCTTATTTTGCTAAGCGCTTTTCAACTTCAGCGTTAACATCGCCATCTTGTAAAGCAACTTCAAGTAAAGCGATAACATCTTCTTCAGCAAGAAGACCGCTCTTGACGACTTTACGAGTAGCTTTCTTTAAGTCTTTTTTAATAACTTTTAATAATGCTTCATTTTCTTTTCTAACAGCAATTTTTCTTTTGACACTAGAAAGAAGAGCGTCAGGGACGTATTGAGAAATGATTTTCTTTCCTTCACGCCATTGACGATAGCAATATGTATGACCGCTAATTTGTTTCACGGAGATATAGCCGCATGGTAAGTTAGCGATGTTCTTTTGCACTTGCGCGTATTCATCAATAATTTGCACAAGAGCTTCTACTTCTCTTAGATCTTTTTTCATAATACGATTATCCTTAACCTACTGCAAACATTATATATAAAACATAATTTTGTTGCAATAATTTTATTTTGAGGGTTAGAAAAATGAAAAAGGTGATACAAAGTATCACCTATTTTTATTTATCTTTTAACTAGATAACCACTATTCTTTGGTAACTTCTTTGACCACTGAAGCAATTGAGGCGACCTTGTCTAAATTGCTTGGTAAGAAGATCTTTGTGGCTTTGCCATCTGCAATTTTGCCTAAGGACTCGTAGTATCTTAATGTTACGACGGCATCGATAGGTTTTGAAGCATTGAGCATCTTGAGACCTTCGGCTTCCGCTTCTCTAACAGCGCGGATACCATCAGCTTCGGCTTTCTTGACTTGTCTTAAGGATTCAGCTTCACCTTCAGCGCGTAAGATAGCCATTTGTTTTTCCGCTTCGGCGTTAAGAATGGCGGATTGTTTTTGACCTTCAGCCACGAGAATGGCGGATTGTTTTTGACCTTCAGCGAGAAGGACTTTTTCTCTCTTTTCACGTTCCGCTTTCATTTG
>JAEEGK010027472.1_pt1 | contig 11487 bp, 8 predicted proteins | sample 8958771 | NCBI WGS metagenome assembly JAEEGK01 (sample SAMN16246547, study PRJNA631951) | gut metagenome | biome: gut microbiome; feature: rumen; material: SC-attached | host: Bos | place: Iran: Karaj | collected 2018-10 | reverse complement strand
TTGTCGTATCCGGACCCAGCGGCGCCGGGAAAGGAACGATTTGCAGTCTGTTGCGTAAAGAACTGCCGGAGCTTTCCTATTCGGTTTCCGTTACGACACGGGAACCCAGAGAAGGAGAAGTGGACGGTCGGGATTATTTTTTTAAAACCGTTGCCCAGGTAAAGGACATGATATTCCGGGGCGAACTGCTGGAATATGCCCAGGTTTACGGTAATTATTACGGTACACCAAAGCCTTACGTGATGAATTTATTGAATGAAGGCAAAGATGTTTTGCTGGAAATTGATATCCAGGGTGCGCTTCAGATTAAAAAGGTTTTTCCTGACGGCGTATTTATTTTTGTGGTGCCGCCCTCGTTGGAAGAATTGCGCGCCCGTATCTATAAACGCGGTACGGATGCGGAAGATGTAATTGAAAAGCGCCTGAAAGCGGCAACCAGCGAACTGAGCTATGCCAGTGAGTACGATTATATTATCGTCAATGATGTAGCGGAAAAAGCAACGAAGCGTGTTTTGACGTTGCTGGAAGCAGAGCGTTATCGTGCAGGACGTACATATTTTTTGGTTGATAAGATGTTACAGAAACAGGAAAATAAGTAATTTGTTTTACAGGAGGAATAATTATGAGCATGGTGAATCCCTCAATTGATAAACTGGCGACAATGGTTGACAGTAAGTATACCCTGGCTATACTGGCTGCCAAACGTGCGCGTGAACTGACAAAACCGGGCCAGTCTCTTCCCGGAAAAGAGGTCAGCATCGCATTGAAGGAAGTTGGCGAGAAAAAAATAACCTATACCCGTAAAAAGTAATGGAGCAATGATTATGCTGAAAGGGAAAAAGATTGTTCTTGGCGTAACCGGCGGTATTGCCATTTATAAAGCGGTTGACCTTGTCAGCAAGCTGCGGAAGCAGGGAGCCGAGGTTCGTGTTGTCATGACGGAGCATGCGGCAAAATTCGTTTCCCCGTTGCTTTTTGCTGAAATCAGCGGGCATAAGTGTGCCGTTTCCATGTGGGACGGACGGGATGAATTTAACGTAGAGCATATTGCGCTGGCAAACTGGGGGGACCTGCTTCTGGTGGCGCCGGCTACAGCGAACATCCTGGCCAAGATGGCCTGCGGTCTGGCTGATGATTTACTAAGTACGGTGCTCCTCGCAGCTTCCTGCCCGAAAATCGTATGTCCGGCTATGAATACGGGCATGTATGAGAATCCTGCTACTCAGGATAACATGAAAACACTGGTCAGCAGGGGAATTACCGTTATGGAACCCGCCAGCGGGGAACTGGCCTGCGGTACATCCGGAGCTGGCCGTCTGCCGGAAGTTCCGGAAATCATTGCGTATCTGGAACGCTTTCTGGCACAGCGGGAAGGCGATATGCGTGGCCTGAAAGTAATGGTTACGGCGGCCGGTACCCGTGAACCGATTGATCCGGTGCGCTTTGTAGGGAACCGGAGCAGTGGAAAGATGGGATACTCCATCGCCAGACAGGCTTTGCTGCGGGGTGCGGACGTGACGTTGATCACAGGCCCTTCCGCTTTGACGCCGCCGCCCTATGCCAAGGTAGTTCGTGTGGAAACGACGCAGCAGATGCTGGATGCCTGTCTTGCCGTGTATCCGGATACGGATATTGTAATCAAAGCTGCCGCGGTTGCGGATTTTAAGCCGCGTTCTGTAGCGGATCAGAAAATCAAAAAAATTCACCCGGAAGACGGAATGACCATTGTGATGGACCAAAATCCTGATATCTTGAAAACGCTGGGCGGAATGAAAAAGCAACAGTTTTTAGTGGGCTTTGCGGCGGAAACGCAAAACCTGCTTGAAAATGCGGCGAATAAAGTGAAAAAGAAAAATCTGGATATGATCGTTGCCAATGATGTTTCGCTGAAAGGCGCCGGCTTCAATACGGATACCAACATTGTCAAGTTTTTGTATCCGGACGGGACGGTGGAAGCACTGGAGATTCTTTCCAAAGATGAGGTAGCTTCCATCCTGCTGGATCGTGTGATGGCAAAACGGCATTGATCTGTTTGAGAGTGTTACTGTTTTAATTTTTTGCTTATTGTTAATTGTTTTTTGAAACCGGAAAAACATTTCTGCTGTGAAATTACTGTGAAACGGTTGCATTGCTAAAAATATCTGTTATAATGGTTACGATAATTAAATAAAGCTCATCACGAGCGGTGGAGGGAACTGGCCCAGTGAAGCCGCAGCAACCATTGCAATTGCAAGATTGTCAAACGGTGCTAAGTCCTTACGAGAAATCGCAAGATGAGATCATAATAATTTTAAGATGCTCTCACATGTGCGAGGGCATCTTTTTTTAAGGAAAGGAGCATAAAAATGCGCAAATTATTTACTTCTGAATCCGTTACGGAAGGACATCCGGATAAAATTGCCGATCAGATTTCTGATGCGATCCTGGATGCTATTTTAGCGGAAGATCCGAATGGCAGGGTTGCCTGTGAAACCGTAGTAGCTACCGGCCAGATCCATATCGTAGGCGAAATTTCAACGACTTGTTTTGTGGACATACCTAAAATTGCCAGAGAAACAGTGTTGGGTATCGGCTATGACAGGGCAAAATATGGTTTTGATGGTTCTACCTGCGGTGTGTTGATTTCCATTGACGAACAGTCCAGTGATATTGCTATGGGCGTAGATAAATCTAAGGAAGCAAAAGAAGGTTCCGCTGCGGAAGACGAAGCCGGCGCCGGTGATCAGGGCATGATGTTCGGCTATGCCTGTGATGAAACACCGGAACTGATGCCGCTGCCGATTTCCCTGGCCCACAAACTGGCACGCAGGCTTACCGAAGTTCGGAAGAACAAAACGCTGACCTATTTACGTCCTGACGGAAAAACTCAGGTCACGGTAGAATATGAGGATGAAAAACCGGTTCGCGTGGACACCATTGTTATCTCCACCCAGCATGATCCAGATGCGACCCAGGAACAGATCCGCAGGGATATGATTGAACTGGTTATCAAGGAAGTGGTACCTGCAGAACTGTTGGATGAAAATACCAAATACTTTATCAATCCTACCGGCCGTTTTGTGATTGGCGGTCCCCAGGGGGACAGCGGTCTGACTGGACGTAAAATTATTGTGGATACCTATGGCGGTATGGCCCGTCATGGGGGCGGCGCGTTCAGCGGTAAGGATCCTTCCAAGGTGGACCGTTCCGCTGCGTACGCGGCACGTTATGTGGCAAAAAATATTGTGGCGGCAGGGCTGGCAAAGCGTTGTGAGATCCAGCTGGCGTATGCGATCGGTGTAGCGCAGCCTGTTTCTATTTTGGTGGATACCTTTGGTACCGGCGTCATTGCAGACGACAAGATTGCAGAACTGGTACGCAAAAACTTCTCCTTAAGTCCGACGGGTATTATCCGCAGCATGGATCTGCGCCGTCCGATTTACAAACAGACTGCTGCTTACGGACATATGGGGCGGACCGATATCGACGTTCCGTGGGAACACACAGATAAAGCTGCAGCATTAAAAGAACAGGCCGGAATTTAGCAGTTTCTTTACAAAACAGAAAATAAATACTATAATTAGTGTATATTAAATAGCTGGTGCACGAATATTATAGTATCTTATATGTGCCCTGAAGCTAAAAAAATGTACAGTACTATAGTTATTAAAGTCGGGGAGACCGGGTTGCGCATGGCGCTTGAAAGGACTGAGTAAAATAGGCTTAACATCTAGACAGAAACAAATTGCGGAAATTGTCAGGCTGGAAGGTCCTATTACAGGACAGCACATTGCGGATAAATTAAATGTGACAAGGGCGGCGTTGCGCTCCGATCTGGCCATTTTGGTCATGAGCGGCGTGATTGACGCGCGCCCCAAAGTCGGCTATTTCTTTAATGGCAAAAGTACGCTGGGATTACTGACGGAAGAGGTTTCTGTTATTTTGGTATCTGATATCCAGTCATCGCCGGTCGTAATCAAAAATTCAAAAAGTGCATATGATGCTATAATCAGCATGTTTGTAGCCGATGTTGGCTCGGTCTATGTAGTGGATGAGAGAAACCTGTTGGTTGGTGTTGTTTCACGTAAAGATCTTCTGAAACTGGCTACCAACAGTAATGGTGATATGAAGACGATACCTGTCGTCATGGCGATGACACCGCTTTCAAAAATGGTCATGGTTTTTCCCGATACGACGGTAGCTGCTGCGGCAAGGAAGGTAATTGATAATCAAATCGACAGCCTTCCCGTGGTTCGTTGTGTCGATAAAAAAACAAATGACTATGAGATTGTAGGCCGGATTACCAAAACGAATTTTACAAAGCTGTTTGTTGATATTGCAGAGGGAAGGGAAGTGAGTCATCATGACTGACAGTAACCCGATTATCTACGCATTGTCAGATTCAATTGGCGGAACGGCTGAGTCTGTTATTAAGGCAACGGTCAGCCAGTTTACGGAAACAAAGTTTGATGTGATACGGGTTCCTTATATAAATAATAAAGAACAGATTGACGAGGCTCTGGAGGAAGCGGCACGACATAAGGCCGTGGTGTGTTATACGATTGTAAACCCGCGCCTTCGTGAACATCTTGCGGACAGAGCTGTGGAATTGCAGATACAGGTGGTTGATGTTCTGGGTCCTATGTTGCGGGCCATCCAGAAGAATTCCGGATTGCTTCCCAAAAACCAGGCGGGATTGATTCATGCGCTGGACCATGAATATTTCAAACGTGTAGAAGCGGTAGAATTTGCGGTTAAGTATGACGATGGTAAGAATCCGTTGGGCCTTTTAAAGGCGGATATCGTTATTATCGGTGTATCGCGCACATCTAAAACGCCGTTGTCCATGTACCTGGCCCATAAACAGCTTAAAGTAGCTAATGTCCCCTTAGTACCGGAAGTTGTTCCCCCGCCGGAACTGTTCAAGGTACCGCACCATAAAATTATCGGTCTCCTGATTGATCCGTACAAACTGACCGATATCCGTATGACCCGTCTGAAAGCAATGGGGCTTTCTGAAGATGCTACCTATGCAGATGTGGACCGCATCAACGAAGAACTGGATTATGCCAAAGGGATCATGCGGCGGGTGCACTGCATGATTATCAATGTGTCGAATCGTGCTATTGAAGAGACTGCCGGTATTATTCTGGATTATTATTATAAGAATAATGCAGCCCGCCGGTAAGGAGCAGCTATACTGATTATGAATGTTCGAGAATATACAGAAGGGCTGGAACAGAAGAATCTGATGCCCTGGGCCTGCAAGAGCGCAGCTTCCCACCGTCTGTCGGAGGAGCCGCAGGATGATTTGCGCACCGCGTTCCAGCGGGATCGGGACCGTATTATCCACAGCAAAGCGTTCCGGTCCCTGAAGCATAAAACCCAGGTCTATCTGTCACCGGGCGATCATTATCGTACCCGCCTGACCCACAGCATGGAGGTCTCACAGATTTCCCGTACGATCGGCCGTGCGTTGCGACTGAATGAAGATATGATAGAAGCTGCTGCACTGGGCCATGATCTGGGACATACGCCTTTTGGTCATGCCGGGGAGCGGGCTATCAATAAATATACGGGTCATTTTACACATAACGAGCAAAGTATCCGGGTGGTTACGTATTATGGCCGGCAGGGACGAGGTCTGAATCTGACGGCGGAAGTGCAGGATGCAATCTTGTGTCATACCGGGGAAAAACTCCCGGGTACACTGGAAGGCACTATTGTACGCCGGTGCGACCGTATCTGTTATTTGTGTTCCGATTTGGATGACAGTATCCGGGTCGGGCTGGCCGGCCCTGATAAACTGCCGGGGATTGTGGCCATGCGTTTGGGAACACAGCCAACCCAGATTCTGGATATACTGGTTCACAATATTGTTGAATGCTCTGCCGGTAAAGATAAAATAATTTTAGATTCGTATTATGACGAAGCGGTAGAGGAGTTCCGCGACTTTATGTTTGCTTACGTGTATGAATGCCCTGCACTGGAAAAGGAACACCAGAAAGCAGAGCATGTGATCATGAGTCTGCTGGATATGTATGAAAAGGAACCACAGCTGCTTCCGGAAGATGTTCAGTTGAATTTTGACCGCTTTGGCAAAATGACCGCGATTGTGGATTATGTGGCAGGGCTGACAGATTTAAGCGCTGTCAGGATGTTCAATCAGCACTTTGTGCCAAAGGTCAGCGAATAAGGGAAACGTTTGATATAATTAATCCTTGTTTTTTATAATAGAGATATTGATGAAAGACTCTTATTGAATTTCATAACAGGAGCAACGGATAAGCGACTGAATACAAAACAGTCGCTTACGTTTTTTATTAATCAGTGTTTCATAAACTAAAGTGTCAAGTGTTTTTGCGTGAAAAAAGAGGATTTTTTAATGAAATATAGAATAAGTAATTGAAATTCGATAATAAGGAACCTACGATTGATGGATCAGCAGTATGAAGATTTTAAAAAACAGGTAAAAGACAGCTCTGATATCGTCGATGTCATCGGCGGTTACATCTCGCTGCAGAAAAAAGGGCGTTACTATTGGGCCTGCTGTCCGTTTCACGGGGAAAAGACACCTTCATTCAGTGTGGATAAGGAACGACAGTTTTTTTACTGTTACGGCTGTCATACCGGCGGAGATGTATTCACCTTTGTACAGAAAATAGAGAACAGCACCTTCCCGGAAGCGGTCAAGTCGCTGGCTGTGCGTGCCAATATCCCAATCCCCGAATCGCACCGGACGGCGGCTGATGTGCGCAGGGAAGAAAAACGAAAAGAGATGTACCGGATTAACGATCTGGCCTGTCGTTACTTTTCTGCGTGCCTGCACAAAACAAAATCCGGCCAGGCAGCGCTGGAATATTTTCATAACAGAGGGATTACCGATACGATTATTGAACGTTTCTCCCTGGGCTTTTCCCAGCCTTCTTTTAATGCGCTGCAGACGAACATGGTGAAAAAAGGCTGTACGTTGGAACAGCTTGCTGCTGCAGGGCTGATACGGAATAAGAACGGTCATTACAGCGATTTTTTTGTCAACCGGGTGATGATCCCTATCAAGGATCCGCGGGGAAAAGTGATTGCTTTCGGTGGCCGCGTGATGGACGACGGTCTGCCAAAGTATTTGAATACGGGGGAAACCGATATCTTTCAGAAACGGGAGACCTTGTTTGGCCTGGATGTGGCCCTCAAGCCGATTCGTGAAGCGAAGGAAGCGATTATCGTGGAAGGCTACATGGATGCCATCAGCCTTCATGCAGCCGGAATTAACCGGGTCGTAGCTTCCTTGGGGACTGCGTTTAGCGAGCAGCATGCGAAACTGCTTCACCGTATTACAGAGAATGTTGTGTTTGCGTATGACAGCGACGACGCGGGACGGCGCAATGCGGTACGGGCAGTCAGTATTGCCAAAAAGGCAGGGCTTTCGGTCCGGGTGCTGAATGTGCCGGAAGGCAAGGATCCGGATGAATATGTCCGCCGTGTTGGCAGAGATGCTTTTGAAAACCTGGTAAAAAACGCATGGAATGGCACAGAATTTCAGATCCGTTACACAATTTCCAAAAATAATGTTTCGGATCTGGCAGGAAAAGTTCAATGTGTGTCGAATATAATTCCGTACCTGCAGGAGTGCAGTACAGAGATAGAAGCTGCCGGGTACATTAAGTTCCTGGCGCAGCAACTGGTCATCGATGAAGGCCTGATCAGGGGGGAATACAGGAAAAAAGTTGTGGCGCGTCCGCTCCGCAACAATACGGTTCCCCAAACTTCCGGGCAATATTCGCAACCGGTTCCCAGCGTATTGGAGCAGGCAGAAAGTAATTTGTTATTGTTATTCTTCCGGTATTCCGGCATGATAGATTTTTACAGGGAAATCTTACAGCAGATTGGTTTTGTGTCTCCTGTCCGTCAGAGCATCTATGAAAAAATTTGCAAATTGGAAAACGCTGATTTTTCCATGGTCAAAGAGAGCTTGTTTGCAGCTGGTGACGCAGATATCAATACGGAAACCGCAAGAATTTTGGCTGGAGAAGATTTTGCAACCGATGAAGAAGACCGGAAGCGGATTGCGGACGACTGTATCCGTAAGATGCAGCAGAATTTTTTACAGCGTGCCTATGAGGATCACAGGCGCCTTGCAGATACGTATGCAAGCATGAATGATCCTAGATTTCATGAAGAGATAAAAATATGCAATGAGTTAAGAGGGAAGATTACAAATCTGTATGGCAACTAACAAGAAGAAATCTAACAAAAAACTGAATATGGAAATTGCAGAAGAAACGATTGCAGTGAAACCGAAAAAAGCGGTAAAACAGGATGGCAAAGCAAAGAAGGCGGCTGTAAAACCCGCAGCGGATGTAATATCCAAAAAGATGCCGGAAAAGACCGCGAAGAAGGAACCTGCAAAGGTTTCAGTCAAACCTGATGTGAAGAAACCTGTTGTTAAAGCAAAAAAACCTGCAGGTATTGCAGAAACCAAACCGGAAGAGGCTAAAAAACAGGCAAAAAAAGCAACGACGAAAAAGGTTGAGACTGATAAAAAGATTTCGGAAAAGCTTCAGGTTAAACCGAAGGACGCAAAGCAGTCTGCTGCCAAGCCGGAACCCGTAAAGAAATCTGCAGGTAAAGAAGCAAAGAAACCGGCAGTTAAAGCAGAAGAAAAGAAAACTGCAGGTAAAGAAACTAAGAAACCTACAGTTAAACAGGAAGTAAAGAAATCTGCAGCTAAAGAAGTAAAGAAGCCGGAAGTTAAAGCCGAAGAAAAGAAACCTGCGCTTAAAGAAGTCAAGAAACCGGCAGTTAAAGTAGAAGATAAGAAGTCTGCGGTTAAAGCTGTCGCAACCAAAAAATCTACAGCAAATTCCGCTAAAAAACCTGTAGCGAAGTTGGAAGCCATTGCCAAAGCTGAACCCCAAAAGACAAAGGCCAAACCGGAAACTACGACGACAGATATCGAAAAAGTGGAAGTAAAAGTTGCCGGGGAAAAGAAAGAAACTGCTAAAAAGTCAGTATCCAAAGTAACAGCTAACGATGAGATAAAAGCTGTTGCGAATGGGGAGCAGAACAAAAAGAAAGCGGCAAATAAGCCTTCTGCAAAAGAACCGGTTGCTGATAAAAAGTTAAGTATGCCCAAAAAGAGTTCTGCTTCAGATAAGCAGGCATTAAAAGAGAAAACTAAAAAAGAGCTGGCGGAACCTGAAAAGCAAAAAACAGAAAGCTTTGAAACATTACAACCGGTATTAGAAGCAAGTGAAGAGCTGCTTGCTCTGATGCCAGCAGGTTTTCCTGTAGAAAAACTGTTGGAATTGGAGTCCCGCGCGAAAGCGAACAGCAATATTCTTTCGGACAGTGAAGTGAACGATATCCTTCCTCCATCTGTAAATTCTGCGGAAGCGATTGATTTCATGATGGAGTATCTGCAGAGTAAGGGAATCAATATTATTTATCCGCAGGATGAAGATGAGGACACTTTGTTACCGCCGGCAGTAGATGAAGAGGCCGAAAAGGAAGCGGAAGAAATTTCCGAAGCTGAAATTGCATCTTCCATGACTGTACCCGACGGCGTTAACATTGATGATCCTGTGCGCATGTACCTGAAAGAAATTGGCCGTGTTCCTCTGTTGCAGAGTGAAGACGAAATAGAGCTGGCCAAGCGCATGGATAAAAGCAAACAGATTGAACGGATTGGTAAGGCCCATAAAAAATCGGATGAACCTTTAAAATTTAAAACGAAAAAGGAATTCGAAGACGCTTTTCAGAAGTTAAACGATCTGTTAGCAACAGAACAATCCATTACAGATATGCGCTCTATTCCTGTTGCATTCCGTAAGTTTAGTGAAAAACAGAAAAGCGGTGAAAAATACAGTGTTGCGGATTTTGTCGCAGATACCGCCCAGTTTACGAAGAATGAGCGTGGCCGTTTCATCAGCTTGTTGGAAGACGAAAAGCTGAAATGTGCGGATTGGGAAAAGGAATGCCCGGAACGGGAAGAGGACAACGAGCCTGAACCGCATAATCTGAATGAGATCAGCAAGCTGATTGCTGCATCCGAGGCGTGGATCAATACGCGTTTGGAAACGATCAGCCCCAAAAGCAAAGTGTACAGGACAGATAAAAAGAACGCGCAGCGTCTCGTGGAAATAAAAGCACAGTTTTCGGCTTTACTGGAAGAGATTAAGCGGCAGGGAAATGAAGCAAAGCGTTTCCTTTCAGAAGCAAATCTCCGTCTGGTCGTAAGTATTGCCAAACGGTATGTGGGACGCGGCATGTTATTTTTGGATCTGATTCAGGAAGGAAACCTGGGACTGATTAAAGCTGTTGAAAAGTTTGATTATAATAAGGGCTTTAAGTTCAGTACGTATGCAACCTGGTGGATTCGTCAGGCTATTACACGTGCCATTGCCGATCAGGCCAGGACCATTCGTATTCCGGTGCATATGGTGGAAACCATCAATAAGCTGATCCGCGTGTCCCGTCAGCTGTTACAGGAATTAGGGCGTGAACCGACTCCGCGGGAAATTGCGGAACTGATGGAGACCACGGAAGACCGGGTGAGGGAAATCATGAAAATTGCCCAGGAACCCGTTTCTCTGGAGACACCGATTGGAGAAGAAGAAGATTCCCATCTGGGCGACTTTATCGAAGACCATGATGCTCCGGCTCCGGCAGATGCAGCATCTTTTTCGCTGTTACGTGAAAAATTGAACGAAGTACTCGACACATTAAGCAGTCGTGAAAGAGAAGTACTGGAGCTTCGGTTTGGCCTAAATGACGGACGGCAGCGTACGCTGGAAGAAGTGGGTCAGCATTTTGGCGTTACCCGTGAACGTATCCGTCAGATTGAAGCCAAAGCATTGCGCAGGCTGCGCAGTAAACGCAGCAGCCAGTTACGTGCCTTTGTGGCTGATACAGATGAAGATACCGACAAAAAACCAAGAATGTAAACTGTTTTAAAAAGTAAACACGACACGTTTCAGTTAAAAAACGAACCCGCTTCAGATAGTTTTTCTGAAGCGGGTTTATCTCCAAAAAATCAAGCCTATCCCATAGTGAGATAGGCATTTTTTGTTTTGCCGCAAGGAAATTATGATTCACACTCTTGCGTTCTGTATATAAAATTTTGTACCATCTGAAGAATGGTGGGCCTAGTAGGATTCGAACCTACGACCAAGCGGTTATGAGCCGCCGGCTCTGGACCAGCTGAGCTATAGGCCCGTAGTTTTTCAACAACAATTATTTTACCCGAACTTCACGTTGGTGTCAAGCTAATCTGTAAATCAAAAATTTAACGAAAAAATGTGAAAAAATACGGAAAATTGCTAAATTGGGCTTGCCAATGCTGATAAACACTGGTATTATAATCATAGATGCAGAAGAAAACGGGCATCTTAATATTTTTTTATAAAAAGGAGATTTTACGATGAACAAAAAAGAACTTATTGTAGCAGCTGCTGCAGCATCTGGATTGTCTCAGAAAGACGTTGAAAAAGCATTGAAAGCCTTTACTGA
>JAEEGK010027470.1_pt1 | contig 11488 bp, 3 predicted proteins | sample 8958771 | NCBI WGS metagenome assembly JAEEGK01 (sample SAMN16246547, study PRJNA631951) | gut metagenome | biome: gut microbiome; feature: rumen; material: SC-attached | host: Bos | place: Iran: Karaj | collected 2018-10 | reverse complement strand
AAATAAATAGTTTTTTTTCTTTTTTTATGAAATCAGATAATCCAATAACAAAACTAGTACAATTAAGTGATGAAGAAGAAAAGAAAATAAAAGAATTATTTGATGATTTAGAAAAAGAGGTTAAAAATGAATTAATAAAATCAAAAAATAAAGAAATAACTTTAAAAATTGAATTCAAATTAAAAGAAGGATATTTTGAATTTTCAAATAATATTAAAAAAGAAGAAAAAGAAATTTTTGGTTTCTCATATAAAAATTTATGTTTTAATTTACAACAAAGTGGTTATGTTACAAGTTGTGAAACTTATTTAGAAAATTTTAATATGTATATGAAAACAAAACATAAAGATAATTCAATTCAAACTTCACAAATTACATTTGAAGACAAAAATTATAAAAAGAAAAATCCATATATTTGGAAATTAGAATTAAAAATGTATTCTCCTGGTGCAGATATTAATTTAGAAATTAATTTAAAAGTGAATTCTATTGATATTCTTTATCAACAATCTTTATTAGAGAGAATTATGAAATTTTTTGTTTCTAATTTAAAAAATATTGATGAAGATTTAACTAATTCAGCATGGGAAAAAATTACTGAATTTAAAGAAAAAACTACTTCTTCATTAAAAAAAGTTATTACTAAAAAAAATATTATTAATATTGAAATTGAACCTAGAAGAATTATTATCCCAATTAATAAATATAATATTAAAAATTCTAAATTATTAGTTTTTGAAGTTGGAAAATTTTCAGTTGAAAATATTGAACAAAATGAATTTTATAAAGAAAGATTTTTAATTAGTTTTAAATCAATTAGTATAGTTTATTTAGAAAATTTCGATGATTTAAATTATTCATTAAATAAATTTTATATTATTAAAGACCTTCAATGTAAACTTTATGCAAGTATTTCAAATAAAAATAATAAAAAGTTACAATTATCAAAATATTCCATAGAAATGGAAATTGATAAAATAAATGTTAATTTAACTGATAGTATTTTTTATACTATTATTTTATTACCTGAAATAATAAAACCAACACAAGAAAGTGAAATTTGGGCAATTTTAGAAGAAAATAGTTTAGATATTAAAAAAAATTGTTCTATTTTCTGTAAATTAAATAAAAAAAATAATATTATTATTGCTGATAATTTTAAAGAATATTTTGGAGTTTTAAGTGGTGGTTATATTTATTTCTTTAATAATGCAAATGATTCTAAATTTGATAATTACTTTTTTATTAAAAATGGAATTATTAGCAATGAAAAGGAAGATGAAAAAAATAATATTTATGAATTTGATTTACATAATAAATATGAAAATATAACTTTACAATTTTTTTCAAAAAAAAAATATGAACAATTCATAAAAGCTTTAATAAAAAGAATAAATGAAATGGGAAAAGATGAAAATAATAATTTTGATAATAATGAATTAAATAAACAATTAAATATTAATAATAATAATGAAGAAAAATTAGAAGAAGAAGATGAAAATGTAATAGAAAAATTAATAAATATTCAAATAAAATTAAATGATATTCAATGTAAATTATTTGAATGTAAAAATGAAAAAGAAAAAGAATTAGAATATACTCATATATTTTCATTTCTTTTAAAAAATGTAAGTTTAAATGGTGAAATAAGAAAATTTGATAAAATAATAAATTTATCAATTCAATCATTTAAATTATTAGATGAATTAAATAAAAATTCTAATGAATTATATGAATTAATAACTTATGTAGAAGAATATAATTCAGAAAAACCATTTATATCAATTTCAATTAAAATGTTGAATAAATTATCACCATTATATAATAATAGTGATATTGAAATAAATACAGATTTTGGTTTTGTAAAATGTATTTGGAATTCTTATAGAATAAGAGAATTACTATTTTTTTTGTCACATAATGAAATTAAGAAAAATAAAATTAAAGATAATGTTATTCTTCTTCCTTCACAAAATGCAATTAAATCAATAATAAATCAAGGAAAAAATGAATTAAATTTAAATTTATTAAATGAAATGTTAGAAGAGGAAAAATTAAATAGAAAAACTTGTCAAAATAATAAAGGTAAATATTGGATATCTGTTAATATAAAATTTGAAAAAATAAATTTAATATGGTATAATATAATAAATAAAAAATCATTATCAAAAGTTTTAATAGGTGAAACAAATATAAATATTAAAATGACAGTAGATCATTTTCAAATAAAAGGAAAATTATTATCATTAGAAATATATGATATAACCAATTATCCATATAATGACTGGAATGAAGAAACTAAAATTTTATATTTTGATAATGATTATTGTATTGATTTTGATTTTATTTCAATGTCTCCAATTTGTCCAGAAATAAATAATAAAATTACTATTATTGTTATTGTTAATTTTCATAATCCAATTTTAATTTATTTTCATGAATTTTTTTTTAGAGTATTTAATTACTTTTTTGATGAATTTTTAGGAAGTTTTCAAGCTCCTCCTTTTATTAAAGAATATAATCTTAAAATGAATAGTATACCTGTTTTTAAAACTATTAAAGATTTTGAATTTTCTGATATAAAAGCTAATTTTATTCATCCTAAAATTATTATTAAACCTAGAAAAACTTTTAATGAAAGTTTAATACTTTCTGTTGAGAATTGTTCTATTCAAAATTCATATTTGTTAACTAAAGGTTTAATTTTAAAAAATAAAGATGAAGAAAGATATTATTCTGTTTTTAAGTTTGATATACAAAAAATACATATTGATTATATTTATGATAAAAATCTTAAATATAATCTTTTTGAAGATACAAATTTGATTTTTGAATTAAAACTTCCTGTTTTTATGAATGATGAAGAAAATATTAATCCACTTGAAAATTTTGATTTATGTATGCATTTAAATCTTATTATTAAAGATTCAATAAAAATAAACTTAAGACAAGACATTTATACATTCATAATGAAAATAATTGATTTAAATGTTTTATATCAAGATGATATAGATGAAAAATATAATTACAAAAATTACTATCGACAATATTATAATAAAATAACATTAAAACAAAAAGAAAGTATTGATTTATCTTTGATTGATTTTTCAAGAGTAAAAATTCATTTTGAATTACAAACATCAAATATTCAAATTATAATAATAGAACCATTAAAATCAAAAAAAATTTGTTTATTTGATGTAGAAAAATTAAAAATTGATTTTAGTAAATTAATAATTGGACCAAACACAATAAATATATCATTAATAAATTCATATATTCAAAATTTACTTAATGAAGAAAATCAAAAAATAATGTCATCAAAATCATCTTTTGATGTTAGATTAGTTTTAGATCAAAATGGTGAAAAAAATATTATAATAAAAATTGAAAGTGTTAAATTTATTTTAAGTTTAAAAATTTTAAATATACTTCAAACTTATTTTATTGAAGGTTTACCAATTTATAATGAAAATGATAAAGATTTACCAAATAAATTTGATCCTAATGTTGATAATAGACCTGGAATGAGAATTAATGTTGATGTTAAAAATATTTTAATTTGTTTTTTAACTGGAACTCAGGAATTAATTTGTTTATCAACTGATTTTTTTTTATTATTAAAAAAACAAAGATTAATTGATTGTAAAAAGGAATTAGTTTCTAGTTTTAATATATATACTTTTAAATCAAATAATATTCAAGATGAAGAAAAAATTAAAGAATTAGAAAAAGATTTTTTAGAAGATTCAAAAGAAATTTTTTCAATTAATATTTCATTTTATGATATTTCTCCTTTTATTTGTAATATTAATGATGTTTTTTCAGATAATTCAATTAGTAATGAAAAAAAAAGAAAATTAATAAATAATTTTAATGTTAATTTCTATTATCAAAATTTAATGAAATTTAATCATCCAAATACTTTTATAACATATTCAAAATTATATATTAAAACAACTGATATATCTTGTGGTTTATCTTATAGTGATTTTGTTTTATTTTTAAAATTATTTAATTGGAATTTTAAAATTGAAAAAAGTGATGAACAAAATGATATTATTTCAAATTTAAAACAAAAAATACAAGAAAATATATTTAAAAAACAATCAACATTTTCAGATATTTCAACACAATTAATAGATAAAGGTTTAATTTATTCTGAATTTTCATTAAATTTTATTCAAATAATTTTTATTGATAATCATTCTAATACATATTATCCTTTTATTTCTTTTGGTCTTGAAAATGTTTTAATAATTGAAGAACAAATAGAAAAAAATATATATGAAAAAAAAGGATTATGTCATTTAAAAATTAATATGTATAATTATTATGCAGGTGTATGGGAACCAATAATTGAAAGAACTGAATTATCATTTCAAAATAATATTAATTCAAATAATGATAATTATATTAATAAATTGAATGTTGATGTTTCAAATAAAGAAAATATTCCTACTAATATTAATATTTCTGATTTATGTATTACATTTTTACATAAAACTCTATTAACTTGGATAAATAAATATTTTGAATTAAATAAAAATTATGAAGAAGAAATTAAAAAAATTAGTTTAGATCAGGAAAAAATTATTTCTAATCATATGATTATAAATAATACTGGAAATACTCTTCAAATTTATAATGAAAAAAAACAATTAATTACAATTATTGAACCTGATGATAAATATGATTTAGAATATTCATTTAATGTTTCTCTATATGAAAAAAGTTTATTTTATAATCAAGATAAAAAAAGAATTTCAATTTGTTTTCCTGAATTAGAATTAAATGATATTGAATCAAATCAAATTTATTTAGATCAAATTTGTTTTAAAAAACATAATGTAAATTATGATAAATTAAAAAAAAAATATAAAATAATTGATAATGATTTAAAAGATTTTGAATATTTAATTTCATATGTAAAAGTTTATGATTTAAAGAAAACAATTACAATTTTTAGTCCACTTTTATTTTATAATACATTAAGTAAAGATATTATAATAATAGTTAGAAAAAAAAATTTAGAAAAAAAATCAATTATAAAACCAAAAAATACATTTGCAATATCATATATATATTTAGATGGAAATATAGAATTTAAATTTAAAGATGATGATCAACCTCAAATTTTTGATATAAGAACTTTTCTCCAAAATAATTTTAGACAAATTGAAATGAGATTTGATAATAATCATATAAGTTTAATAGGTAATAATAAAATGTATTATCATTCCAATAAAAAATATATAATGATTCATATTGTGTCACCTTATACTATAAGAAATTGTCTTCCATTTAATTTAAATATACAATTAAAAGGAGAAAACTTTACTATATTAAAAAATGATTATTTAAATATTTATCATGTTACATATAATGATATATTAATTTTTGAGCAAATAAAATGTTTAAATTTTTCAAATGAAAAAAAATCAGATATAACAATATACTTTAATTCAAAAGAAGAAAATACAAAAAATGAAATAATAACAAATAAAAGACTTAAATTATATGATATAAAAAAACGATGTATATTATTATATTATACAATTCCTCAAAATAAAATAAATAATACAATAATTTTTCATCCACCAGGAATAATATATAATTCATCAATGACAGATTTAAAATTATATTATGATGATTTATTAAATAATTCAGAAATTCCATCTCAAATACCAAATTCAAATATAATAATGATATCTCCAGAAGCAAAAAATTTTATTGTAGAAGTAAAAGATTCAAATAATTTCATAAGTAATAAAGTTCCATTAAATTCGATTGGTTTATTAACTAATATTGAATGTATAAGTAAAAAAAATAGAACTTATTCTTTATCAAAAATTACACAAAATAAAACTCAAAAATATGAATTTACTTTAGAAACAAAATTAACACCAATTGCAAGTGATTTAGATATATTTACAACATTATCTATTATTCATCCCAAACATATTATTATTAATAAAACAAATTTACCTTTTTATATTTCATATTCTGAAGAGAGTATACCTTTTATTTTAGATAAAGGAAAAAGTTTACCTTTATTTTTACAAAGTGTTTCTAATTTTAATATTTTATTAAGACCAATTGAAGAAAAAGAAAAATATAAAAGTGGAAGTAAATGGAATTGGTCTTATCCAGTTAATTTAGAAGGTAATAATTTAATTACTTTACAAATTATTTCTATTGATTCTTATAGTAAGGAAAAAAAATATATTAATATTGAAAAAAATATTCAAGATGTAAGTACATTTTTTATTTTGACAAATACTAATATTAATAATTGTCAAATTTTAATTGATAATAATTCAAAAAATATTAATTTAAAAGTATATCAATTTGATTATGAAATTGGAGAAGAAAATTGTGATATTAATACAAAAACTATTTTTTCATGGGGAAATCAAAATATTGAAGATAAAATATTAAATATATTATTTTATGATAAAAATGATAAAAGTGGAAAATTTATTAGTAAAGAAATTGTATTTTGTAAAGAAGAAAAAAATTCTAATGATAATAATAATAATTCTAATTATGAAATGATAAAAGTAGAAAATAAAAATTATCCTCTTCCATTTTTTAGAAGATATGAATTAAATGGAAATAGATTTAGAATGGAAATTCAAAATGATGGAATAAGAAGAATTATAAGATTTGTTGATTTGGCAGAAAAAAATGATAATAATGAAAAGAAAGGAAAACAAATTTTTGAATTAAATGTTAAAATACAACAAATTGGAATTAGTTTAATTACTGATAATAGATTTAGTAGAATAATTCAAGGAAAAAATTATTCTCATTCATATCAAAGAAATGAAATTTTATATATGACATTAAAAGAACTTCAATTATATTTTAAAGAAGAAAAAATTAATAATAAATCAAATTTAATATCAATTCAATCAAAAGTTAAATCTTGTCAAATTGATAATATGATTAAATATTTAACTCAATATCCAATTATATTAAAACCTACAAATTTATCTGATAATGCAATTTTAAAAAATGAACAATATTTTTTTAATATAGTATCCTCATTAACATATTTAACAGATGAAAATGAAACACATTTAAAATTTAATTATTTAACATATTTAATTCAAAGTTTTGAAGTTAATATTGACAATGATATATTAGAAATATTAATAAATTTCATTCAAAATATTTCATTAGAATTAAATACATCAATAAGTGATATTCATCCAATATTTCAAAAAGAAAAAAATAATAAAGAACTAAAGATAGAAAATTCATATAAAGAACAAAATTATTATATAGAACCATATTGGTCAAATTCATCAAATATAATAAATTCAAATTCTCATATATTTTTTAAAAAATTAGAAATATCAAGTATAGAAATGAATATATCATTTAAAGCAGGAGATTCATTACAAAAATTTGTAACAAGTAATCCAATATTAGGTTCATTATTATCAACAATGGCAAATATGGAAAAAGCAAATTTAACATTAAATGGTACATTAATAGAAAATATTCAAATTCCAATACAAAATTTATTTATATTAATATTAAATCAATATAAACAATCAATATTAACTCAAATATTAAGTATATTTGGTGCAATTGATATATTAGGAAATCCAATAAATTTATTTAAATCATTTGGAACAGGAATAAATGATTTTTTTAGAAAACCAATAGAAGGAATAGTAAAAGGACCATTAGATGGTTTTGAAGGAGCAATTGAAGGAGGATATTCATTAATTAAAAATACAATTGGTGGTACATTTACAGCAACAAGTAAAATTTCAAATGGTATTTCTAAAGGACTTTTACATTTAAATAATGATGAAAAATATATTAAGAAATTAGAACAACAAAAAATTAGTCAAAAACCAAAAAATTTTGTTGATGGTATTGGATATGGTATTACTTCATTTACTTATGGTATTTATTCTGGTGTTAAAGATGTTGTTGAAAAACCAATTGAAGAAACACAAAAAAAAGGTTTTATTGGTTTTGGTTCAGGATTATTTAAAGGAATTTCTGGTTTAGTTAGTAAACCTGTTGTTGGTATGTTACAATTAGTTTCTAAAACTAGTGAAGGTATTAAAAATACTTTTACTAATGATGATATTAATTCTTTTAAAAAAATTAGGAAAATTAGACCTTTTTATGGAAAATATAAATTTATTAAAACTTATAATGATTTTCATTCTTATTGTTTATGGTTTATTTATTGTAATATTGAAGAATTTAATAATGTTGTTAAACATTTTTATTTTGTTGATGCTGAATATTATTTAAGTAAAAATGGAGATGGGATTTTTATTATTTTTGGTATTAAGGAATTTGTTTTTATTGATAAAAATAGAAAAGAAATTAAATTGGTTGTTAATATTTGTGATGTTAGAAATATTGAATTGGAAAATGATTTTTGTATTAAAGTTAATTATAGAAATTTAAAAATGAAGGAAAGTAATTTTAAAATTATTTTACATCAGGGAAATAAAAATGGAAAATTAATATATGAGAAATTAAAAAAATTAATTGAATAAAAAATAAATTGATTATGTTAAATGTATAAAATATACTTAAAATTTTATTATTTATAAATTTATTTGTTGATTGATAAAAAATTAATTAAAACATTCAGATGTATTTTTATTATAAATTTAAAAAATAATTATGTTTATCAATATAATAATAAATATTTATTTTTAAACTTTATATTTTAAATTATAAGAACGAATTGAATTTCCACAAACATATCCAGATTCTTCATTTGTACTAAGATAAGGAATACTCAATTCACTAATTAATGGGGTAAATAATTCTTCAGGTTGAATATTTAATAATTTTAATAATTTAATAAAATTTTTATCTTTTAAATTCTTTACTTCTTCTACTGTATATTCTTTATTAAATTTTTCTTTAAAATCCTTAATATTTTCCATATTCCAAATATCCTTTTGCATTGCATTTATTATATTTGAAATTGTTAATATAAACCCATTACTTGACATTTTTAATCCTAAAACTTCTCTTTCAAAATATTCTTCTTCTATATTTTTATTTTTTACAAAAAATTTTTCTGATGTAGATTTATCAATGTGGAATTAAAAAAGAAAGAATAAATTAATTAGATGAGGTGAGAAATATAAAGTTAATTATATTAAAATTATTGGTGAAGAATCATTACATTTTTCATGAAGATATTTATTAGATAATAATTAAACTTTATTTAATTCTTATATTATTAAAGGAAAAAATAATATTAATATTTTTTGATCTGATGATACTGGTTATCAATAATATTTTAAAAGAATTAATTAATAATTTAAAATTAATTTTGATTTAGATGCTTTATAAATTGATATTTATAATACTGGATGGAATAATTGTCATTTATTTCCTAATCAAGTCATTCAAGCTTAAAAAGATTTAAATTCTAAAATAATTTACCTATTTATTGGAATGTTTTTTGATTTAGTTTTTCATCCTTGGAATCAATTTATTGATTTAGTTATTAAAAAAGCTAATTATAATGATATTCAAATTATTATTCCTAAGTAAGGAGAAAAAATAATCTTCATAGTCAAACTATAATTTAGTGGTTTTAATTTTTTTTTATGTTATTTTAATTATATTTGATTTATTTTTTTTGGAATATTATTAATTATTTGTTTGTATTTATGTAAATATATAAAATTGGGTAAAAATTGTTTTTATTTAATAAATAAATATATTTTATTTAATAAAAATTTTGATAATTAAATCATTGTATTTATTTTATAATTATATAAATATTCAATATTATGGAAATGGATCCATATGATTTTTATGATGTGATGATAGATATAAAATCAATGAATTCATTATTAGAATATGGATGGGAAATGGAGATGTCAAAGAAAGGAAATAAATATTATGAAGAAAAAAAAGATATACCAAGTGTGTTAATTTCAGTATTTGGTAATCATAATACAGGTAAATCATATATTCTTAGTAGAATATCTGAGATTCCTTTTCCTTGTAGTTATTCATTAGAGACAAAAGGTTTAAGTATTCTATATCCTACTATTAAAAAACAAAATTGTATATTTCTTGATAGTTTTGGATTTAATAAACCTTTAGTTGAAAATGATTGTTATCATTTACCTAAAGATAATTTATCAGAAAAAGAATATATTGAAACAATAAATACTTTTACTTCTGATAGCTTATTAACTGAATATTTTATTTTAAATTTTATACTTTATTATTCAAATATTCCTATTTTAGTTTTAAATGAATTATCTTTTTCACAACAAGAATTATATGATAAAGCAAAAAAATTACTTTATGGAAATCAGTTATTTGTTATACATAATTTAAAAAATTTTGAAGAAATTGACCAAGTAAAATATTATATAATGAATAATTTAGAAAGTTCAATCACTTTTGATGTTAAAAAAAATGAAATGATGATAAATATGAATGAAGATACAAAAATTAAAAATTATTATTATTATTTAGAAGAAATTAATAATGAAAATGGTAAAAAGAATATTATACATTTAATTATGGCAAGAGATAGTACTGAAGCAGGTGAATATTATAATAAAACAACTATTCATTTTCTAAGACAAATAATGAATACATATTGTAATATACAAAAATTTCCAATAGTAGAAAGACTTAAAGAATTTTTATTTAAAATATCAAATAATATAATGGAAAAACCAATTGATAATATTAATCAAATTATTATAGAGGATAAAGTTGTTAGATTAACATATGAAAAAGATAAAAAATTGAAATTCAAAATCTATAATGAAATTATTTTTTCTGAACAATTAATGGGAAATAAATATATACCAAAATATTATTATTATAAATCTCAAGATGGGAGATTTTTATTTATTGAATTAATTATATGTGGGGATATAATTAATTTAAAAAATAAAATTGATTTATTGAATAATTTTTACTATTTTCATTATGAAGGTGAAAAAAGTATAAATATTGAAAATTCAAAAGAATCTGAAATAATTGGATTTTCTAAGAAAAAAGAACGTTTTTTTAATTTTGATATAAAAATTCCTATTACAGAAATTTTCTTAAAAGATAATAAAATTTATAGTAAAAAATTTGAATATGGAATACTTACTTTAAGTTATGAATTGTTTAATAGAGAAAAAAATGATAATGAATTTGATATTAAGTTTTAATTATAAAGAAAATAATAAATAATCTAATAAAATAAAAGAAAAATCAATTTGTTTTATTATTTTAACTTTTTTTTCCATAAAATAATATATTAAAATTTACATTGATTAATATAGATTAAATAAGTAAACTAAAAAAAGAATCAATTTATTTTGTTTAAAATTATTGTTATTAACAATTTAGATTTAAAATAATTTTAATATTTTTTAAAATTTTCTTTTGAAAAAGTATTTATTATTCCAAAATTCATTTTTTTATAAAGTAAAAACTTTGTTATTTAATTTAATAAATTTTAATT
>JAEEGK010027467.1_pt1 | contig 11489 bp, 8 predicted proteins | sample 8958771 | NCBI WGS metagenome assembly JAEEGK01 (sample SAMN16246547, study PRJNA631951) | gut metagenome | biome: gut microbiome; feature: rumen; material: SC-attached | host: Bos | place: Iran: Karaj | collected 2018-10 | reverse complement strand
AGATGAAAATGGACTTGATTCTATATTTGTGTCTGATTTAGGATATGAGAAAGCTGAAGATTATATAGAAGATATCAATTATAAAATCATGTTTGAAGAAAATAGAGAATATACTCTTGATAATTTAAAAGCTAAAATTAGATATCATGATAGTGAAGATATTTATAGTATTATTGATGATGCTGTATCACAAATGAGTGAACTTGAATATTATCCTAATAGCGATGATATGTATGCATTATATGAATCACTTTGCAATTCACTCTATGATATACAAGCAATCACCGAAGAAAGTATTTTATTCTTCCAAGAAAGAGTTAGATTTTATAATTATTTTTCAGAATTATATGAAAAAGCAAAATCAAATAATACCTATGATGAAGATGGATTGAATGCACTAAGTGAATATATTCAAGAATATAATGAATATGTAGATAGTGCCGAAGAATATATCACAATTGTGAATTATAAGCAAGAATTATTAGCTAAAATTAATACTATTCCAATCAAACAAATTGAATCAGAAAAAGGAAAGGTTAGTGTCGATGGAACTTTAAGTTCTGATGCTACTCTAACAATTACTGAGGCTGAAAATAAGGGTAATAGTGATAAGGCTTATGATATATCAATTGATGCAAGCACTGAAAGTGAAGGAAACACATATAATGTTGAAATATATGATGTAGATTTAAGATATACTGATATTGAAGTATATCGTATCTATAATGGTGAAAAGGTTAAATTGCATAGTGAATATGTAAATAATTGTGTTCGCGTTGAAACTGATACTTTAGGTACAATTTATATAGCAAGAAAAGTAAATGCACCTTGGGGACAAATGACTATCGTATTTGGTGTTTTATTTTCTTTATTAATTGGCACAATAATATTCTTTAGTGTGGATGGTAAAAAACATGAAAGAAGAATATAATGTTAAAGATTTAGCCACAAATAATATTCCTAATGAATTTGATAACATTACGGAATATGGTCCCCTAGATCATGTAGATAGTGCTAAAGAATATGGCACAGCACATGTAGAAGTTAAAAAGAAGACTAAAGAATTAAGTACGGTTGAAAAAACAACTAACTTAATTAAGTCAATTAATATTGCTGCTGCAGCTACAGGTGTTACTGCTGTTGTTGTTGGTGCTGTTTTAGTATTGAATGTTGTTGATACTGGTGTTAAATTAAAAGATTATAATATCAATTTTGAAATAGTAGAAGCATCTGAAAATAATGTATTCTATGCTGTTGATGTTGGTGATATTGATAATCTTGAGATTAAAATATACAATGATGGCTATGAATATACTGTCAAAGCTGAACCTGGTATGAATGAAGGTGTCTTTGAAGAATTAGAAAGTGACACTGAATATAAACTTGCTGTTTGCGATAAGGGCAAGGTTGTTGATGAAGTAAAAGTTAAAACATATGAATATGTTGAAAGTTTTGCGACAGCAATAGAAGATATTACGGTTGATTATGAATGTAAATGTAATGTCGATGGTTATTTTCATTTTAAGATAAATTATGAAGATAATTATGGTGCTTATTATAATTTTGAAGCATATCTGATGGATGAATATGAAAATACATCTTATTGTAGTTTTTCATATCCTTATAATAATGAACAAATAATTGATATTACAGAAATACATGGAAATGAAAGTCCAGCTCGATTTGTGGTAACATGTATGCGCGATGGCGAAACATATACACTAATTGAAGTGGATGTCTATATTTAATATGAGGTGAATTATGAAAGCAAAAACAAAAAAACAAACTATTAAAGTATTAATTATATTAGGATTAATGCTACTTATTACTCTTGCAGTTATGATATATCAAGATTATCTAACTTCTGAAGGAAGTGTATTTTTCACAAATGATTTAGGTAATTCAGTATTGAATGCGATTTGGAAAAAGATTCCAGCAATTATTATTTCTTTCCAAATAATCACAATTGCGGCACTTGCTATTTTCTTAATTAATATTATCTTACCTAAATTGTTTCAAAAAACAAATCGTCAAAAAACAATCATTAGTTTAATGAAGAGTTTAATTAAATGGGTAATTATCATTATCACAATTCTTCTTGTATTGAATGCGTTTGGTGTTGATACATCTACACTTCTTGCAAGTGCTGGTATTTTAGCTCTTGTTATAGGTTTAGGTGCACAAAGCTTAATTGCTGACATCATTGCTGGTTTCTTTATTGTATTTGAAGAAGAATATCAAGTAGGTGATATTATTACTATTGATGGCTTTAGAGGTACTGTTTCTGATATCGGTATTAGAGTTACAAAGATTGTAGATGCTGGTGGTAATGTGAAGATTATGAATAATTCTGATATCAAGAGTATTATCAATCAAACATCTGAATTGTCTGTTGCTAAATGTATTATGTCAATTGATTATGATGAAAGTGTTGAAAGAGTAGAAAAGATATTTAAAGAATATGCTCCTAAAATTCAAAAGAATATTCCTGATATTATTGAAGGTCCTTTCTATCGTGGTATTAATCAATTGAATTCATCAAGTGTTGATTTATTCTTTATTGCGAAATGTAATGAAGAAAATGTATATCAAGTACAAAGAGATATGAACAAGGAATTATTTAAGATGTTTAAAGAAAATAATATCACTGTTCCATTCCCACAAGTTGTTGTATCAAATCGTGAAGAAAACAAATAAAAAAGAAAAGATTAGATTTTTGAATCTAATCTTTTTTAGTTTTTGTATCTTCAGTTTTTTTCACATATTGATTAGCTAAATTACTTGTTGCTTCATCAACTGGCATTGTGAAGGCGATGGCCTTGGCTTCTGTTTGAGGTCCTAATTCTTCATAGATTGCTTGAAGGATCTTATTTGCGATTGCGTTAGGTACAATTATCATAGCAACTTCCTTGTCTGGATTGATAGTAATACCATATAGGACTTCAACCTTTGATCCAGCACTTCCGGTTGCATTAAAGATTGTACCTCCACGAGCTCCCTTACTTACAGCGACATCCATTAGTTTTTCTGAATATCCAGAATTAACAATCGCAATTATTAATGTTATTTTATTTTCCAAGAGCTTCACCTCCTAAATCAGATAATAATAGATAAGAATGCATACCTATTATACTTTGTAGTGGCGTTGTAAACGCCATTGATTGATGAATTCCAAATTTTTTGAATTTATCTTCTAGACCGAGAATGGCATCTTTCGCTTTTTGTGCTCTCACAAAGGAGAAGATGATTTCACGGTCGTTAGATACTAGTCCGAGCATATTCATTAATTCATTTGGTACAGTTCCTTTACCATTAATTACAAAAGAAAAATTAACATTATAATAATCTTCAAGTAAGTCTAAGATTACTTCCTTTCTTCCCTTTGGTACAACTGTAACAAGAAGTTTTAATTTTTTTAAATCTGTTTTCTTCTTTAACATATATCACCTACATAAATTCAATTAAAATTTCATCATCTTCTTTAAGTGCTTCTCTAACAATACGTCTGCTCTTTAATTTATCTTTGATAATTGCAATTAAACCTAAAAGCTCAATTGTAAGAATTGGTGCTAAAGCAACTAAACTTACAACACCGAAGGCATCAGTTAATACCGCTTCTTCACCATTTAAAGTAAAGCAAGCACCTATTGCGATTGGTAGGATAAATGTGGAAGTTAAAGGTCCACTAGCAACACCACCTGAGTCAAATGCAATCGAAGAATATATTTTTGGAACAATCAATGATAAGCCTAAACAAAGAATATAACCTGGAATTAGATAATATACGATATTAAATCTAAATATTATTCTAAGCATAGCAAGCGCAATCGCTAATCCAACTCCGACAGTTAAAGAAATCATCATTTCTTTCTTATTAACTAGACCTGCTGTTATATCTTGTACTTGTTCATTTAATACATGGACTGCTGGTTCAGCAAGAACTGTTACTGAACCAATTACAAAGCCGATAGCAACCAGCAAAATCTTTGAAGAAGAAGCTAATTGGGTACCGATTTTATAACCAATAGACATATATGCTGCCTCAGCTGCACTTAAGAATAATACTAGACCTGTAAGTGTATAAAATAAACCTAAACCAATTCTTGATAATTTCTTCTTTGATAATTTAAAGAAGATGAAATTACAAATTAGAAAACATACACTTATTAAGCTAAGTGATATTAAAACATCTTTTAATTTATTAAGAAGAATTAATAAGAATGATATGAAGAAATTATCACTTAAGCTATAATCTGATACCTTATATGTTAATACACCATTTGAAAATAATGAAAGGATTAAAGTAATTATTACTGGTCCTACAGAACATAGGGCTACAAGACCGAAGCTTGCATCCTTATCACGCTTTTTGGAGATGATGCTTGATACACCAAGACCTAGTGCCATTAAGAATGGGACAGTGATTGGACCTGTTGTTACACCACCAGAATCAAAAGCAAGTGCAATTATTTCTTTCTTTCCTTGCAGTACCACAAGTAAGGCAATCGCAAATACTAACATATATGAAAATGATAAGATTTGACGAAGTTGCTTACGATGGATTGTTTTTAAGATGGCAACTATTAAAAAGATACCAACACCTAAGCCAATTAATAATATTAATAGCCATGGATTAAATACTGCCTTTGTTTGTTCGGCAAGGACTGATAAATCAGGTTCAGCAATAGTAATTAAAAATCCTAAGATGAAACATATCAAAAGCAACATTCCTATCTTACCTTTTTTAGTAAGACCAGCACCAGTGTTTTTACCCATTGGTGTCATCGCAATATCTGCACCTAGATTGAAAAGCGACATACCGATAAGTAATATTAGTGTCGTTATCACAAATATTAGAATATCCCTTCCACTTAAATCAAGCCAGGGTGTAAAATTTAATATTATTACTAAAAGGAAAACTGGTAAAATAGAAAAAGCTGATTCTTTTGATTTCAGCAAGATATTTTTAAACATATTTCACCTCCTTACAAGATAAATGCATTATATCATAATTTTAAGTTAAAAACAACTTACTAATTTTAAAATGTGTTTAAATATGTTATAATATATGAAGAAAGAAAAATAATATTTTAAAAGGTGGGATTTATATGAATAAATTATTAGATTATTTCAAACAAAATAGAGAGAAGATCTTTGAAAAAAAGATTCATGCATATGGATGGAAGAGTGAATATGATACAATCATTACATCTTCACTTACTAAATATCTTTTTGAAGATTTAGATATTATTGAAAATATTGCACCACGTACAAATGAAAATCGTGATGGTAGAATTAGAGATAAATATTATATCACTGTCCATGATACAGGTGATGCTTTCAGCAATCATACTGCTAAATTCTGGAGTGAGGCTGTTAAAAGCGAAGGTTGGGAATATGGTAAATATGAATGTAGCTTTCAATATGTAACTGGAAATGATGGTATTTATCATAATATTCCTGATGACGAAATAGCATATCATGCTGGCGATTCAACAATGTATGATTATGCTTTATACGATAGTGGTGTTAGTGGAGATAATATATATCCCCATATTAGTATATCTTCAGATGGCTATTTTGAAATAGATGGAAGAAAATCAAAAATATTAGCACCACGTGCAAAAAAAGTAAAAGATGGACTTGTTTTATATGATAAGATTGCGACAAGTGATATGATCAATAGCCAAGGAATCTTATGTAAACTAATTGATGGAAAATATTATTTAGGTGAAACATATTTTAATACTACATATGAATTAATCGCCAATCGTGGTGGTAATAATAATGGTATTGGTATTGAATCTTGTATAAATGAAGGTAGTGATATTTATTTGACATGGCAAAGAACAGCTAAGCTTGTTGCTTATTTATTAGATGTCAATAAATTAGATTTTGATGCTGTTAAGCAACATCACTATTTTAGTGGTAAAAATTGTCCACAAACAATTAGAATGAGCAATATGTGGGATCATTTTATGGAACTTGTAAAATTTGAATATCAAATTAGGCAATTTAGAAAACAAGGTTACAGTTTAAAATTAATTTGTGATGACAATCGAGTTTGTGATAATGGTCGTGTAAAGACTTTAGGCGATAAGCCAATCAAGTTTATTATTGAATCAGAATATAAGGGAGAAGTTGAAAAATTAGAACTTTCTATATAATAATTTTTTACATTTTTTGTGGAAATATAAGGCTCATTATGCTATAATATATGCAGAGGAATGAGATATGGAAAGTAGTAAAAAATTTAACATTGATAAATTATTAAGCATTTCATTAGGAATTATAATATTTCTTGTAATGCTTTTTATTTTATATGGTTATTTTCAAAGTGAAAGGAATAAGGAATTTAATAAGCATCTTCAAAGCAATTCATTAAACGAAAATTGGGTTTATGAATTAGATGGAAAAGAATATAATATTGATTTTCCAAACAAGATTAAATGTAAATATAATTCCTTTGTAGGTATAAAAAATGTAATTCCCTTAGATTTTATTGATGGGAATTATATTTATATTCACACTAGTTCGTGTCCACTTGATGCATATATTGGTGGAGAAAAAATAGAAGTAGTGGGAATTGCGACTACTAAGGAAAACAAACAATATGAAAATCCGATTACAGTATTGATTATTCCTAATGGTTCACAAGGAAAAGAACTTACAATTAATATTTTAAATAATGGTTCAAAATTTGATATTGAAGTTTTTAGAATATTATATGGAGAGAAGAATGAAATTAGATTTGATTTAACTAGTTCGCTTATCCCAATCATATGCATGGTTGTAGTGATGGTATCACTTGCTATTATGTTAATTATTTATGCACTTGTTATTTACAAGAAATATCCAAACAATAGTAATGATTATATTTGTTTGAGCGCATTTATTATTTTTTCAGCAATTTGGATCTTTACTGATTTAAGCATACAGGGTGCATATTTTGTTGGTAGTGAGAGCCATTATTTTGCGAAGATTATTTCTTATTTATTAATTCCAATTCCATTAATGATGTTTATTAACAAACAATTAGAAAAGAGAAGTAAACTCTTGAGAATGTTAACTTTAACGCAAATGATATTTGTGCTTATCACAATGTTTTTCTTTGCAGTTAAGATATTTAAACTAGCTTGTGTTTTACTAGTTTCCCATGTTTTAACAAGCATTTATATCATTGTTATGGCAAGCATAATTATTAAAAAGATTTTCATAGATAAGAAGAAGGACATTAATATTTTATTTTATGCTTTAGTAATATTTGGTATAACTGGTACTGCAACTATGCTAAACTTCTATGTTAATGTTAGTGGTGATAATACTTTCTTATATAAATATGGTATTGCTATTTTTATTGTGTTAACAAGTATTCATGCTTTCTTAAGAGGTTTTAGAAATATGACCAATGAGAAAACTATTGAAGCAACGTATATGTTGAATGAAGAAGTTAATATCATTAATAGTCAAAGAAGTGCTTTTGTATGTAAATATTATATTGAAGATAATATGATTGTGTATAATGAAGACGAAGAGGAAAATAGAATTAGTCCACAGGATTTTGTGAAAAGCAACATCAATGATAAATATGAAAAAGATTTCTTAGATTTATTCTATAATATCAAGCAAGGCATATTAAAAGGAAGTGTTGGCTTTGAAGGTATTATATTTAATAAGAAAGGATATTATGAATTATCTTATGAGCTTGTCAGCAATAAGAATAATAAATATGTTTATGCTTTATTAAATATTAACAATAGAACACAAGCACATAAATTAGAAAAGATATTAAATGAAGCTTGCACTCAAGCAAGAAATGTTGTAAATAGAGGCGGTAGTTTCTTTGAATATAATTTAACTAATGATGAAATGATCTTAGTTGAGAATAATTTGTTTGATAAATATTTAAAGAAATCAGCTAAATTAAAAGAATTCAATGAATATATTGAAGAATATATTATCAATGATTCTGATAAATCAATGTTCGAATTGATGTTTTCATTTTCTAAATTATATTCAATATATGGACGTGATGCTAGTCAAAGCTTTGAATTAAAATTAAGAATTAAAGATAATGAAAAATGGGTAAGATTTATTATTGATTGTTATACCGCAAGTTCTCAAAAGGAAGTAATAGTTTTAATTCAAGTGCAGGATATTGAAAATGAAAAGAAATATGTTGTTGATAGCATTAGTGGTTTTGATAGAATTACGGAATTATTAAATGCACATAGTTTTAAAAATGAAGTAAAAGTATTGTTAGAAAGTTTAGATAATAGTAAGTGTCATACTGTTTTAAATATTCAAGTAGATGATTATGATTCTATTATTGAAAATTTTGGTTCTTCAGTTACAAATCTAATAATGAAGGATATCGCTAATCAATTAAAAGCAGTTACAAGATCAAGTGATATTATTGGAAGAACTGGCATTGATTGTTTCGCATTATTTATACCATATACTCCTAATAAAACAAGCACAAATGTTGATTTAGTTAAAAGATTATGTGAAGAATTAAGAAAAACATATTATGATAAATTAAGTATTAGTGCTTCATTTGGTATTGCGATTTATCCATATGATGGTTTAACATTTGATGAATTGATGTACAATGCATCTTTGGCTTTATGTTCAGCTAGGATGAGAGGAAATGGTTGTTTCGAATATTTCAGTAAGGAAATAAAAGAACGCATTGAGAGGGAAAAATTAGAGCTAGATAAGGGTTTTAGACCGATATTTTCTTATAACAACATTAATAAAAAAGAATTAAAGATTGAAGATAATAATTATAAATCTATTGCCATTTATAATAAGAATAAGTCAATTAATGATAAGGTTATTGAGATATTTAATAATAAATATTTATTATTAAATGCAAGTAATATTGATGAAGCAAAAGAAATATTAATTCAAGATGCTGATTTATCTTGTTTGATATGTGATTGTATGAGTGATAGTGATTATGCAAATATCACAAAAATATATAATTTTAAGAATAATAAAAATGCTATTTGTGATATTGGTATTATTGTTATTGTGAAAGATGATGCTTTTGATATTGACTTATATAATCTAGGAATTAATGAAGTTATAAGGGAAGATGAAATCGAAATTAGATTAGAAAAAGCTGTTTTAAAATTGAATGCTAAACGTAAGAGCCTTGAATTGCAAAACTACAATAGCGCAAAAGCTTTTATGAATAAGAATTATGAGGAATAAGTGAAATATAATTTTAAAAACGCTTGTGTATTTAATGAATTTATAGTATAATAATATAGTAAAAAAACGTTTACATAAATATGAAGGAGGCTTATTATAATGAGAGAATATCATTCTAAAGCAATAAGAAACGTAGCTATCTTGGGACACTTAGGATGTGGTAAAACCACATTGTCTGAATCTTTTTTGTTTGCATGTGGTGCAATTGACAAAAAAGGCGAGGTAGAAAGAAAGAACACAGTTGGAGATTATACAATCGAAGAACAAACTAGACAAACTACATTGTCTGCATCTTTAATTCCTGCTGAATGGAAGGATTATAAAATTAATTTTATTGATGTACCAGGAAGTGAAGAATTAATTGGTGAATTAGACAACGTACTTCAAGTTGTTAAAGGCGCAATTTTAGTTATTGATGCATCTAAGGGTGTTGAAGTAGGTGCAGAAAGATGTTGGGAAGAATTAAGAAAGAGAAATATTCCAACAATGATTTTCTTAAATAAGATGGATAAAGAAGGCGTTAAATACGAAGCTTTAATCGATCAATTAAAAGATAAATTTGGTAAGAGAGTTGCTCCATTCTGCTATCCACTTGGAAAGCAAGATCAATTTGATGGATTTGCGATGGTTGTTGAAAACAAGGCTAAATTATATAAAGATGGCATCATGATTGATGGTGAAATCTATGATGATAAGAAAGCTAAATGTGAAGAGATTTATAACTCAATGTGTGAAGCTGTTGCTGAAACTAGTGAAGAAATGATGGATAAATATTTCTCTGGTGAGCCTCTAAGCACTGAAGAAGTTAAAACTGGTTTAAGAACAAGTGTATTATCTGGTGATGTATATCCTGTATTTGTAGGTTCTGCTACTAAGAATATTGGTGTATCAACTATGCTTGATATGGTAATTGATTACCTTCCTGCTCCAGATGATTTAAAACCTGTAGAAGTTACTGATGTTAATACTAAACAAAGAGTTAAGAGAGAAACTAAGGATAGTGAACCTCTTGCTGCATTTGTGTTCAAAACAATCGTTGACCCATTCGTAGGTACAATTAACTTATTTAAGATTTATTCTGGTGTTGTTAGAACTGGTATGGATGCATACATTCCTAACATCGATGAAACAATTAAGATGCCTCAAATCTTCTCAATGATGGGAAAGACTCAAATTGCTTTGGATCAAGCATTTGCTGGTGATATCGTTGCTGTTGCTAAACTTCCTGAATTACAAACTGGTTATACAATTTGTGATAAGAAGACAGCTGTTCAATTTGATGCAATTGAATATCCTACTCCAATCATGTATTATGCTATTCAACCAAAGCAAAAACAAGATGAGGAAAAGATTTCTGCTGCTTTACAAAAATTGTCTCAAGAAGACCCAACATTTGAATTCAAGAGAAACGCTGAAACTGCTCAATTATTAATTGGTGGACAAGGTGGAACTCATATTGGATATATCCTTGAAAAGTTAAAGAATTCATTCAAAGTTGAAGTTGGACTAGATGATCAAAAAGTTGTATATCGTGAAACTATTCGTGGTAAGACTGATCAACACGGTGTTCAAGGTAAACACAAGAAGCAATCTGGTGGTGCTGGACAATATGGTGATGTTTGGGTAAGATTTGAATCATTCGATGGCGACTTCGAATTCGCTGAAGAAGTATTCGGTGGATCAGTTCCAAAGAACTACTTCCCTGCAGTTGAAAAAGGTTTAAAGATGGCTTTAGAAAAAGGTCCTCTTGCTGGATTCCCTGTTATTGGTGTTAAGGCTACTTTAACTGATGGTTCTTACCATCCAGTTGACTCTAACGAATTATCATTCCAACTTGCAGCTCGTTTAGCATTCCAAAACGCTGTTCCAAAGATTGGCTGTACAATCCTTGAACCAATTTACCAAGTTAATGTTATCATTAAAGATGAATACGTTGGTGCTGTAATGGGTGATATGTCTAAACGTCGTGGTCGTGTTGTTGGTACTAATGCCTTAGAAGGTGCACAAGAAATTATCGCTGAAGTTCCTGAAGCAGAAATTACTAAGTACGCAATTGACCTTAAAGCTATGACTCAAGCAAGTGGTCGTTTCTCTCGTACATTCTTACGTTATGAAGCAGTTCCTGAATTCTTAATCAGTAAGATTGTTGAAGAAACAAAACGTTTTAACGAACAAGGAAAATAATTTGAATAAATGAAGAGGAACAATTGTTTCTTTTCTTTTTTTTGTAGATGGTGATTTATGAAGCTAGAATATATTTGTGAAAAAGA
>JAEEGK010027462.1_pt1 | contig 11489 bp, 4 predicted proteins | sample 8958771 | NCBI WGS metagenome assembly JAEEGK01 (sample SAMN16246547, study PRJNA631951) | gut metagenome | biome: gut microbiome; feature: rumen; material: SC-attached | host: Bos | place: Iran: Karaj | collected 2018-10 | reverse complement strand
AAAATATTTTATAAAAAACTAATTAAATTTTAAATAATTTATTTATATATCTAAATCTTGTAAAATTGCAAAGAATATCCATACTGAATTTACATTAGATGGTAAAGGATTAACATAAACAGATAAACATAATTCACTATTATCTCCACCTATTAAATGAACATTTGTTAATTTTAATTGTTCCCAAATTTCTCTCAATGTAGTAAAACTTAAATTAATGGGAAAACCATATATCTCTTTTCTTAAAAAATTACTTCTAATTTCCTCTCCAAAATTTAATAATTCTTTTAATTGATTATCTTGTTCAATTTTCCTTTCTTGTTTTATATCTTTATTATTCTTTTTCCAATTTATTCCAGAATTTTTTATATTAAAACAAAACATTTCATATCTTTCAAGTGTTTTTTCAATTTTTGGAGGAGAAGTTAATTCCCAATTTGTAACTAAAGGTCTTTCGTTATAGATTATTTCACTTCTAACTTTTTCAATTTCTTGTTTTAAATATTCTTTTATTTTCTCTTTTAATTGTAATCCAGCTTGTTCATTAGGTTGTTGATATTCTAAATCCTTTTGAACAGATTCAATACCTTTTGGGAAATATTTTTTTTTTCCTGCTTCAGTTAAAAATGGTTTCCAGTTATTTGGATTATCTAAATCAAATTCAATTAATCCTGGATCACTTTCTTTTTGAATATTAACATATATATTATCAAAAGTTGCAATAGCTCCGATTGATTTTAATTGACAAATTGTTTCTGAATTTGCTTTTGTAAATTTATATTGTTTTGAAACAGTAAGACATAAAAATTTATTTTCTTCAATAGTCTTATCGAAAAAAAAACAATCTCCAGTTTTAGCATTCCACAATTCAACTTGTTTATGATCTTCATTTAAACGAATTACATATGTTGTAGAACCTTCTGGATGTGCATCTCCTAATACTAAATAACTTACACATCCTGTCCTTTTCACTCTATCTATATAGTTAAAATAATTACATAATAAAACAGCATGTTCTTCATAATCTCCAAATCCTAATTCTAAAAATTCATTATCTGTACACCAACAATCAGGCATTTCTTCTGCATAATCCCATGTTTGATTATCTTCAATAAAAGGAATTAATCTTACATATCTTGCTGCTCTTTCAATTGCATTATCCTCATCATTATCATAATTATAATCTGGATTTGGGTTTTCTGTGAATATTAAAGTATCTGGTTTTTGTCCTTCTTTTCTTAAATATCTTGGGATAAACACAGATTGACCATCAAAATTTTCACAAAATAATCTTATAGTTCTATTTTTTAATAAACTTGAATCTTTTATATTTTTTAACCAACTTGTTCCATTTATTAAAAATAAAGAATCCTCAAATCCAGGAACATAATCTAATTCATCATTTTTAGAAAAAGAAGGAATTGGGTCTAAAGTCATATATAAACTTACATATGAATTTAAAAATGGATTTACAATTTTTGGAATTTCTAGTATTTTTGAAAGATCTTTATTTAAACTTGAGTTTAAATTTGCATTTTGTTCTTCTTCAACATTATCATTATTAACATCTAATATACTTGTTGTATCACTATAATAACCAAAAACAGTTTTAGGAATATCAACTTTACATATAGTATCTAATATACTTGCATTTTGAAATAATGTTGCAAAAGGAATATTAAAACTTCCTATATATTTTTTTTCAAATCTTTGAATAAAAGTATTTGCATCTTTCGCTTTAACTAATGTATCTCTTCTAACTTCATCATATAAAGAAAAATAAAATACTCCAGGACATTTAGATAATTCTTCTCTCGTAAAATATTTAGCTCCATTTTTAGGTTTAATAACCCATTCAATTTGATGATTATAATCAGGATGAATACTATCTATTGCATCTGTTCTAAAAACTCCTTCTTGATCATAATATTGAATTTTAACTTCAATAAAACTATTAACTTTTTTTTCTAATTCCTGTAAAAATTGAATTTTTGTTAAAGCCGCAGCATTAGGCATGGCATTATTCATAGTACCATAAAACTGATTCCCTCCTATACCACTTGAACTCATATTATCTCTTATATTCGGATTACGACCACTTAATCCAGGACCAAATCCACCCATTCCTGGAAATCCACCCATTCCTGGAAATCCACCCATTCCTGGCATTCCTGGCATACCTGGCATTCCTCCTCCTATTCCACTGGCATTTAAGTTTATACTTCCATTTGATATATATTCATTATTCACATATCCAGAATTATTCATCGATCCATAACTTTGATGTCTTGGGTCAATAAATATAGGATTATTAAATCTTTGTTTTTTTGATAAAATTATTTTTCTCTGATCTACATATTTAGATGGTGCAGATGTTATTCTTATAGGAATATTATATCCTTTAACAATATGAATATTTATTTTTATTTTATCTAATGATTCAACTTTAACTGGGGGATTAACTTGTCTTTTAATTTGTAATTTTCTTTGTATTGTAAAAACTCTTATAAAAAATTCTTTTATTAAAAGAGCAGGACTATCATAAATTTCAGGTTCATTTATAATTTGTGAATAATTATAAGAATTTGTTTTTACTATATCTTTTTTCATAATTTTTATTTTTTCTTTTTGAAGTTGTAAATATTCATCATCAGATAAAATTACTTTATCACTATATTGTTGTCTTAATTTTTCTAAAGCATCTTTTATCATTTTATTTGTTTCATCTTCATCAATTAATTTTATATTATCTTCTTTTCTTAATTCATTTAATACTTTTTTACATTCTTCATTTTTTAAAATTTGAGACTCCAAAATAGGAAAAGTAAATTTATTTAAACTTTCTTTTTTTAATCTTTGTAACAATAAATAATGTCTTGTCGAATGTACATCATAATAATTTAAAAGATATTCTTTATACATAAATTTTAACATCATTTGTAATCTACCTTTTTTCATATCTTCTATAAATGCAACATTTCTTGGATCATTTACATCAAATGGATAATCAAATTCATTATATTGTCTTATTTCTTCTTTAAAATCTAATTGTTTATTTACTAATTCTAATTTATCTTCCATTTTTGTTGGAGGTAAATCAGGTGCTCTTCCTTCCCATTCAGTTTTAATTAATAATTCTCCTGTATAATCTTCAGACACTTTTTTTTCTTCTTCTTTTTTTTCCTCATTTTCTAATAAATTTTGTTTTTCTTCTTCTCCTTCTTCTTCAGTCTTTTCAATTAAACTTTCAGGTATCTTTTTTTTCTTTTTTTTCTCAAGTTTTTCTTTTTCTCGTTCTTCTTCATTACCAAATTCAACAACTTCATCTAATGAAGCAGATGAGGTAACTGTTTTTGAAAATATACCTGGAGGCTCAGCTTGAAATCTTTTAACCATTTCATTATCTAAATATAATTCAATTTCAAATTTTGTTGGACGAGTGTATAAATTTATTAAAAATTTTTGATTAAATTCAACTTCAAAAGATGGCCATTGAATTAACATATGTTTAGTTTCAAATGCATATATACCATTTATATATACTTTTAAATAACATTGTAAATTCTTTATTTTTTCTCTTCTTTGTATTTCATTTTTAGGAATTAAAGAGTCGTCACTTTGAATTTCTGGGTTAGTTAAAATAAAAGCATAATCATATATATTTGGATTAATATCATTACTATTAAATCTTAATACATTTAATTTTAATTTTGTGTTTTGATATTTTTGACTTTCTCTTATACGTTTTAATTCTTTCCATTTATTATATATTTGTTGGGCTTTAGCATTTAAATTTGACTTTTCTTCTGATAAATATTGAGCCGATTCATCTAAAAAAATTTTCATATTTTTTAATTCTTTTTCTTGTGCTTCAGTTTTTTGACGTAAATTATTTAATTCTTCCATTTTTTGTGAAATTATACTAATTTTTTCTTTTAAATATGGAATATTTAATCTATTTAACATTGTATAAAATTCCTTATGTAATTTTTTAACTTCGGAACATAAAACATCTTCTTGAGAAAATAAAGGAAGATTAGAAAAAATTATTTTTGAAATAATAACTTTTAATTTAAAAATTTTTAATTTTTCATTTTCCTTTAAATCTTGAGAAGCTGTAAATGTATCAAATTTTTCATTATGTGATAAAGATATATCTAAAGGTCTTGTTATAACATCAGAAAATATATCATTATCCATTTTCATATCTCCATTTAATGTAAACCATTCTTTTTTTTCTTCTCTAGCCGCACGTTGTTCAGATTTTTGAATATTATATGAAAAAATTAATTGTTTAATATAATCTAAATATATACCATCTTTTATAGCTCTTTCAAAATATTCATCTTCATCATTTAATTGAATATAATCTTGAGGAACAAAATTATTATTTTCTAATAAAGTTTCTTTATGAAAATCAGTGACTATATTTGTTCCTAAAGCTCCATTTGTTTTTAGAGGTTTCATTAACAACAATTCAATAAAATATCTATCTCTATCATAAAAATATTCTGATCTTGGAACATATATAGGAATTTCTGGATTAAATATATTATCATTTTTATATTTTAATAATCTTTTTTGACGTTTTTCTCTTGATTCAATTTCAGATTCAGTATCTAATCCTTCATTAAGACCTTTTCTTATTAATTTAGTTTTATATTGCATATCATCAATTTCTTCATTATTTTCCTTTTCATATTGATTTCTTTGTAATTCATAATCATTTGCAATTAAATCAGCCATATTGGGAAGTTGTGATAAATCAAATCTTGGATTAAATTGAGATTGATATGGATTATAACTACGATTGAATGAGTTATTTATATCATATGGGTTCATACCCGGAAAAGATAAATTTGGATTAAAATTTTGATTTTGCATTGAATAACCAAGATTCGGAGGAGGACGTGCATTAATTTGAGATAAATTTGGTTGATACATAGGAGGAGGTACATTATATTGGTTATTATTATATAAATTTTGATTTGGATTTGATAAAGGATTACTCATTTTATATATTAAATTTAATTTTATATATTTATTAAATATATTATTAAAATTTATAAATCTTAGATGAATTAATTTTTTTTATTTAATTTTTAAATAAAATCTATTTATTTAAGATTATTTTAATATGTTTATATTTCATTTGATAATAAAGGATATTTTAAAGGTAAAAGACAATTATATTCAATATAAAATTGGTTCATTTTAAAATTTAAAATTAATGTTAAACTTTGATTTAAAATACTTAAAATATTGATATAAATAAAATAACTTTGAATAAATAAGGAATTATCATAAAAAACATAAATTACTGTTAATAAATTAGTTAAAATTGAAGAAATTAATAAAATATTTAATTTGCTTTCATTAATTTTATCTATTTTTTTTATTTTAATTAGATAAACTCCTAATGAACCTGAAATAAATAATAAAATATTTCCAATATTATTTAAAATCATAAATAAATTTGTGAATCCTACATTTATTCCATATTGAAATGAAAATATAACATTTATTAAACTAAATAATATTAATCCAAAATAAGAATATTCCCAAATTTTTTTAAAAGTATTAATATGATTTTCAAAAAAACTTTTATTTTTCATTGAACTTAAAATTTTCTCATCAAAAACATTTTCTTCTTCATTTATATTATTATTATTATTTAATTTTTCATTTGTTTTAATTAAATAATCTTCTGTTTCAAAATTATTATTATTTAAATTTTCCTTATGATTATTACTATTATTTTTTAAATTTTCAATAAAACTATCTTCTTCAAAAATGTTATTATCATTATTATTTTGACTATTATTACTATTTCTAGTTCTAAATGCAAATAAAATATTTTCTTCGGGATTATCAATTTCATTTAAAGAAAATATTTTTTTAATTGAATTAGGAAGAACTTCTAAATGATTATCATTTCCAAAATCAACATTTAATTTATTATGTTCATATAAAATACTCGAAATTTTTTTCAAACCTTCTTCATCAGTAATTAAAGTTGAATCTGTTCTTCTTGAATTTGAATTATTTATTTCCATAACAAAATTTTTATTGAAAAAAAAATTTAATTATAAAATTATTATTAATATAGTTTATTCAAAAAAATAATATAATAAATATAAAATAAATATATAAAAATTATAAAATATTTAATAAATAAAAATTAAATTATAATAATTATGGAAAAAGAAAATTTACTCAATGATGATGAAATTGATAATAAATTAGACCAATTAAATCAAGATTACATTGATTTCCAAAAATATGTTCAAAATTTAGATGAATTAAAAGATAAAATAAATGACAATAAAAATAACTATAAAAATAAAAAAGAAGAAATTAATAATGTTTTAGATAATACCGAAAAAAAACAAAATTCTTTAAATGATTTGTATAATGAACTTTCAAACCAAGATACATCAAATAGAAGAATTAAAAAACGAATGTCAAGAGTATTAAAAAGTATCAACACTAAATTTAATGAAAAAAAAAAGATGTATGAAAATTTAAAAAATGATTTCAATGACCTTAAAAACAAATTAAATTTTCAAGAAATTGAAGGTGAAAATGATTCTAATACAGATAGTAAAAACCCAAGTTTTTTATCAGGTCAAAGTGGTGAGATGGATAATAAAAAAATGAAATATGAAGAATATAACAATGATAATTTATATAAAGATAGAGAAAATGAAATTAAAGATGTTAAAGGAATTTCTCAAAAATTAGTTGAAATATCTAATACAATGATAACTAAAGTTGAACAACAAGGAGATAAATTAAATACCATAGAAGATAATATTATTGATGTTTCTGAAAATACAAAAAAAGCTGGTGAAGAAGTAAAAAAAACCGAAGAATTAACAAAAAAACAATATACAAGAATTTTTTATTTGTTTATTATAATTATTATTTTAATAATAATTTTATATGCATTATTTAGACAATTTAATCAAAAAAAATAATAAGATTTATAAATGATAAAACAAAAATAATTTATCATTGTTTATTTAATTTAATATATGTGTTTTTTTATTTAAAAAAAATTTGATTTAATTAAATTTATTTATTAATTTTTTAATTATTAAATTTTGTTTTTATTTATATAATATTTATTCTTTATTAGCCATTGCAACTCTTCTACTTTTTAAATAAGGAATAGGTTCTTCAATAACCTCTAATAAATTAGCATCAACTTCTCCATCACACATAGGACATCTAACTTCATTAACTAACAATTCTTTCATTTCTTTTATATTACAAGGAAAATCGCAATTTGGACATTTACTTAAATCACCTAAAACAACATGTTTTCCAGATGCAATACAAAATGGAATTACATTATAACATGCCTTACATTCTAAATTATATTCCGGAACATCTTTTTTACAAAAAGGACAAGGTCTATTTGTTGGCATTGGTTCTTCATCTGATTTATATGCATTTCTTGATATTTTATCTATTTTACTTTTATAATGTTCAGGAATTTGACCTTTATAATCTTTCATTAATTCTATAGCCCATTGACTACTACTTCTTAATAATCCAGCTTCTTGAGTTTCTATTGTTATTGTCGTCATGATTTTAACTTTATCTTCTTCAAACATTGTTATGTTATTACCAACTCTTAATAAATTTCTAGCAGCTTTCATATGCAATTTTAATTTGATTAATTTTTTAGCTAACATATATGAATGCAATACAGAAAGTCTTTGATTTAATTCAAACGAAACTGGTAAAGATTTTTCTTTTAATCCATTATATAAATCTAATAATATTTGATGAGCTGCTTTATAAGATGAAAATTTTTGTTCTTCTTCAGCTAATGCAATACCTATATCACAAGCTTGTTTATAATCTCCTAATAGTATATATAATTTTGTTAAAAAATGATGTCCTTTGCTAGATTTAGATTCAACTAAGAAAAAGTCTATTAAAGTATTTATTAATTTTTCGTCTTTTGTTGTTCCAACCATTTCAACTGCCTTTTCAAAATATTTTTCATTATTTGATTTAACATACATTTGAAGTGCTTTATTAAAATCTCCAACTTTTTCATAAAAAATTCCCGCATCACCAAAATCATTTTTTCCTTCATAATAAATTGCAATTTTTTTAAATTCATCAATATTTTTATTATTTTTAAGCATAAATTCTCCATAAATATCCATTTTATTATAAGATTGAGCAATAGCAAAAGCTTCATCATATCTTTTAGCAATTAATTTATATTCAATAGTTTCAACTTTTTTTCCTTTTGATTCAAAATATTCAGATAATAAATTAGCAGCAGTTTCTGTTTTGCAATGTTTCATAAGAATATCTCTTGCTCTATCAGGATTATCTAAAAATTTTAAATTAATACGTATAGCATTTTCCCAATCACTCGCCGCAACATATGCTTTTTCAGCATCATTATATAATTTTTCAACTTCTTTCATTTTTGCCAATTGTATCAACAATTTAGGTGACTTTATTTTATCCATTAAATCTTCTGCAGATTTAAATAATTTCATTTTAATAAAAATAGTAGCTGCTTTTTCATATAAATTAACTTGAGTATATAATTTCGCTGCTTCTAAACCATAATTAAGAGATTCACATAAAGAAGCAACTTCTATTGTTAAATTTTTATCAGTTAATTGTTGAGCCTTTTCTAATCCATTAACAGTATCACCCAATCTAAAACTACATCTACTTATTCCAGATAAACATTGTTGATTATGAAATTCTAAATCCTTCAAATCATAATCATCATTTATTTTATTTAAAAAATTCAATGGATTTGAAATTGTACTTGATTGATATAAACTCATTGCTTCTTGAACATTATTTTGAGTTTCATATTGATATGCAAGTTTTCTTGATATAAAAGGAACTTTCAATACATTGTATTCTTTTGCGAGTTTAAATGCAACATCCCAATCTTGCAAATCCATTCTTAAATCTAAAGCTTTTTCAGGTTGACTACTTTCGATAAATAATTCTTGAGCTAAATCTTCTTCTCCAAGAATAGCTGCTATACTACCTAACATTATTTTTTTTTCATTTTCTCTTTTTAACTGTTCTACAGTTAAAACTAATGAAGTATTTTTACTCATTCTAAATGCCTCTTCAACAACATCTAATTCTAAATTTTTTAAAGCTTCTTTACCTAATCTCTCTAAATAATCTTTTTGTTCTTTTTCTGGGAGATGTGGTCCAGCTTTTAATGAATTCCAATAACGACATAATTGATAATTTTGAATAAAATATTTTTTATGACTATCTTCATTATCATCATTTTCATTCCAATTATATAACCAATAATGACTGTTTAATACAACGCCTTTAAATTCTTTTTTGGTTTTATTAAAGTAATTTAAAAACCCATTTTTTAAATAAAATGGATAACTTCCATTTTCTAAAGAAATTGTACTCGGTTCTATTTTATTATTATCCAAATCTTCTAAATATGAATATTCTTTGATTATTCTAACATAAGGTCCTTGTAGAGAATTTAAAATAATATAAAATGAATATACCTTACTATTTCCATTAGTAATTCCTATAAAAAAATTATTATCTTCTTGATCCCATATAATTCTATTTAATTCTATATCATTTTCTAAAGGCAATATACTTTCATTTATAGGATTATATAAAAATCCATGTCCAATTTCATCAATACATAAATACTTTGTCCCTGTTTTATTTGGGAATATTTTTTTAATCGGATTTTCAAATTTATAATCACCTATTGATAAACAATTATCAAATATCGAATATATTTTAACTCTACCGTTACTATCACTATATATTAAATAATCTTCTGTCATTGAAACATAATATATTTGATCTTCTGTATCTTTTAAAGGAAATATTTTCTCAGTATTATCTGTTTCTAATCGAATAAAATGAATTTTACCATCTGCTAAAACACCTATATAATTATTATTTAAAGCTATTTGAGTAATATTTGAATTAAATTCTTTTTTTTTCCCTTGAATTTTGGCTAAAACATTTCCTTTTTCATCTGTTGTTCTAAATATTTGAAGATATGTTCCAAAACTCGCAACAAAATAATTTGAACTAACAACAAAAGTTTTTGGTTCATCTAATAATGTTAAAGAATAAATAGGTTTTTTATTATCTTCATTAATTTCATATGTGCATATTTCATTTAATGATAACAATGTAGTAAATAAATTATTATTAATTGAAAATGTTTCATTTATAACAACATTAAAAGCAAAAATATGACCAATTAATGTACTAACAATTAAAATTTGTCCATTTTCACTCCAATTTATTTTACTTATTCTTCCAGCTTGAGTTGAAATTTCAATTTTTTCTTCAGTAATTTCTTTTAATGAATTTTTATCAAAAATTCTTACACTATTTTCACCAGCAACGGCAATTCTATTAACTTGTTCACAAACAGATAAATCATCTAAATTATTTTTAAATACTTGAACACTATTTACTTCGTTTTTTATTTCAACCATATGAGTTGAAATAACACTTAAAAACCCTTTCGAAAAACCTATTGCGATATACCCATCCCCAAACCATTGATATGTTATAATATTTCCATATTCATTATCTAATGCTAATTCAATAGGTTGATTTTTTTTAAGAAAATCATATATAAGTAAAGTTTTATTATTTTGAATAGAACTTATAGAAGAAAAACCTTTTCCTCTATTATCATTCGTTTTTTGTCTTGCCCATTTTAACATTTTAGGTTCCGCTTTTAATTTAGCATTTTGTAATAATGCCTCTCCTTTTACTGTTGTAACACTAATTGTTTTATTTTTGTCACCTGTGACTAAATTTCCTTCATCATTCCAATCTGCTGATATTATTGATTTAGAATGACTCATACTAACAGGTGTTATTTTATCTGTTTTTTTGTTATAAAAATATATTATTCCATTATTAGTTCCTATAAATAATATAGGTATATTTTTTCCCCATTTTATAAAAGTTGGTTCATCTTTATTATTTTTATCTATTTCCAAATCTAATGTTTTTTTAGTAAATATATTTATTATTGTAACTATTGAACATTTGTCTTGAAAACATGCTATTGTATCTCCCTCAGAATCCCATTCTATAACTTTACATTTACCTCCATATTTTAATGGGAAATCTGTATTTTTTTTACCCATTTTATCTACTATGGTAATTACTCGATTATCTCCGCAAAATGCAATGAAACGACAACCCGGTTGCCAATTAAATACTACCTCACCCATACCTAATTGGGTTTGATTAAATGAAAATATTAATTTTTTTGATTCTTCTGACATATTATTTATTTATTATTATATTCTTATATATTTTAAAATTATAAAAATAATTTTTATTTTTCAATAATATTAAAAAAAATGATTATATATTTATTTTTAAAAATAAATTATTTTAAGTTTTTTATATAATATATTAATATAATAATAAAAAATTATTTTTATTGGGGATTGGGGATTGGG
>JAEEGK010027459.1_pt1 | contig 11490 bp, 3 predicted proteins | sample 8958771 | NCBI WGS metagenome assembly JAEEGK01 (sample SAMN16246547, study PRJNA631951) | gut metagenome | biome: gut microbiome; feature: rumen; material: SC-attached | host: Bos | place: Iran: Karaj | collected 2018-10 | reverse complement strand
TATTCCTGATGGCGAGACGAAAACTTTAAGTGAACTAAGAGATATTGATTATGAAAGAGAAGCTTCATACTGGGGATGCGCTATTGATGATTTTGCTAAATGGTATAAAGAAAATAAATTAGATAAATAAAAAAGATGGGTAACCATCTTTTTTTATTGTTTAGTTTCAATTTTGATAAGTTTTGCATGAACAACAGCTCTTTCTTTAGCAGAACTACCATAACATGTTGATAATGTAAGTATTTTATCGTTAACATTAACTGTTGTTCCAAAATCATACATTGTTCTTTTACTGATCATATTTAAAAAGTTTTGGAAATCACGATCATCTGAGAAATTAACTTTTATGTAATCGTTTGTTGCTGGTAGGTGATATACACTAAATATTTGCCATAATGTATTTTCTTTTTCGGTACTTATTTTAATTACATGATATTCTTTATTATTTTGCCATTTCTTAGTAAAGACATTAGCTAAACTTCCAAACATGGAATCATCTTTACGATCATGACCATATATTATATTGTTTCTTGATAGTTTATTTATCTTATTACGATAATCTAAGAAGATCCAACCACCTGTATTATATGTTTTATTATAACTTCTTGTTAAATAGTATTTATTATCTTTACTTTGTACGAATGGATAATTAATGTAAGTTCCATCCATTTTAATCCAACCAACAGTATCTTTATTAGATTGTTTTAATTCTTTAAAATCAACATCCATCATTGGCATATAAATATAATCCCAATATGGATTTGATTTAGGAACTTCTTCTTGTTGTTCAATAACTTCAACATTTTCGGAGTTGTTATCAACAACCTCTTCCTTTATTTCTGTTTTCTCTTGAAGTTCTGATACTTGTTTTTTTGTTTTATCATTATCAATTTTCCATTTATAAATGTTTTCAATAGAAATTGCCATAACTACTAAACTAGTAGATGCCATTAAGATAATAATAATATTTATAATATTTTTCGATATATTTTTATTATTTTTTTTCTTCATATTCTCTCTCTACATAAGTATATTCTATTACAAAAAAAATTAATCTTCAATAATTAATTATATTTGAATTTTGTTCTTGAAATATGCATCCAAATATTATAGAATTATTATAGAGGAGGATAGCGGAAGTCGACAAATTGAAGACTTACGATATAAATTGTAGAAAATGGAAGAAAAATCAAATACAAAGAAAATTGTCGGGGCGATAGTTGGATTATTACTTCTTCTTGTATTGGCAATACTATTACTAGGTCAAGGTGATACTTATGAAGTTAAGTTTGACTCAGCTGGTGGTAGTAAAGTTTCAACACAAAAAGTTAAATCAGGAGAAAAAGCTAAAAAGCCAAAAGATCCTACAAAAGACGGATATGAATTTGTTTTATGGGAAAACGATGGCGTTAGATATGATTTTAATGAAAAAGTAACAGAAGACCTTACTTTAAAAGCAACTTGGAAAGAGGCAATTAAGAAATATAAAGTAACATTTGAACTTGAAGGTAAGGAAGAAACTTTTGAATTAGAAAAACTAGATGAAGATGTTACAGGCTATCTTAAATTTGAAGATCGCGAAGGATACGAAATAAGATGGTATGTAGGTGATGAAGAATATGATTTCTCAACACCACTTACAAAAGATGTTAAGTTAACTGGTAAATATGTTCAAACATCATCTTATACAATTACATTCGATTCTGATGGTGGAAATAAGATAGATAGTCAAAAAGTTGGTGTAGGAGAAAAAGCAAAAGAACCTAAAGCACCAACGAAAAAAGGTTATATCTTTGATGGATGGTATTATAACAATGCTAAATACGATTTCGATGCAACAGTAAAACGTAGCATGAAATTAGTAGCACATTGGAAAGAAGATCCAAATGTAAAAAGATTTAAAGTAACATTTAATAGTGACGGTGGAACAATCGTTAAAGAACAAACCGTTATGGATGGAGATAAAGCTACGAAACCTGCTAATCCAACGAAGAAAGGATTTGCTTTCGTAAATTGGGAATTAAATGGTACAGTTTATAACTTCAATCTAGCAGTAAAAGCAGATATTGAATTAAAAGCTACTTGGAGAGAAGCAGAAGTATATAAAGTAACATTTGATGCTGATAATGGTACACCTGTTACAACTCAAGAAGTTCAAGAGGGTGGAAAGGCAACAGCACCAGCTGCTCCTAAGAAAGATAAATCAATTTTTATTGAATGGAGACTTGATAATAAAAAATATGATTTCAATAAAGTAGTAACAAAAGATATTACTTTAAAAGCTTATTACGAAAAAGAAGTATATTATACATTAACTTATAATGCTAATGGTGGAACAGTAACACCAACAAGCAAAGAGTTGAAGAAACTTGATAAATACGGAAATCTTCCAACTCCTACATATACAGGATATACATTTATTGGATGGTATACATCAGCTAATGGTGGTACTGCTGTTAATTCTGGAACAACGATAAATGGAAATACAACAATTTATGCACATTGGACCAAGAATCCGGTAGCCGTACAAAGTATTAGTTTAAATAAAACTACAATGACTTTAAGAGTTGGATCTAGTGATACTCTAAGAGTTACATTTAATCCAACAGATGCATCAAATAAGACAATTACATGGTCTAGTAGTTCTAATGCTGCAACGGTTGAAAATGGTAAAGTTACTGCTAAAAGTGTAGGAACAGCTACAATTACAGCAACAAGTAATAATGGCAAAAAGGCAACATGTACTGTTACTGTAACGACAACATATAGATTAACGTATAATGCTAATGGTGGAAGTGTTAATCCAGGATATAAGGACTTAAATAACGGTGCTCAATATGGAACTCTTCCAACACCAACAAGAAGTGGTTATAAATTTGATGGTTGGTATACTGCTGCAAGTGGTGGAACAAAAGTTAGCTCATCTACAACAATAAGCGGAGATACAACAATATATGCTCATTGGGAAGAAATTGTTAATTATTCTATAATAGCGAATAAGATTCAAGGTGGATCAAGTGCTGTTAACATGCAGAGAAAATTAACAATCAAAAGAAATTCAACAGTATTAACTACTAGTCAGGTTCGTGAAATTGACAAACCTAACGGTGTTGATATTTGGATTCAAGGTGATGGAGATTTTGTTGTTCCATACAATGAAATAAAAAATTTGACTTCTCTTAAAATAAAATTAACAAGTGGAGAGGAGGTCACTGCGTCACTATCTTTCCCTGATGATTAATTATGAAAAATAAGAAATTAATAATTATAGTTGCTATAGCTGTTTTGCTAATAGCAGGAATTGTGTTCTTTATGATTAAAAGAGCAAATGATGATAAAAATGCGGTTTATACTGTTAAGATAAGTCTGGTGGATGATAAATCCCCAGACCGTATCCTAACGGTGTATAAAAATAATAAAAAAATAGAACATAAAGAAATCCGAAAAATGAACGGAACACTTTTGTGTGACTCAGAATATTCTACAGTTTATTTCGGTGAAATAAAAAATGAAACTGAGTTAAAAATTATTTTAAAGAATGATAAAGAAGTGGTTGCGAAGATTGAGAAAGGAGAATAAATATGAAGAAAAAATTATTATTATTCATAGTATTAATTGTCTTTGTGTTAGGTTTTAATGTTAAAGCAGATACATATTATACAAGCGATAGTTGTGATCCAAATACTCAACTATGTGTTGGCAATATGTCATATGTAATAGGTACACACCTATTTACACGTAGACCTGCTTCAGGTAGCCCTTATAATAGAGTATTAACCACTGAATGGATAATGCTTGCATCAAAAACTATAAGTGGGGATACTTATGAATCTTTGGATGATAGAGTTATCTATTACAAAGCGAGTGGTCCAGATGAAAATGGTAATCAATGGTTTAATGCCATTACTGATGAACCAATTAATCCACCTAGTAGTTTTACTATTGAATATAAAGATGGAGTAAAACAAATGTCTTCACCAACAGCGTTTCTAGATTGGGATGATGTTACTGATCCAAATGGGTATAATAAGTATTTAATCAATGATAAGGGACTGTTGTATGCTAACATTAAGATTCAAACAAGTGATAATAATATAGACGGTTATGAAGTATATGATAGTAATGATCGTGTTGTTGTTTCTGGTCCAGTTTCTGGGCCTCTTTCAATAATTGGGCCTATTCAAATTACTAAGCCAGAAACAACTCCTGCAACTTATTACGTAAAGGTATATAAAACATACCTTAATGAAACTAAAATGTATAGTACACCATCTCCAACAATAGAACTAGATTTTAATATGGTTATGCCTGGAGTAACATTAACTCAAGTTCAAAAAGAAAATGAACCTTTATATCGTTATAATCCTGAAGCTGACCCTGAAGTTGGTAATATTGAAACTGATGTTCAAGTAACTTTACCAGAGGGTGCTATTGTTGATGGCTATGAAATATTTAAAGTAACTGCTGGCTCTGAAGATAGAAGTGTTGCTATTGTACAAAAAGATGAAACTGGTAATTTAGGAAATGCTGTTTTATCTAACGAATTAGGTAAAAGTGGAACTTATTATGCAAAAGCATATAGAGGCAGTGGTGATAATAAAGTATATGGTGAAAAATCAGCTGATCTACAATTAACATTTAGAAATGCTGCTCCAACAGATCCAGTATTAGTTCAAGATTATCAAACTGAATATTCTAAATATTTTGTTCAAGATGGTAAATTAGCTACAAAATTAAAGATTACATTACCAGAAAATGCAATTGCTGATGGATTTGATGTATTTGAAAATGGTGAACGTGTTAATGCAGAAGATATCGGTGTTGATGGCATTGTAACAGTAACAGGTAGTCCTGATGTTGAAAAAACTTTCTGTGCTAAGACTTATGTAAAATATGGTTCTGCTGATAATTCTATTAAAGATTATAGTGAAGAAGATTGTCTAACACTTGACTTTGAAATGGTTATGGGTGAACCAACATTAGTAAAAGTTAGTGATGTTCGTTATGAAAATGGTCAAATGGCTATTGATGTAAATGTTACATTAGAAGATGGATTAACTGTTGATGGTTATGAAATTTATGAACAATTAGATCCTCTTGGTACACCAATTGAAGGTAACTTTGGTACACAAACAACTCTATATGATGAGCTTGGAAGTACAAAGACAATATATGCTAGAACATTTGTTCAAGTTGGTAATCAAAGAGTATATAGTGATTTTACTTCACCTTTACAATTAACATTTAGAGGTGAAATTCCAACAACACCAAATTTAGTACAATGGTGGGATCAAAGTATTGATCAAGAAGGATATACAAAATACTATGTAGAAAATGGTGTATTATCTACTAAAGTTAGAATTGAATTACCTGATTCTTATGTAGGAACAGGATATGATATATTTGATGAAAATGATCAAGTAGTAAATGATCCTGATGTCGATGTTGACGTTATGGGATTCATAACATTAGTAGGAGAGAATGATACTCCAGCAAGATATTATGCTAAAACATATATTAAATATGGAAATGCTACTGATTATATTAAAGATTATAGTGAGAAATCAAATGTCTTATTATTAGACTTTGATAAAAAGGTACCAAAACCAACTTTAATTAATAGTGATGAAGAATTCTATTATTTAAATGGTCAGATGGCTATTGATGCTCATATAACATTCCCAGAAGGTGCTCGCCCTGAGTATGCTGATGGATATGATGTATTTATGGTAAGTGGATTAGTTGTAGATTCTGTTGTTGCAACTGGTTTACCTACAGCTGATGTAGTATTAAAAGGAGATTTAGGTTCAACCAAAACATTCTATGCAAAAGCTTATGTTATGGTTGGCGATGATAAAATTTATAGTGATAAATCAAGCGATTTAACATTAACATTTAGAAATGCGGCTCCAACAGTACCTACATTAGTACATGTTTATGATGAAAATGATACAGAAGGTTATTCAAAATATTATGTTATAGATGGTAAGATTAAAGCTAAAGTAAAACTTGCTTTACCAGATGAATATATAGCTGATGGATATGATATCTTCGATCAAAATAATGAAATTATTAACACTAGTGAACTTGGTGTTAATGATGTTACTTATGTAACTGGTTCTTATGATATAACATCAGAATATTATGCTAAAACATATAAGAAATATGGAACATTAAAAGATTATAGTGATGAAGCAGCTGAACTTTCACTTGACTTTGATTTAGTTATGCCAACACCATCATTACTTCAAAGTAATGAAGATGATGATGCATTCTATTTCGATGAAGAAAAAGGTATGCTTGCAACAAAAGCTTACATAACAGTACCTAATAATGCTGTTATAGAAAATATTAGTGGATATGAAGTTTATGAACAATTAGTTCCAAATGCTGATCCAGTAGTTGGTACTTACGGTGAGAATGTAACTTTATATGGAAATGTTGCAGATACAAAAACGTTCTATGCTGTTACTTATACAGTAATAGATGGTGTTAAAGTATATAGTGAAAACTCTACAGCATTATCATTAACATTTAGAAACTTTATTCCAACAAAACCTGAATTAGTTCTAAGTTGGAATGAAAATGATGATCCAGATGGATATACAAAATACTTTGTAGAAAATGGTAAGTTATCTGCTTATGTTAAAGCAAATATACCTGAATCTGGTTTCGCTCATGGATATGATGTTTTTGATGAAAACAATGTAAGAGTTAATACTATTGATGTTGATACTGAAGGAACAGTATTAATTTCTGGATTAGCTAATACACCAAAAACATATTATGCAAAAACATATATTAAATATGGAACAGGTGAAAATGCTGTTAAAGATTATAGTGAAGCATCAAGTACTTTAACTCTTGACTTTAACAAAAAAATGCCAACACCAACATTAGTAAAAGTTGATGATGAGTTCCGTTTCGATAATGGATTAATGGCAATAGATGCTAAGATTAATGAATTGCCAAGTGCGTCAGAAGTTGATGGATACGATGTATTCGAAGGAAATGATGTTGTTGCAACTGGTACTAGAACAGGAAGTGTAACCTTAAAAGCTAATTTAGGTGCAACTAAAACATATTATGCAAAAACATATGTAATGGTTGGTGAAGATAAATTATATAGTGCTGAATCTGAAGAGTTAACATTAACATTTAGAAATGGCGTTCCAACTAAACCAACATTATTACTTGGATGGAATGAAGAAGATGATCCAGAAGGTTATACAAAATATTCTGTTTATAATAATCAATTAGCAACTCTCGTATATATTGAATTACCTGAGAATGCTATTGCTGATGGATATGATATTTTTGATGCCAATAATCAAATAGTTAATCAAGAAGAATTAATTCCAAGTGCCCTTGCGGTAGTTATTGGAGAACCTGAACAACCTGCAACATATTATGCAAAAACATATAAGAAATATGGAACAGGTGCAAATGCTTTAAAAGATTATAGTGAAGAATCTACTCCATTAACTCTTGACTTCCATTTGGTTGTTCCAAAACCAACATTAGTTCAAGATGAAGTTCAAGGTGACTTATATTTCTATGATGAAACTAAGAATATGTTAGGAACAGATGTTCATATAACATTCCCAAATGATGTTAATACAAGTAATATTACTGGTTATGATATATTTGAATCTCTTGCTCCAAATGCTGAACCAATAACAGGTATTATTAATGAATCAACAACTGTTTATGGTGAATTAAAAGATACTAAGATGTTCTATGCAAGAGCTTATGTTCAAGTTGGAACACATAAAATTTATAGTGATCTTTCAACTGGATTAGAATTAACATTTAGAAATGCTGCTCCAACTCCAGTAAGTAGATTCAAACAAAGTGTTGATCTTATTCGTGAAGAGGATCCAACTTATGATCCAGAAGGATATTCAAAATACTTTGCACAAGATGGCAAAGTTGCTACAAATGTATATGCAATTTTACCAGAAACATATAACGCAGATGGTTATGATGTATTTAAAGTAGTTAATGATAGTGATGATATACTTGTTGTAGAAAATAATGTAATCGGTGGAAATTCACCAGTTATTGTAGAAGATTTAAATACAACTGCAACATATTATGCAAAAACATATAAGAAATATGGCACTACAAATCCTATTAAAGATTATAGTGAAGCAAGCGAAATGCTTGAACTTAATTTCCAATTAAAATTACCAAAACCAACTTTAGTTCAAGTTGACAATGAATTTGTTTATGCAAATGGACAAATGTCAACTGAAGTAACAATGGAATTACCTGATGAAGCAGAATTCGCAATGTTAAATGGTTATGATATATTCGAATCTCTTGCTCCAAATGCTACTCCAATTGAAGGTGATACACCTACAACAGTTTATGGTAATTTAGGAGAAACGAAGATCTTCTATGCAAGAACTTATGTTGAATTAGGAGATGAAAAAATATATAGTGATTTCTCAACAGGATTAGAATTAACATTTAGAAATGTTGTTCCAACACAACCTGAATTAGTTCTAAGTTGGGATTCAGAATTTGATCCAAATGGATATACTAAATACTTTGTAGATGGTGATAAGATTGTTGCAAATCTATATGCTGACTTACCTAATAACGCAAATGCTGATGGATATGATGTATTTAAAGTAGTTACTGATGGTGACGATATCCTTGTTGCTGAAAATGTTAGAGTAGGTAATGCTACAAGAGTAATGGAACTTCCTGATACAAATGCTTCATATTATGCAAAAGCATATGTTAAATATGGATCTGGAAATGACGTTGCTAAAGATTATAGTACAAAATCTAATAATGTAGATCTTGATTTCCATAAAATTTTACCTACACCTCAATTAGCTCAACATAATGATGGTGAAAACTTATTCTATTATGATGCTACAAGAGAAATGATGGCAACAAACCTTGAAATGTCATTAGATAATGATATGTTTACAGATTACATTGATGGTTATGATGTATTTGAAAACTTAAATGGTGATCCAATTGCATCAGGAGCTTATAGTGATTTATTAACTGTATATGCTCCAATAAATGCAACTAAGACATACTATGCTAAGACATATGTTACATATATAAGTGGTGTAGATGAAAATAATCAAGAAATAATTTCAAAGATTTATAGTAGTGAATCACAACCTTTAACATTAACATTTACTGCTACAGTTCCAGAAGCACCAACACTTGCTCTAGATTGGAACAATGTTGATGATCCAAATGGATATACAAAATATTATGTTAATGAAGGTAAGTTATATACAGATGTAAGTCTTGTATTACCTCAAAATTCAAATGATAATGATGCTGATGGATACGATGTATTCGAAGGAGATACTTTACTTGCAAGTGCTCAATCATTTGATGAACATCTTGCAATTGAAGGAACATATGAAACTTCAAAAACAATCTATGCAAAAGCATATAAGAAATATGGTAATGCTAAGATTTATAGTGCTGCTTCTAATGAATTAACTCTTGATTATGTATTAATTGTTCCTACACCAGAGTTTGTTCATGATTGGAACAATGTTGATGATCCAAATGGATATAACAAGTTCTATTATGATGATAGAGAACGTAAGATGGCTACTGATGTAAGCATTAATTATAGTTCTAGTGTTGTTCATGGAAATATAGATGGATATATTGTTTATGGTTCAAATGGTAGTACTAGACCAACACCAGTTGTAACAGCAACAGCACTTGATCAACATGTTTCTGTTTATGGAACAATTGGTGAAAAAATGACATATACTGCAAAAGCATATGTAAATATTGGAGAATTAAAAGTATTAAGTTCTAATTCTCAACCATTAGTATTTGATTTCAAGAATAATTTACCAAAACTTGTATTAAAGGTAAAAGATGGTAGAGAGCCATTAAAACCTTATGTAATTCTTAATAAAGAAGAATTCTGTACAAATGATAATTGTATGGTAGATAGTGTTGAATTCTTTGAATATGGTAAAGCATCATTACCAGGTTTAGGTGGAGATATTTATACACCAATTGAATTAGATTATGCAAGTTCAAGTAACAATGGTCCATTAGATAATCGTGTTTACGATGTACCTAATGTTAAGAAGAGTATTACAGCTAGAGCAGTAGTTAAATATGATAGAAATAACATTCTATATGGTGACTATGCTGAAGTAGTTAAAGTTGATACAGAAATCCCTGTACCAGGACTTGATATAAGAAATATTGATTGTAGTACTGGTGATTCATGTACAATTTATGATGTAGGTAGTCCAATTCTTGAAACAACATACTTCATTAAAGATGAAGAAAATCCAGTATACTATTATGACTATATGGATTTATTCGAAGAAGGTGTAACTGAACCAGTACTTGTAGGTATTCCAACAGGTGCTACTAGAGAATTAAACGGAATTGAAGTTTTATCAACAAAGAATTATTATGCTAAAGCATATGTAATGTATAATGGTGAAAAGGTATATAGTAATCCAACAGAAACACAAACAGTAACATTCAATTATGAGATTGCTACACCAACATTAAGTGAAAACGGTCATCCTGCACCATATGTATATTTGATTGGTATTAATGCTGATGATTATTTAGTTAGTAATGAAGAACCGCTTACATATAAGATTGATGGATTCAAATTATATGAAAAAAATGGAGATGAATATGTAGAAGTTGATTTACCACATGAAACAGATGCTAATGATATGAGAGATAATCGTATCTTTAGTGAAATTGATGTAGTTAAAACATATTATGCAAGAGCATATAAGACATTTGGTAATAAGACAGTTTATAGTGAATATTCAAATCCAGTTGTATTTGAATTACATGTACCAAAACCAACTATTGCTACACCTGATCCAGTAGTATGTAGTGGTATGACATGTAGTATTGATATTGGAAGTCCAATTACTACAACTAATACATATTATTTAGATAATGAAAATCCAAATAATAGTGTTTATTACTATGACAAGATGGATTTATTCGATGATGAAACTGATGAGTTAGTATTAGCTGATATCCCTACAGGTGGTGTAGGAGTATTAGAAAATGTACCAAGAGGTTCTATTAAGACATATTATGCTAAAGCATATGTAATGAATGGAACTCAAAAGATTTACAGTCAAGAATCAGAACCTGTAACTATCACATTTAGAGCTAATGTTGCTTCAATCGATTTCAAAACAGCTACAAAGATTGATGTAACAAATGCTGCACCAAGTGATAATCCAGGTATTACTGCTAATATTAATAAATATGATGTAACAAAAGATGGAAATACAATCACTGTTACTGATAGAAGAATAATTCCTTATATAGGTGGAAATATTCCTACAGCTAAGAAGTGGGTTGGAATCCTTGTTGATCTTGGAGTAAAAGTTCAAGGTACAACATATACAATTGAAGCTGTTGACTACGCTGATGCACAACGTTGGGGTGCAACAAATGATACAACCTTCATTATGTGGTTAACAACAGAACAAG
>JAEEGK010027458.1_pt1 | contig 11491 bp, 9 predicted proteins | sample 8958771 | NCBI WGS metagenome assembly JAEEGK01 (sample SAMN16246547, study PRJNA631951) | gut metagenome | biome: gut microbiome; feature: rumen; material: SC-attached | host: Bos | place: Iran: Karaj | collected 2018-10 | reverse complement strand
CTGCGGATGGTTGAGACTGACTTCAAAATGATTTTCTCCCGCTTCCGCCTGCAGATGCTTTTCCATGATAAGTTGTCCCGCCAAATTATATACCCTTAATGAGAGTTGTTCGTCTTGCGGCAAAGTAAGCACTATGCGGCTCGTTCCGTTGAAGGGATTGGGATATGAGATACAACTTGAAGCATTTTCCACTTCGTTGACACCTGTTTCATCGGTGAGCGTCAGCACCGTATCGGGATAAACCAATGTTTCCGTCCAACTGCGGCTGATATTCTCAACCCTTACGGAATCCAACTGCACATATTTTTCGGCGACATCGGCACCTGTAAATGTCAACTCAATGTTTTGTGCAAAAGCTGACTGAGCCAGCAACAAACAAAAAACTGCCACTAATGTTAAACTATGTTTCATGGTAACTATTTTTATTAAAAATCAGCAAAATATTAAAATGCAAATATAACACTTTTTTTATAAAAAATTATATGTAATACCTACTACAAAAAAAGTATCTTTCGAGATGCCTGCCTGCGGGAATGTATAGTTTTTAGTCTTGCGTCAGGCTTAGCATTTGCTCCGACAATTGCTCCCACTCTTCCATGGCTGCATTTAATTGTTCTTGGGCGGCTTGATAATTTTGATACAATTCTCCGGAAGCAATTTCTTTGGCATAGCGTTCATGCTGGGTTAATTTTTCCGATATTTCTTTCATCAAGTCTTCCTTGGCGGAGATAGTTGCCTCCACCTCTTCTATTTTTTTTGCCAATTTACGAATATTGCTTTCTTTCTGTTTTTGCTCCTGCCAACTGCGTTTTTGCTCTGTAGGACCGCTATCGGGCTTTGCCATTTCTTTGTTTTTGACGGCTTCCGCCTGCAAAGTGGTCATATTGCGTTTCTCCAAATAATATTGAATATCACCGATATATTCTTTGATACCTCCGTCACGCACTTCTATCACTTTGTCGGTCAAACCTTGCAAAAAATCTCTGTCATGCGACACAACTATCAAAGTGCCGTCATAATGCAAAAGGGCATTTTTCAACACATCTTTGGAACGCATATCCAAGTGGTTGGTGGGCTCATCCAATATCAATACATTATAGGGTTCCAACAACAATTTTGCTATCACCAAACGCGATTTTTCCCCGCCGGACAAAACAGCCACTTTTTTGTCCATGTCATCGTTGGAAAACAAAAACGCACCCAAAATAGCCCTGATTTTCAACCGCATATCTCCCATTGCCACATCGTCTATGGTTTCAAAAACTGTCTTTTGCGGATTCAGCAAGCGATTGTGATCTTGGGCAAAATAACCCACTTTCACCATATTGCTCACTTCTATGGTGCCGCTATTGGGTTGCAATTCATGTCGGAGCAATTTCACCAAAGTGGTTTTTCCTTCTCCGTTTCTACCCACAAAAGCAATTTTCTCACCCTTTAGTATGGTAAAATTCAAGTTGTGGAGCAGTATTTTATCCGGCTCGTAGCCCATCGACATATCCTTGATGTCAAACACCACACGGGAACAAGGCGGTGCCTTGGGAAACAAAAAATGAATTTGCGAATTATCGGTTTCATCTACCTGCACCACATCCATCTTCTCCAGCAATTTCACGCGACTTTGCACCTGCTTGGCTTTGGTGGCTTTGTATCGGAATCTTTCTATAAAACTTTCTATCTCTGCAATTTCCTTCTGCTGATTGTCAAACACTTGTTTTTGATGCTCAATGCGTTCCGCCCTGCGGGTGACATAGTCGGAATAGCTGCAATTATAGTCTTCTATATGTCCTAAAGTAATTTCTATGGTTCGCTGGCAGACATTGTCTAAAAAAACTCTGTCGTGCGACACCATGATGACTGCTCCGAAATAATTTTTCAAGAAATTTTCCAACCATTGGATAGATTCTATATCCAAATGATTGGTAGGTTCGTCCAGCAACAGAATTTCCGTTTTGCGTAGCAATATTTTTGCCAATTCCAATCGCATTTGCCAACCGGAACTGAACTCGGATACATTGCGGGTAAAATCTTCCTTTTTAAATCCCAAACCCAACAACACTTTTTCCAATTCAGCATTCATACTGCCGGCACCCAAATAGACAGCTCTTCTATTCAATTCTTCCAGACTGTTTATTTTGCTATTATAGTCCTCGCTTTCGTAGTCGGTGCTATCGGCGATTTGCTGAGTAAGCTGATTGATTTTACGTTCTATTTCGTTCAATTCGGCAAATGCCGTTGACGCCTCCTCCCAAATGGTTTTGGTGCTGAAAATTTGCATTTCCTGCCTCAGATATCCCACACGATGACCGGCAGTATAAACAATGGTGCCGCTTTGCGGCTCTAATTGTTTGGATAAAATATTGAGCAAAGTGGTTTTTCCAGCCCCGTTTTTTCCTACAAGCCCTATTTTGTCATGGTCGCCGATAACAAAACTTACATGTTCAAATAAATAGTCGCCTGTAAAATGAATGGAAAGGTTGTTAACGCTAATCATATTTTCTTCTTACGGCGTTCATCGCCATATTGTATCAATTGCCCTAATGTCAAAAATAAATCTACAAACAACACTTCCACATTGGCATTGCCTGCAATATTTTGTATAGCCGTATTGAGTGCCTCTACTACCTTTGCTCCGTTTTTCTTATTAATAAATGGAGAAAACGATTGCAGCCATTCTTTCTCTGTTTCGGAAGAATGAACAATATCTGCCGCCCCGCAATTCAACATCAAGCATTTACGCACCAAATTCAAACTATATGTCAAAAATGCCATTTGCTTTTCTCGTCCCATTTTTTTCAACTGATCGATGGTTTCTTTTGTTGTTGAAAATTCAACTTTTGCCGGATTGTTGGAAAAATAGCACATTCTATATGCTGAACGCATCATTTCAACAAACAAATTATATTGTTCGTTTTCCGTTTCCTCTTCTTCCTCTAACGATAGTGCTTCAAGCAAATTGCCGTTGCAAATGTTGACTATATCTATGGCGACATCCATACTGCATTGTTTTTTTTCAGCAACGATGCTTGCCATATCTTCCATGTTAAATTTGTTCACCTTCACCATTTGCGTACGCGAAATGATGGTCGGCAGAATATTTTCTGTATGCTCGCTGACTAAAATAAACAAAGTTTTTCCATCCGGTTCTTCAATTGTCTTCAGCAATTTGGAAGCGGCTTCAGCATTCATTTTTTCCGGCATCCAGATGATGATAAAATGATAATCGGCCTCGTAAGGTTTGGTTATCAAAGTATTTACAATTTGCGAAGCATCTCTTACATTGATGATAGGACGTTTGTTTTCTGCTTGAATTGCCTCCAGCCATTGTTGATAGGAAAAGAAAGCATGGTGACTGATCATCATCTGCCGCCAATCTTCGTAAAAATCCACCGAAGAACCTTTTTTCTCATCTCCTTCCGCATCATCGCTGTCGCTGCTGCTTTTTTTCTTTTTGGCAATATTGGGAAAATAAAAATGCAAGTCCGGGTGGGCTATATTGTTAAATTGTATGCAAGACGGGCACACCCCGCAAGCATCGTCATCGGTTCTTTGCTTACAACTTATATATTGGCAATAGGCTAATGCCAATGCCAATGTCGGCATACCTTCCTGCCCTAAAAACAGCTGTGCATGACTTATACGTCCGCTTTGAGCTGTACTACGAAGTTTGTTTTTGATTGACTGTGGAACTAAAACCTCACTAAATAACATTTTATTATATCTCCTTCACCAATTCTTTTACCACTTGTCGTATTTTCGGCTCTGCAATTTTTGCCGCATTCAACACTTCTTCATGAGATACTTTTTCCACCACTCCGATAATCCCTAAATCGGTAATCACGGAAAAGGCAATACATTGCATGCCGGCATGCCTTGCCACAATTGCTTCCGGCACTGTTGACATACCTACACAATCACCTCCAAGTAGTCGAAACATTTTATATTCTGATGGTGTTTCAAATGTAGGACCTGCCGTACCGACATAGACACCTTTTTGATAAGGAATTTGATAATGTTTGGCAATATTTTCCGCCTTTTCTATCAAAACACGCGTATAAGCCTCGCTCATATCCGGAAAACGGTCTCCCAATTCGTCATAGTTTTTGCCTCGCAAAGGATTTTCAGGAAAAAGATTGATATGGTCGGTAATGATGACCATTTCTCCCACTTTGTACAAAGGATTCATGCCTCCGCTGGCATTTGACAATATCAAAGTTTCAATCCCCATTGCCTTAAACACCCGCACCGGAAAGGTAATTTCTTTCATATTATATCCTTCATAATAATGAAATCTTCCTTGCATGGCAATCACCTTGACACCACTTAAAGTGCCATAGAGCAACTTTCCTTCGTGTCCTTTGACGGTAGAAACAGGAAAATTGACAATATCTTTGTAGTCTATTGCTTTTTCTATTTCTATGTCTGCTCCCAAATCATTTAAACCGGTGCCTAATACGATGGCTATTTTTGCTTCCCGGCCGAATTGTTGCATGAGAAAATCCGCCGTTTCATTTATTTTTTGCAACATAATTTAATATTTGATGGTCAAATGCGTCTTTAAACTTAGTATGAAATTTTATTTCTATAGGTATATAAAATACCGGTATTTTCTCCACTACATCCACCAGACTTTTGTCTATCAACCGCATAGCATCTTTTTCGGTGGTAATAATCACCTTTTCGTGTGTGAGCAAGGTACTGAAAAAACTCACCGCTTTGTTGATATCTCTTACAGTAAACTGGTGATGATCGGGAAATGCCAAATGCTTCACTTCGCTATAGGTATTCAAATATTCATGCAAAGGATAAGGATTGGCAACACCTGTAAGTGTGACTACGCTACGAATAGATGAAAGTTTTATCTTGGTTGCCGCCGTTGTCAATGGCTGCATTGGTTGAAATTCTATATAAGAAAAATATAATTGTTGATGCGGCAGAGGTTTAAGAGCCGCTCTGATGACATTTTCGTCCATAGACGTCAGCACTTGAGGAGTTTTGGTAACAATAATAATATCAGCTTCTTTGGCAGCTGAAGGGAATTCTCTCAAACGACCTAATGGCACCGGAGCATCCTTGGTATAAATTTGATAATAATCTGTCAACAAAATATTTAACCCTGCCTTTAATGGCAAATGCTGATAGGCATCATCTAAGATGATGACATCTGTTTCCGGCAATTTCTCCAAAATTTTGTTAATACCTTCTACTCTATCTTCACATACTGCCACCGAAATGGACGGATATTTTTTATAATAAGCCAAAGGCTCATCGCCGATATCTCTTACCGTAGAACGGCTGTTGCCCAAAAGAAAACCTGTCGTCTGCCTACCATAACCTCTTGAAAGCGTGGATATTTCATAATATTTCGACAACAAGCGAATCATATATTCCACATGAGGTGTTTTGCCGGCACCGCCAACACACAAATTGCCCACACAAATGGTCGGTTTGTCAAAACTTGTCCTTCCTTTTATGTTGTAATATTTCCTCCTAAGGAACATTATTGTGCCCCAAATGAGAGAAACCGGATACAAGAGTATTTTTAACAATTTTTATCGCGTTGATTTATAATTATTTATAATTTTATTTTTTTTTAACAAAATTTTTGCTAAAATAATATTTTTTTTTGTAATTTTGGATTTTATTTTTGATTTTTTTTCATGGACGATATCAAGATTTCAGATGTCATTAATTTTTTAGAACAATTTGCACATCCTTTCTATCAAGAAAATTATGACAATGCCGGACTAAATGTCGGGGATGCCGACCAAAAATTAACCCGCGGATTGATATGTTTGGATGTAACAGATTCTATTTTAGACGAAGCCATTGCCACAGGTGCCAATATGATAGTGAGCCATCATCCGCTCATATTCCACCCTATCAAACAACTCACCGGCACAAACCGTGTAGAACGATTGGTGATGAAGGCTATAGAACATCATATATGCCTTTATGCCATGCACACCAACTTGGACAACATTCGCATGGGCGTCAACCAACGTTTTGCCGATTTATTGGAATTGCAAGACACTTCCATACTTTGTCCTGCCGACAATCAACTGCTCAAATTGGCTGTCACGGTGCCGAATCATTATGCTCAAATAGTCAGAGATGCCATTTTTTCTGCCGGTGGCGGTTGCATTGGCAATTATGACTGTTGCAGTTTCAATCAAACGGGCTTTGGCACTTTCAAAGCCGGCAAACACACCCGCCCTTTTGTCGGCAAACAAGGTGAAATACACCGGGAGGAAGAAACAAAAATTGAAGTTATATTCCCGAAATATTTGAAAAATAAGATTATTGCCGCCTTGAAGGAAAAACACCCTTACGAAGAAATCGCTTACGATTTGTTGGTACTTGCCAACAAAAATCCGCTTGCCGGCAGTGGCCTGATCGGTGAACTGAAAGAAAAAATGACATTTGAAAATTTTATGCTATTTTTGAAAGAAAAAATGCAACTAAAGTGTGTAAAATGTTCCAATGTAAAAGGAAAAACGGTAAAAAAAGTCGCCATTTGCGGTGGCAGCGGAGCTTTTTTGATACCTTATGCCATAGAACAACACGCTGATGTTTTTGTCAGTTCAGAATTCCATCATCACGATTTTTTAGACAATTTAGACCGCTTGCCAATAGCGGATATAGGGCATTATGAAAGCGAAATTCAAACAAAAATGCTCATTTTTGAAAAACTTAACGAAAAATTTAGTAATTTTGCAGTTTCTAAGCAAGAAGTAAATCCTGCAGATTATTTATAAAAAATTACATTAAATTATCTATCAAAATGGCTGTAAGACAGACAAAAAAGAAAAAAGAAGAAATAGAAAACACAGCAGTTGAAACACCTCAAATTGTAGAAGTAGGTGCTGACAAAAGTATAGAAAACACTTTGGTGGGCTTGTATAAATTGCAAACCATCTGTTCCAAAATCGACAAAGTTCGTATAAATCGCGGCGAACTTCCTTTGGAAGTGAGAGACTTGGAAGATACCTGTATGGGATTGCAATCTCGTATTGACAAATACCAAGAAGCTATCAAAGAATGGCAACAAGAAACTTTGGCAAAAAAAGAAGGCATCAAAAAATCTCAATCTCAAATTGCAAAATACGAAGAACAACAAAACAACGTTCGTAACAATAGAGAATATGATGCTTTGAGCAAAGAAATTGAATACGAAAATTTGGAAATACAAGTCTGCGACAAGAAAATAAAAGAATTTGAAGCAAAAATCGCCGACAAACAAGAAGAAATTTCCAAATTGACAGCCGAACTGACGAGTCACCAAGCCGACTTGAAAGTTAAAAAAGATGAATTAGACGAAATTATTGCCGAAACACAAAAAGAAGAAGAATCTCTTTTGGCAGAAAAAGAACAACAAGAACAACTATTAGAACCTCGTATGTTGGCAGCCTTCAACCGTATTAGAACAGGTTGTAAAAACGGTTTGGCAACAGTAAGAGTGGAAAGAAATGCTTGTGGCGGTTGTTTCAGTCAAATTCCTTCACAAAGACAAATAGACATTAAAATGCACAAAAAAATCATCATCTGCGAATTCTGCGGTAGAATTCTCATTGATGACACCATTGCTGAAATGTCTCAACAATAATACAAGTGTTTATATTCAAAAAAAGCACCTGATCATCAGGTGCTTTTTTTGTTGCTGCCTGTCCGGAATCTGACATTTCAGCAACAAAAAACAAGCTGCCGTCTCACATAGACGACATTTTCTTTTTAGCCAATGTCTATAGAAAATTTTTCAAACATTTTATTTTCAATAGTTTGTAATGCTAAAAAAATTAAAAACTGAAAATTTTTAGAAAATTGCGATTTACATTAAAAAAAATGCTACTTTTGCAATTCAAAAAACCCACTCCGGAGAGGTGGGTGAGTGGCTTAAACCAGCAGTTTGCTAAACTGTCGTATCCGATAGGGTACCGGGGGTTCGAATCCCCCCTTCTCCGCTTCGTTAACGGGATATAGCGTAGTCCGGTTATCGCGCCTGCTTTGGGAGCAGGAGGTCGCAAGTTCGAATCTTGCTATCCCGACAAAAGAGCAATTGAATTGCTCTTTTTTTTTACAAACACATGCTAAACAATATAAAAATGAACAAGAACATTCCAATTCCATTCATGATTAGCTTGCTAATATTGTTTGCAATGGCTGCTCACAGTCAGCATCTCTCCGTTGACAGCACATTATATAAAAATACATGGGACAATCGCAATTCCCGCACCACCTCCATCATTACCAACGGCACCTACCGTTTGGCATTGAATCCGGAAAATGAAAACAGCTTTGTATTTCCGTGCAGAGATGATGCAAAAGTTTGCTCCAACTACGGCATACGCGGCGGCAGACTCCACACCGGTATGGACATCAAACTCAACTACAAAGACAGCATCTATGCCGCTTGGGACGGCGTTGTAAGAATGGCAAAAACCAGCTACTACGGCTATGGAGCTTTTATTGTCATTCGACACAACAATGGCCTGGAGACTTTCTACGCACACCTGTCAAAAGTGTTAGTAGTTGAAAATCAAGAAGTAAAAGCAGGCGATTTGATAGGTTTGGCAGGCAGAACCGGTCGTGCCACCACCGAACACCTCCACTTTGAAACCCGCTTTTTGTACGAACCCATGGATCCTCGCACCATCATAGACTTTAGCACCAACCGGCTGAAAGCCGATTCACTTATAGTAAGAAACAAAAAATTCTATGGCATACAAGTCAACGACACTTTGGCATGGGAAAATGAAGTAAGTTCGGATACTTCCGTTACTGCCGCCGACAGCCTTACATTGGCCGACAGCACAAAAAACACGGTGGCTGCTGTCCAACCTACTCCGAACAAAACTCCCGCGTCAAAACCCAACTACCACATAGTGGCAAAAGGAAATACATTGTCATATATCGCCAAACGCTATGGCGTATCGGTAAAGGAATTGTGTCGGTTGAACAATATGAAAGAAACGGACATTTTGTCCATAGGTAGAAAAATTAAACTCAGATAAAAATGAAACAGAAAACGATCAAACATCCATTCAGCCTGTCTGGAAAAGGCTTGCATAGCGGCAAATTTGTCACCATTACCTGCCAACCTGCCAAAGAAAACGAAGGCATCAGATTTCAACGCACCGATTTGGAAGGACAACCCATCATTGAGGCCTTGGCATCGAATGTCGGTGAAACCAACAGAGGTACATTTATTAATAATCATGGTGCAGAAGTAAAAACGATAGAACATTTGATGGCGGCATTGGCAAGTTTTGGCATATACAATATTCTTATTCAAGCCGATGGAGAAGAAGTGCCGATTCTAACCGGCAGTTCCCAACCTTTTGTAGATGCTATTGCAGCAGCCGGCATAACAGAGTTGGATGCCGAACAACCTGTATTTCAACCTGCTGAAACCATCACTTATACACTTGAAGATGGTGCTGAAATAAAAATCTGCCCTGCCGACAGTTTGAGTATAGAAGTATTGGTGGATTACAAAACAAAAGTTTTAGGACAACAACGCGCCTGCCTCAACAACATCAACGACTTTCAAAAAGAAATTGCCCCATGCAGAACTTTTTGCTTTCTGCACGAAATTTTCCCATTGATACAATTGGGTTTGATAAAAGGCGGAGATGTGGAAAATGCGATTGTTTATGTGGAAAAAGACATCTGTGAGGAAGAAAAACAAGCTATCTGCCGTTTCTTCGGCAAAGAAAACATTGCCGTAAGCGAAAATGGCGTTCTGAATACTTGCAAACTCTTCTTTGACAACGAAGTGGCACGACACAAATTGTTAGATGTGCTCGGAGACATCACCTTAATCGGTCGCCCACTTGTCGGAAAAATATTTGCCAAATATCCCGGACATACCATTAACACCCAGTTTGCCAAACTATTGTTGGCTAAGATGGCAGAATAACACATTGGCAGTATGAGAAAAAAATGACATTTTTTTCTATTGATAAAATAAATAAAACACTAATTGCGTTGATTGAATAAAGACTATAATTATGAGAAAGTTCATTTTTATGATAGTGATACTTTTGTTAAGCCAAGTCAGCATGGCTCAAACTTATATTGATGCAGTGGTTGTCAACGAAGGAAAGGACACCATTTTCGGTAAGATTATGGAAATAAATGATTCCACCATCACCATTGACCGCTTCAACTATATTTTCTCCATTCCTAAAGATTTGGTGGTCAGCTATCAAGCCAATGTAAGAGAGGCCTCCCGCTACGAACGTATTCACATGGAGCAAATGGACAATTTGAGTGAAAAGGACTTCGGCTACCAAACATCCGGCTATTATTTAAGAAAATCCTCCAAGAATTTTTATTTAGGCATGTGTTTAAGTGTTGCCGGCAATACCTCCATTATTATTCCTTTGGTCACACATGACAAACTAACAATCGCTGACCAAGCAACACTCGCTTGCGGCATAGCAGTTTCAGCGGCAGGCTTGTTTTTCCTATTGAGGAGTTTTTATTTTGTGAACAAAGCCGGAAAAATACTGGATTTGGAACGCTCCAGCATCTACCTCACCCCCACCGAAGACGGCGGCATGGGCGTGAAAGTGAAATTTTAAGCAACCCGCTGACATATCTGCACGCATCTTCAAGCAGGAATATTTAATTCATTGCTAAGTTCAAAGAATAAAAAACACTGCATTTGCTATGCATCTATACCAATTCAACCATTATTGTATATACGGAAAGTGATAAATTTCCTTGTTTTTACCTCGGGTTCCGACATCTATGCTGGCATTCATACTTTTGACAATATCATTTTTGCTTCTGGCAGGCAACAAAGCCATTCTTTGTTCTATCCGGAAAAATAGGGCTATTCCCTTTTTGTTTTTTTGCGACAACATGTTCCATGACGGCACTTCTTCTCCTGATTGATAGGAAACAAGTTCATATTGGATTTTGGCAAAACCGCAATCATTTTGCAAGTTGTCCATAGGTGTATATGCAAATTGTTTAAGAAGATGCTCTTTGGTATTATTATATATAAGACTATATTCACCTGCCTTTTGCACAAACGATTCCGATATTCTGCCTTCTCCAAAAGTAAAATCCGCATACAACAACTCATTTGTTTTGTGAATGCGTATGTCCGTCACATCTCCGATACATTCAAACCACTGCACATAAAAACCGATAAACGGATTAAAATACAACAATTGCAATGCTTCTTTAAAACTTCCTGTTTCACAAACGGAGGTTTTCAAATCATATTTCAGAAAAGTATCCGATTGTATAACATAACGGACAGAATCGCCGATGCTTAAATCCATATTGGGAAGAACGCAATTATTAAGCGGCCATCGCGTAAAACTCATCTTGCAATTGTATTTCGCAGGCATATTTGTTGACGAATTCCAAATTGTCATGTTAAAATTCACTATCCCCGAATAAATATTGAAGGAATTTTGCTTCAACGGCTCTGCAACATATTTGCTGTAAATATTGTATTTTTGCTTAGACACCTTAT
>JAEEGK010027457.1_pt1 | contig 11492 bp, 10 predicted proteins | sample 8958771 | NCBI WGS metagenome assembly JAEEGK01 (sample SAMN16246547, study PRJNA631951) | gut metagenome | biome: gut microbiome; feature: rumen; material: SC-attached | host: Bos | place: Iran: Karaj | collected 2018-10 | reverse complement strand
CCATGTCGCCCAGCATCTCCAGGAGGTAGGTGGACCTGACCTGCTGCCTGTTGACCGATATGGGCCTCCCCATGTAGTTCCTGAGGATCATGAAGCTGCGGGCGGCGGTGTGCCTGAACCTGAGCTTGAAGATCTCCGAGTCCTTGAGGGACTTGCGGAGCACCTGCTCCAGCTCGGAGGACCTTATCAGCCCCGGGATCAGGTTGAGGTCGAACCTCCGGGGGCATCCGAGCATGAAGCTGTCGTCGGATATCGTGACCGAGACGTTGGCGCCTATCATCCCGGTCATCCTGTATGCGTAGGCGCGGGAGAGGGCGTCGTTGACCCTGCGGCCGAACGGGTAGTGGAACACGAGCTTCTGGTTGCCGGAGGGGTCTATGTACTCCTCCACGGCGAGGTTGTCGCAGTCCGGGATGAACCCGGCGACGGCCTCCTGCTCCCTGAAATATGACAAGATTGAACGGGCGGAGCCCTCGTTGACGTCGAACTCCTCCGAGATCGCCTTCACGGCCTCCCTGTCGCCGAGCCCTATGCGGGAGGCCATCTCCTTCCTGAACTCGGCTATGTCCATGGACAGGTCGAAGCTGCGGGGAAGCATCTCCCCCGCCCAGGACGGGACGGTGGGCTTCCTGCCGTTGGCCTCCTTGACGTAGGCGGTCATCCCCTTGGAGCGCACGAACTCGAATGAGCGCCCGCCCAGGACGAACACGTCCCTGGGGGAGAGCCTCTCCACGAACTTCTCCGAGAGCTCCCCCGCGGTGGTCCCGTGGTTGGTGACCACCCTGTAGTTGGCCTCCTCCGGAATCGTGCCGAGGTTCATGAAGTAGATCATGCGGGAGCCCTTCTTCTTCCCGAACTGGCCCTCGTCCTCGTCGTACCATATCTTGGAGTACACGCCCTCGAAGCTGTCCTTGCTGCCCAGGTACTTCAGGACGCTGTCGAAGTCCTTCCTCTCCAGGCCGCGATAGCAGTACGAGCCCTTGACGAGCTCGTAGGCCTCGTCCGCGTCCCATCTGCGGTCCAGGCTCATGCCGACAACGGTCTGCGAGAGCACGTCCAGGCAGTTCTCCGGGATTCCGACGCGGTCCACGTCGCCGCGGTGGGCCGCACGGCACATGACGGCGCATTCCACGAGGTCGTCCGGGTCGAACACCAGCAGACGGCCCTTGGCCACCTTCCCGAAGCTGTGGCCGCTCCTGCCTATCCTCTGCAGGCCCTTGGCGACGGATTTGGGGGACCCGATCTGGCACACCAGGTCGACGGACCCTATGTCTATCCCCAGCTCCAGGGAGGTCGACGAGACCACGCACTTGATCTCGCCCTTCTTCAGGCGCTCCTCGACGTCCAGCCTTATCTCCTTCCCGAGGGAGCTGTGGTGGACCTCGATGTTCTCCAGGCCCCTCTCCTTCAGCTTGTACACGACGCTCTCGGCCCCGGAACGGGTGTTGGTGAAGACCAGGGTGGTCTCGTGCTGGTCTATGAGCTCCTTGAGGGTGTCGTACATCATCGAGTTGACGATGTCCGACGAGAGGGCGGTCATGTCGTTGGCCGGACAGATGACCTTGAGGTCCAGCTCCTTCTTGGACCCCGACTCTATGAGGACGGCGTCCCTCACCGAGCCGTCCGGGTTGCATCCCACCAGGTATCCCGCGATGGCCTCTATGGGAGCCAGCGTGGCGGACAGCCCTATCCTCACAAAGTCGTTCCTGCAGTGCCTCCTGAGCCTCTCCAGCGTCAGCGAGAGGAACGCCCCCCTCTTGGAATCGCATATGTCGTGGATCTCGTCTAGAATTACCCACTCTACGCGGTCGAAGGACTCCTTGAACTTGGGGGCGGCGAGGATGAGGGCGAGGCTCTCCGGCGTGGTTATAAGGATGTGGGGAGGGTGGCGGACCATCTTCTGCCTGTCCGACTGGCTCGTATCCCCGGATCTGACCGCCACCCTTATGTCGGGGACGTTCAGCCCGTGGGCGGCGGCGGTCTCCCTCATCTCTGCGAGAGGCGTGTTGAGATTGCGGTTGACGTCGTTGGCGAGGGCCTTCAGAGGGGAGATGTAGATGCAGTAGACCCTCTCCTCCAGGGTCCCCTCCCTGGCGTAGCGGGTAAGCTCGTTTATGATGCTGGTGAATGCGGTGAGGGTCTTCCCGGAGCCTGTGGGAGACGAGACGAGGACGTTGCGGCGCTGGTGGATCACCGGGATCGCCTTGGCCTGAGGTATCGTGAGGTCTTCGAACCTCTCGTTGAACCAGGTGGAGATGAGCGGCTCCATCATGCCCATCACCTCGTCCTTAGAATAGGTTCTATCAATTCTCTCGATCATCAGACCACTATCGAGTAACCTATGATTACGGGTAATAAAACGTTTTCTGACGGTGTCTGAAAAACCGAATCCATCCATCGGGTCCGTCCGAAAGGGTAATTACGGTATCATGCGGTGACGTGAAGCATGAGGCCTTCCCTGATCGCGATCCTGTTCGCTGCCGCGGCGTTGTTGCTTTCCGCGGCGCCGGCCGTATGCGCGGAGGACGCGCAGACGTCCCTGGAGGGCTTCGTCACGGGCGAGACGGAGGACGGGCCCGTGGCCCTCAAAGGGGCCGAGGTCCGCGCGGATTCCGGCGGAGCGGTTCTGCAGACCGCATACACCGACTCCAAGGGATACTTCTCCATCCCGTGCGACGCGGGGACCTACACGGTCACCGTGGAATACAAGGGGTTCGAGACAGTTGTCATCTCGAACGTGCCCGCCCCGGGAATCATGGAGGCGAACCTGCAGCCCAGGGTGAGCGACCTGGCCTGGGGCCTGGACACGCCGCATGCGCTGGAGGTCGTCGCGATCCTCGTGCTCATGACGATACTGGCCGCGGGGATGGCCACCTACGCCCTGGCGAAGGACAAGAACTCCGGGATCCAGATGGTCAACGACCTGGACGGCCCCGACGACCTGGAAGAGGACGAGCCGGAAGTCCTCGACGATCCCTGACCAGCGACTCCGCGACCCTCTCGTAGAGGCTTCCGCCCTCGGCGTCCATCGCCACTATCAGCGGCCCCAGCCTGTCGGCCTCGAAGCGCCACATGGCCTCTGGCATGCCGAGATCGAGCCATTCCGCCCCCTTGCACGCCCCCAGGCCGTCGGCCAACGATACTGCCGCGCCGCCGGTGGCCGCCAGATAGACGCATCCGACCTCCCTCATGGCCTCCGCCACGTCCTTGGACATCCCGCCCTTGCCGATTATCGCGCGGATGCGGAACCTCCTGATCATCTCCGGCTCCAGCTTGTTCATCCTGGCCGAGGTGGTCGGGCCGGCGGCGACGACGCTCCAGGAGCCGTCCCCGTTCTGCCTCATTATGGGGCCGCAGTGGTAGAGCACGGACCCCTCGATGCCGGAGGGCACGGGGGACCCCTCGCCGGAGAGCTTCAGGGCGCGGATATGCATCTCGTCGCGGCCGGTGACGACCGGCCCGTACAGATAGACCGTCTCCCCCAGGCGGAGGGACCTGACGAGGTCCTCGGACAGCGGCGTCCTCAGCGTCCTCACAGGACCGCCCCCTGGGAGTACTCGACGCCGTCGGAGGTTATCCTCGCCGAGGCGCGGCGGGTGGCCCAGCAGCCGATGTTGACGGCCACCGGGAGGCTGGCGGTGTGGCAGCACGCCTTCCTGATCCTGACGCCGAGGACCGTCGTGGAGCCTCCGAGGCCCATGGGGCCGAGCCCGGACGAGTTCAGGGCGGAGAACAGGTCCTCCTCCATCTTGGCCAGGACCGGGTCGGGGTTGTCGGAGTCCAGAGGGGCCAGAAGGGCCTCCTTGGCCATCTCCACGCACCTGTCGGAGGTGCCGCCGATCCCGACTCCCACGATGGACGGGGGGCAGGGCCTCCCGCCGGCGTCGAGGACGGAGTCTATCACGAACCTCCTCACCCCTTCGACGCCGTCCGCGGGATTCAGCATCGCGAGGCGGGTCATGTTCTCGGATCCGGCGCCCTTCGGAAGGACCGTGATCTCCGTGTAGTCCACGTCCGCCGGGATGTAATGGATTACGGGCATCCCGTCGCCCAGGTTGGAGCCCTGGTTCTCGCGCGTGAGGGGGTCGACGGTGTTGGGCCTCAGAGGTATGGAGGCGGTGGCCTTGCGGACGCCCTCCGCTATCTTCGAGGCTATGGAGGAGTCGAACCTTCCCCTGACGTAGAACACCGGTATGCCGGTGTCCTGGCACATCGGAATGCCGAGGTGCTCGGCCTTCTTGACGTTCTCCATGATCGCGCCCAGCTGGGTGCGGGCGATCTCCCCCGTCTCCCAGCCGGCGGCGGCCTCCAGGGCCCATCCGATGTCCGCGGGGAGCTTAGTGTTCGCCAGGCGGAGGAGGTTGACCACGACGTCCTCGGTCGGCTCGAGCAGTCTCTTCATGCGCGCGTATAGGCGGGCGTCCGTTAAAACACTGACGAGGGCCTGCCGGCCGGAATGAAAGACGGGTCTGCTTCCCGGCTCGACCTTAGGCCCTCGGATAATCACCTGAACACGATGTCGATGGTCGTCTGTCCGTCCACGCCCGTTCCCGACAGCCCTATCTGCACGCTTTCCGCGGTGAGCCAGGAGCTGTCGCTGAGGGCGTTGAGCCCCGACTCGACGATTATGCCGCCGGACCCGTCGTTCTTCAGAACCTTGTTCCAGTGGCCGGTCCCGGGCTGGAAAGACGTGGTTGTAAGGACGCCGTCCAGGGTCATGTCCACGGTGGTGGACGTCCCGCCGTTTCCGATTCCCCCGCACACCACCACGAACTTGGCGCCGGGATACAGCTGCATCACGACGTCGACGACGCCGGTATTGTCGGCTATGCCGTCGTGCTGCGCATTCTTGTGGTAGATGTGGACTGCATGGTACGAGACTCCGCCTATCCTGAAGGTCTCGGTCCTGTACCCGTAGTTCTCCCCGTTCTCTATGAACTCCACCTCGGCTCCGACCCTCATCTCCACGCTGTAGGCGCCGCCGTACTTGGCGTCGGTGGAATAGGTGGAGGACAGCACGAGGACCAGTCCGTAGGTGCTCGAAGGCTGCTCAGGGGACTCGTATCTCAGGAACGCCTCCAGAAGGTAGGCGGTAGAACCGTCCATCTCCACCTGGGACCCGGAAGCCAAGTTGGTGGAGTTCCCGAGCACGAAGGTGACCGTCACGTCGTCGTCGGGATCGGTGTCGGCATAGAGGGTGGTGACGTATCCGGAGCCCGTCTGCGGACCTTCTATCATCAGGTATATCCTGTCCTTGATGAGCATGTCGACGCTGAGGTAGTGATCGCCCAGGTCATAGTACCTGACGGAGTCTCTTATCACGTCCCCCTCGGGACGAACTGGTCCCGGTTGGAATCGTCCACGGCAATCTCGCTGTCGTGGGAGTCCCCAACGTACTTGTAGGTCTTCAGGACGAAGTAGTCCGTCGCGACGTAGTTGCCGGCGTTGTATGTGGTCGAGACGGTCGACGCCGCCACCAGGCCGGCTACGGCTGGAACGGTTAGAAGCAGCGCCACCGCTATGACGATCGCGCGGGTCCGTGTACTGACTTTAAAGACGGAATCGGACTGGCTCTCCAACGACGACACCCTCCTCTGAACAAAAATATACAGATAGGGTATTTATTATTAGTTTCTGTTTAGTTTTATACAAAATCACCATCGTGACCTGATGGACAGGGCGGAGCGGCTGCCTCACCGATCAAAGCAGGGTCCGTCCCGTGGCACCATGCGCGGCAATCAATCGGACGACACGTCGAACTGGCTGTCGAACAGCTCCTTGTAGGCCCCTTTCCTCTTGAGAAGCTCCTCGTGGCGCCCAGTCTCCACTATGGAGCCGTCCTTGACCACGATGATGAGGTCGGCGTCCATGATCGTAGACAGACGGTGCGCAATGATGAAGGACGTGCGGGACTCCATCATGCGGTCAGTGGCCTCCTTGATCAGCCTCTCGGTCAGCGGGTCGACGGAGCTGGTGGCCTCGTCGAGGATGACCATCTTCGGATCGTCGATCATGGCGCGGGCGATGGTTATCTGCTGCCTCTGTCCCACCGATATGGAGCCGTCGTCCTTGATTGGCGTGTCGTATCCCTTCGGGAGGGATGCTATGAAGTGCTGGAGGCCGACGGCCCTGCAGACCTCGTCCAGCTTTTCGTCGGAGACGTCCGTCCTGTTGAACACGATGTTCTCCCTCAGCGTGCCTTCGAACATCCAGGTCTCCTGGAGCACCATGCCGAACAGCCCCCTGACCTGCTGCCGGGTCATGTCCTTGACGGATATCCCGTCGATGGCGATGTCCCCGGAGTCGACCTCGTAGAACCTCATCAGGAGGTTGATGAGCGTCGTCTTCCCGGCGCCCGTGGGGCCGACTATGGCGACCTTCTGGCCCGGCTCCACCCTGACCGAGAACCCGCGGATGACCTGCCTGTCCCCGTCGTATCCGAAATGGACGTCCTTGAACTCCACCAGGCCCTTCACGTTCGACACGTCCACCTTCTCCCTCTCCACGGGCATCTCGTCGTAGCCGAGGAATATGAACACGCGCTCGGCCGCGGCGGCGACGGACTGCATGCTCACGACGGCCGACGACAGCTGGGAGAACGCCCCGGTGAACATCTTGACGTAGATCATGAAGGCGATTATGGTCCCGAAGTGTATCGCGCCGTTGAGGTACAGCATGGCTCCGCTGACGCAGATCAGGACGTAACCGACGTTGCTGATGAGCCCGCTCAGGTGGTTGGAGATGCTTCCGAGGAACTGCGACCTGAACGCGGTGCGGCCCAGGGATTCGTTGATCCTGTCGAACCTCTCCATGGCCTCCTTCTGGCCAGCGTAGATCGTCACGACCGAGTGCCCGGAATACTGCTCCTCGACCAGCCCGTTCATCTGGCCGAGGTTCTTCTGCTGCGTCCTGAAGTACTTCTGGGTGTGCTTGGCGACGGTCTTGATCATCACGAATCCGACGACGGCTATCGCGATGGACAGCAGGGTCAGGGGGATGTTGAGGAAGGCCATGAGGGCCAGCGACACCCCGAGAGTGGTGACCGAGGTCACTATGGAGCCTATCGACTGGTTCATCGACGACCCCAGGGTGTCCACGTCGTTCGTGACGCGGCTCATTATGTCCCCTTTGGAGGACTGGTCGAAATAGCGCAGGGGGATCCTGTTGAACTTCCTGGAGATGTCCCGCCGGAACATCTGCGCGGAGCGTTGCGAGACGGTGGCCATCATGTATCCTTCGAAGAAGTGGATGGCCCCTCCGACGGCGTATATGCCTATGAGCAGGAAGCCGAGGCCCTTCACCGCATCGATGTCCATGGTCTTCGCAGGGTCCAGGCCCTCCTGTATGAGGTTGGTCATCTCGCCGATGTAGTACGGCCCGAGCAGATTGAGCACGGACGCCACGGCGGACAGCGCGGCGGTGAGGATGAACATCCACCTGTACTTCTTGATGTAGCGGAAGATGTTCAGCCACGCCTCCTTGAAGTCCTTGGGCTTCTTGCTGCCGGCCTGGGATCCGCCCATCATTCTTCCGCCCCCGTGAACTCCTGGATCCTGGCCATCTCGCGGTATAATCCGCAACTCTTCATCAGGTCCTCGTGCCTTCCGTTTCCGACGATCCTTCCGTCGGAGAGGACGATTATCCTGTCCGCGTCGGCGATCGTGTTTATCCTCTGGGACACGATCAGTATCGTCGCGTCCTCGGTGGCCTTCCTGAGATTCCTCCTGACCTGGGCGTCGGTCTTGAAGTCCAGCGCCGAGAACGTGTCGTCGAAGAGGAAGATCTCCGGCCTCTTGCAGACCGCCCGGGCGATGGAGACCCTCTGCTTCTGGCCGCCGGACAGGTTGGCGCCCATCTGGTCGATGACGGTGTCCAGGCCCTCCCTGGATTCCAGGAAGGTGTCGATGCATGCGACCCTGGCTGCTTCCATCATCTATTCGTCGGAGCATCCCTCGCATCCGTAGCCGATGTTGAATCTCGCCGTTCCGGAGAACAGTACCGGCCTCTGCGTGGCGAAGCCTATCTTGGAGCGGAGAGCGTCCAGCCGGTAGTCCCTAACGTCTATTCCATCTATGGTCACCGAGCCCTCCTTGACGTCGAACAGCCTGGGGACCAGGTCTATGAGGGACGTCTTCCCGGAGCCGGTCTGCCCTATGATGGCGACGGTCTCGCCCCTCCTCACGTCGAAGGTGATTCCGGAAAGGATGTCGTCGGCGCTGTCCGGATAGGCGAACGACACGTCCTTGAAGGAGATGCAGACCTCTGGCCTGTCCTCGGGAGCCTTGTCCCCGTCGACGATGCTGACGTCGGTGTTGATGACCTCCCTGATGCGCCCGGCGGAGACCAGCGCGCGAGGAAGGCCCATTGCGACGTGGGCCAGCAGGATGAAGGAGGAGACGACGTACAGGATGTAGGCGGAGAACACGACCATGTTGGAGAACACGTCCAGGGCCTCGTCCGGCGATGCGGCCGCGAGGATGATCTCGGCGCCGATCATGTAGATCAACACAGTGAGGATGTTCTGGACCACGCCGTTGAACGGCCTCGTGAACGCCAGCAGGCGCGACGCGTAGAGGTTGTTCTCCGTCAGCTCGTCGTTGGCCGCGTCGGCCTTCCCGTTCTGATAGCTTTCGGCGTTGAAGGCGCGGATGACCCTCACGCCCGAGAGCCCCTCGCGCACCGTGCGGTTCATACTGTCGGTGAACCACTGGACCTTCCTGTAGCGGGGTATGACGTAACAGAGCATGAACACCTGGACTATGACGATGGCCGCGATCCCCACCGCCGTGACCTCCGTCCACTCCCAGCTGCCGGCGGCCACCTTCGTGAGGGCGATGTAGACCATCACCGGGACCTTCACGATCAGCTGCGACGTCCTGGCGACGGCCATCTGGACCTGGGTGACGTCGTTGGTGGAGCGGGTGATGAGGCTGTAGATGTCGAACCTGCTCATCTCCTCGGGGGAGAACGACTGGACCTTCCTGAACTGCTCCTTGCGGAGTATCACCGCGAACTCGGCCGCCACGTAGGCCGCGACCCCGCCGGCGCATATCGAGCACACCACGCTGCCTATGGAGCAGAGGATCATGCCGATGCCCTCGGCCATCAGGGGGTCGACCTCGCATCCCTCGTTCAGAAGGACGGTGATCTTGGTCATGTAGCCCGGTATCTCCAGGTCGAACCACACCTGGGCCGTGATGAATGCGGCCATGAACGCTATGAGCAGCCAGTGAACGGGCTTCAGAAAGCTCAGAATCGACCTCAAAACCTCGCATCCTCGGGTTGACTGTATATGCAATACCGATGACACGGTATTAATTGATTCTTGGACGCATCATCGTGATGCGACAGACGGACAAGCGTGAAAAGAGAAAACGGCCCCCGCCATGACCGACGGGAGCCGGATGGTTTCAGTATTCGAGGAGGGCCTCGAACGGGTATCCCTTGAGGACCTTGTTCTTCCTGGCGCCGAAGGAGGACAGCTCCGCGATGTATCCGACGCGGAGGACGGTGCCTCCCATCCTCTCCACCATGCGGATGATGGCCGCGGTGGACCTTCCGGTGGCCAGGACGTCGCAGATGACGACGACCTTCATGCCCTGCTTTATCCTGTCCCAGGGCATCTCGAGGACCTTGTCGCCGGCGTCCCCGCATATGGTGTCCCCGGGGAACCCGCCCTTGTACCTCACGGTCACGACGGGCTTTCCCAGAGTCCTGGCCAAGGCGGTGCCGAACATGCCGCCGTAGGACTCGGTGCAGACGACGGCGTCGAAGACCTCGCGGTCGAACATGTCCATGAACCCCTTCATCGCGGCGTCGAAGGCGCATTTGTCGGAGAGAAGGGGAGAGAGTTCGTAGTAGACGTCCCCGGGATCAGGGAAGTTCTCGTAGCGCTTGATGTAACTCGATAGGTCGGCCATGGTATCACGCAGTGCTCCTGAGGTGCATCTCGGCCATGATCGAGTCCACGGTCACGATGCTGGCGCCTTCGATCCTGTAGGTCTTCCCGGCGCTGTCCAGAAGGGCGATGTGCCCGTCCTTGATCTTCGATTTGATTACGTTGGTCGCGACGATGTCCGAATCCTCGCGCCCGTTCAGATATACCGTAAACTCGCACATTGGAATCGCTCCGATGCCTTCTCCAAGATGTTTTTGATCGCTTTAATATCTGCCACGGCGTCGCAATCAGGATATGCGTCCAAAAGGCACAGGCTGTTCCTGTCGGCGTCTATCACGCTGTGGTCGTACCTGACGCGGACGGAGTTCTCGACGGGGACGCCGACCAGCGACGCCATCCTCGCCACGTCCTCGGGGTACTCGGACTTGTTCACCACCAGGAGGTTGTTCTCCACGCCCAGGTTCCTGGCCAGGCTTTCATCAATAAATTTTGTAATAAATCTTCTGTTTATAATCATTGGATTTTTATAATATTTTATGAAGTATTGAAATGTTGCTATATCACTTTGTAATTTTTTTAGATCTTTTGAATCTTCTTTTTTTTGATTTAAATAATAATTTTGTAAATCATTCATATATCTATTAGCATCTAAATAATTCATACATCTGATTTCATTTTGCAAAAGATTTGCATTATTAGAAGCTAAATTATATAATGCTTTTCTATTATCTTCTTTTTTTCCTTTTGCATTTTCATTTACATTTAAATAAGAATTTTCAATAATAATACAACCTTTATTTATTCCGAAATGCTCATCTAATAAACCTTCAAAAGTATAATTAGAAGAAAAAGGAGTCAAAAAATCAACATTTCTATCAAAAACAATCATGCCTAAAATTTCATCTGTTGTTTTTAAATTTGTTTCTTGTTCCTTTTTTTCTACTAAATCACAGAAAAGTTTTGCTCTATCACCTTTTATATATTTATGTTTTATTTTTCCAAAACATAATTCTAATTTAAGAAATGATTCAGCCAATTCTGCTATTGAAGTTATATCATTATCTACATATATTTGCCTGAAACTACCATCTTTTTCTGCGGAAATTAAATCATTATCTAAAGGAAATAAATCTATATTAAAACTTGTTATATGATATCTATTTCCTATTCCAGGTGTTTTAAAGAAATCAATTATATCATAAGTTTCAAAAGGAATAAAGATGAAATAAAACTCTGTCTGATTTAAAATATAATAAAATTCCATAGCTTTATCTAATTTTTCATGACTAATAATAATCATTATATCTTCTTTTATCTCAGTAATTGTTCTAGTTTTTTGTGAAAAAATATTCTCTTTATCAATTTTAAGCTCTTCTAATTCGTCTTTAGTATATATTATTCTTAAATAATCATATGAATATTGATCTATATATATTTTTGCTGTTCTATCATTTATTATCTTAAAAAGTAAAAAAAATATAAATTACTTTATCGAGCATTGATTCAAAATAATGTTTATAATATTCTTTTAATGCAACTACTTGAACAGGATAATAATCTTCTAATTTTAACTCTGTCGCAGGAAAAGGAAAAT
>JAEEGK010027456.1_pt1 | contig 11492 bp, 8 predicted proteins | sample 8958771 | NCBI WGS metagenome assembly JAEEGK01 (sample SAMN16246547, study PRJNA631951) | gut metagenome | biome: gut microbiome; feature: rumen; material: SC-attached | host: Bos | place: Iran: Karaj | collected 2018-10 | reverse complement strand
CTCCATCAACCTTTTGCATTTCGACATTCTGGTCGAACAGAAAAAACACCAGTCGAAGCGGTGGGCACTGCGTGCCTTGATGTCTGTGAGGAAGTGAGCTCTGGTGAGCAAGCTCCCCGAGCTTCACCCCTCACACCCATCATTTCTGCGAAATCACCTCTTCGTCTGGCAAAAACATAAAAAGCAAAATGCGTGGATCCAATACGGCCGTGAGCAGAGTTTTTTTATGTTTTTGCCGCTGTGAGGGCTGAGTTTTGGCACAAAACCGTGATGTACTTGCGGACTGTGCAAAAGCTCGCTTTTAAGCACAGGACGGAAGGACAACACGTCAGGTCGATAGACCTCAGCCATCACAAGCGGGGTTTTAGATGTTTTTTTTAATTCAACACGGTCTGAAAGTATAAAAATCTGAGAAATCTGTAGAATCTGTGGAGAAAAATAATTAATGGATAATTTACGGCTCATTAATGGGAATTATATGTTGCGCCGCAGGCAATAATCAGGGTGTTCGTTGTTGATATCTGTTGTTCGGGCAGACACGGGGGTCTGCCCCTACAGTTGGATGTTTGTCGCTACCGGCTTGCTCCACAAACGCGGCACGCCGCGTCCCTACATTTTCTTGGGCAGAAGTTATCGGCAAAGATACATCTTGTGATGATCGAAGTCGAAGACGGTGGGCATGGTGAAGAACTTCAATCCCAAGAAGCCACATTCTTCCAGCGACTTGAACTGGGAGACACCGACGGAAACGGAATGGTAGGTGCGGCCGCAAATGATGAGTTGCTCTGCGAAAATGCCTTCTGCCACGACCTTTCCGTTCTTGTCGTAGGCCTGTTTCAGATTTACCTTACCGTCGGCCAACGCCTTCACGACGCTGGCCTGGCTTTTATTGAGGAAGAGGAGCGAGCCGTTTCCCATGTCGACAATGAAATTCCCCGGAAGGTTGACCCTCCGACCTTCGACGTTCATGCTCAACACGGTGTTGACCACTGGCATCGACCATTTGTTAAAGGTGAGGTCGAGGGCGGTGGCTCCATCGATGAGTTCCGGCAGATGGGCTCGGCTGCAGACGCTGATTTCGTTGTTGGCGAGGTCCAAACGGACAACACTGCTGTTGTCGGAGGCATGGCGAAGCATGTTGATGGGCAGCAAGAGCTTGTGGTCGCCATCAGCAACCTTGACGGGACCATCGAAGAGGGCACCGCCGATGCGCAGACGGGCGTGGCCAGTGTACTTGACGTTGTGCATCCCATGAAGATAGCGTATCCGCTCTGTACACGGCGTCAGTTGCATCTTCAGAGAGTCCTTGTGCGCTTCATAGAACGCCTCACTCATCATCAATCCAGGCACGCCACTCTCGAGCATCATATGGGCATCGATGCCGTTCACGGTTGTCTGAAGGAAAAAGTGCCCGTTGTCTTTTTCCAATTTAAACACAGGGTCGGTCTGAGCCATGAGGTGCAGACTCGTCAGCAGTTGAATGATGACGATGGTCAGGAGTTTCGTTCGTTTCATTTCGTGATTATCATTAGATGGCACCGATGAAGCGGGGGGAGAGGGACATGGCGTCGATGTCGGGCATCCAGCCACGAGGATTGGCGAGGCGGATGACGTTGTTGCCCTTCTTCAGGTTGACGTCGACGGTGATGGTCTGGCGACGGCCCCAGTCGCTGCCGCTGACCTTCAGCGTCTTCACTTTCTGACCATTGACGAAGACATCCATCTCACGTTCCTCACCAGCGAAGAAGGCGATGGTCATGCGGCGCTTGCCCTGCTTCGTCGAGTAGACATGCTGCCACTGCAGGTCGTTCTGCTCGCTCTTGCCAAGGAAACGGACAAGGTAGCCTCCCGAGGCGGTAGGACTCTGGCTATAAACGGCGGTGGCCTCAACACCCAAGAGTTGCTTCAGGTCGGCAGCTTGGTTGTTGCGAATTTCCTGATACATGGGCAGAAAGGCGGTCTCGGCCTCATAGGTGGTGCGCTCGAGGCGCTTCTTGCCTTTGGCACGGAAGATTTTCGTGCCGTGGGCAGGCACTTTCAGCGTGATGGGGTTCTGGTCGTAGACGTACGGCGCCTGCAGGAAACAGTCATAGTACTGCACAGCTCCGCCCAGCTCGACGGTGGCAGGATTCAAGGTCACCGTCTGCTCCTCGTCGCTGGGGTTGTAGACGGCGATGGCACGCTCTTTGCCACGCAGCTTCTTGATGTCCTTCACCAGCACGTAGCACTCGCCCTGCTTCTCAGCCACATAGGCCTGCAGGTGGAGCGGGTCCTGGTTGAGGGCGATGAGGTCGCGGTTGCAGAGCAGCTTCAGCGACTCGGGCTTGATGTTGGCCATGTCGCAGCCGATGAGCAGCGGCGAAGCCATGATGCACCACATGCCGAAGTGCGTCTCGTCCTCAATCTTCGACATGGAGCGGCCCACCTCCAACATGTCCATATCGTTATAGTGGCCGTCGTGGCAATAGGCAGAGAGGTAGAGGTTCTCGGCAAGGATGCCCTTCACGGAGCGCCAGGCGTCGTAGATGTCGCCGGTGGTGCGCCATGAGTCGGCGACGTCGGAGACCCATGTGCCGGGATAGGCCCAGCGGCAGATGTTGAACACAATGTCTTTCTTTCCACAATTCTTGATGGCATTCGAAATCTTCGTGTACTGCTGGCGCTCGTCGAGTCCCATGTGGTTGCCGCCGCAGTAGTCTACCTTGATGAAGTCGAAGTCCCAGTCGCGGAAGTAGAGCTGGCAGTCCTGGTCCTCATGGCCTGCGAAGCCCACGCCGATGCCCCATGCATGGCGGTTGCCCGAGCCGCAGGTGTTGTCGCCGGCATCGCTGTAGATGCCTGCCTTCAGGCCGAGCGAGTGGATGTAGTCGACCAATGCTCGCATGCCCGAGGGGAAGAGCTTCGTGTTCAGACGAAGGTGACCGTCGGAGCCACGGCCATCCCAGTAGCCGTCGTCGATATTCACGTACTTGAATCCCGCCTCCTGCAGACCAGTGTTGTGCATGGCGTCGGCCTGCTGGCGGATGAGTTGTTCGTTGATGTTCAGTGCAAACGTGTTCCACGAGCTCCAGCCCATGGTGGGTGTGCGCTGGGCGTTGGCAGTGGCTGCCACGGCCAGTAGCGCGAGAATGAATAGTTTCTTCATGATGGTAGTTTTATTGTGTTGATTTTATTGTATGACCTTCTTTCCGTTCACGATGTAAACGCCCTTGGGGAGAGCGGAGATGTTGTGATGCTGAGAAGTTGAGACCTTTTGGCCGTTGAGGTTGTAGACAGCACCTGTCCTCTTGCTCTTTTGGGGCGAGCGGGGGGAAGGCGTGAGCTCGTGGATGCCATCGGTATCATCACCCGGGGCGGTTAAGAGGAAGTTGTCGACGCGCGCGTTTTGGTCCTCCGTCATCGTAAACGTCAGCTCGAACGACTTAATTCCAATGGGCACGCTGACACTATACTGATAGGTGTTGTCCTCGGCCTGAAGGGGCTCAATCTTCACGCCAGCCGTCTTGCTGCTCACGGCAATGCTGCTGCGATTGCTCAGGAACGACAGGTGGAACGGTCCCTTCTGACCACTCATGGCGACAAGGGCCGTGAAGTAGTTCACCGGACGGCTCTTTTTCGGGATGAGCAGCTCGGGTGCCTCGCCACCGGCCATGTTGCCATCGTAGACCAGACAATACTGGCCGTCGTCGCCGTAATAGATGGCCTTCGCGTTCTGCACTTGCTCCACGGGCACCTTATTACCAATGCCGTCGAAGTCCTCGCTCCAGATGCATTCGCCTTCCGCCGGTTGCTCACCACCCTTGATGACGTAGGTTGCCACGGCCACATGGCTCACGGCATCGTCCTTCGCGGCGATGGCCTTCAGCGTTGTGGTCTCCTCGATGGTGATGGGTGCAGTATAAGCGGTGCTCTTTGTGGTTGGCGTGGTGCCGTCGGAGGTGTAATAGATGGTGGCTCCGTCGGTCGGCGAGACGATGGTAACGGTCAGTGCCTCGGCAAAGATGCCACCCGTCGGCGTGAAGTAAGGCTTACGCACGGTAGCGGTTTCGCCGCCCGGCTGCATGGTGTAGTCGAAGGGTTCGTTTTGCTTCGAGCCCCAGATGTACTGCTCCAGGCCCGGATAGTCGATGAACGGATTGCGGTTCTTCTGCAACGCTGCCACGGCCTCGTTGCGCTCCAGCTCTACCTCGTCGACGGGGTCTCGCTCCGACCACGCCATGAGCATCTGCAGGAACCAATCGGTGAGGGCAGGATAGGTGGTGCCGTCGAAGCAATACGAGAAATTTGTGCCACCCCATGTGGGGAGGTCGTTCTCGTAGCACGTTGTCATATAGAAATAGGCACGTGCCACGTCGCCCTTGATTTCATCGTTCGGCTCGAAGCACTGACCGCTGTAGCCCGCCACCTTGCAACGACCCACCAGGCTATAGTTGTTTGCGGAGTGGTAGGACACCGTGCCCACCTCACCAAACGGCAGGTCGCCACGGCGGTTGTTCACGTAGCCATCGGTGGGCACGACGTGGAAGGCATCGTTGCGCATGTGGCCCGTCTTGCTGAACCAACTCTGCGGCACGAGGTGTTCGCGGTTGTAGGAGTCGCCCTCCTCGCTGTAGTTCGCCCCCTGGTTCGGACCGCCAATCACGTAGCTCGTCGCATTCGAGTACCAGTCGCGCAGAAAGCCGTCGGGACGGCGGTCGGTGGTTTTGTAGGCGTCCCACAATCCGGCATAGCCGATGTCGGTATGTTTGTTGATGATGCCACTGAGGGCGGTCTTCAGTTTCTGTCCCTTCAGCCCGTCGGCATTCATATAGTAGTCGCCCGAGTCGTTGGGGCCTTGTGCCATAGCCGTCGTGGCGACGGCCAGTAGCCATAGAAGTTTCAGTTTCATGTTTAGAGTTTTAAAGTTTATAGTTTCAAGTTTCTAGTTTCTGGTTTCTTGTTTATAGTTTATGTCACTTCGTTCCATGACTTTTGTCACGACTTGACTATCGTCTTCCTCTGTCGCGACTCGGGATTGTTCAAGTAAACTTGACACTCCACTCGCTGCTCCATCGGTTCGGCCAAATTGATGCAAGCATCATTGGCGCTCGCTGCTCCAAAAGTTAAAGTTCCTGTTTGCAAAGTTACAACATTTTTCAATCGGATGCAAGAAATTCCCTGTTTTTTAACCAAATAGGGATGAAGGCGATGAGAATGTAGGTGTGTCAAAATGAAGAAAGGAGTCATTATGTAGTCCCCTCCTTCTGGAAGGAGGGGTCAGGGGTGGTAGAGACAAATAAGGTTCGACTTTTCCCTAAATTATAATAGGTTATATCATTATTTTTCTCTACCACCCCGCACCCGCCCTCCGTCGCGAATGGGGAATTCGCTCCCCTTTGTGGGGCCGCAGCCACACCGGTGGCTGCTCTAAAGACCCCAGTCGCCTCCCAAGAGGAGGGGACCACTGGCAGCGGCCTTTCATCCATTATTCTATTTTGGCGTCCCTACATTTTCAGGGTTACTCTGAACCGAAATCGAGGGAGAGTTCTTGGGTGCCGAGGAGGTTGTAGGAACGGCGGTGGTAGGGGGTGATGCCATATTGGCGGATGGCATCGCGGTGCTTGCGGGTGGGATAGCCCTTGTTGGAGAGCCAGTCGTATTGGGGATACTCGGCGGCGAGGGCGTTCATGTAGTCGTCGCGATAGGTCTTGGCGAGAATGGAGGCGGCAGCGATGGAGAGGTATTTGCCATCGCCCTTCACAATGCAGGTGTAGGGAACCTCTCCCGACTTGCCTGAGGGGAAAACCCCTCCCGACCTCCCCAAAGGGGAGGAGGGCCTGGCGGGTGGAATGTTGTTGGCGGCGTGGTCGCTGGCGATAGTGGCGGCGGATTCTTCTTCGTTGGTAGTGGGTGGTGTCCAGGGTTTGAAGCGGTTGCCATCGACGATGACAGCCTCAGGGCGAAGCTGCAACTGGTCAAGGGCACGGTGCATGGCGAGGATGGAGGCGTTGAGGATGTTGATCTTGTCGATCTCCTCGGGTGTGACGATACCCACGGCCCATGCCAGCGCATCGCGCTCTATCTGTTCGCGCAGGGCGTAGCGGCGCTTCTCGGTGAGCTGCTTCGAGTCGTTGAGCAGGTCGTTGGTATAGTCGGGAGGCAAGATGACAGCAGCTGCATAGACGCTACCGGCGAGACATCCGCGCCCCGCTTCATCGCAACCCGCCTCGACGAGTCCATCGTAGTAATGACTTTCCAGCATATTCTTTTTAGGTTATAGGTAAGAGGGAATAGGGAATAGGGAATAGGTTATAGGGAATAGGTTATGATATGCTTTTACTGAAGTTTAGGAAGTTCAACTTCCCAAGGGTTTAAATGGCTTAAAGGGGAGTGAAAGGGGAGAAAAGGGACGTATGCTTTGTGCAATTGAGGAGTGAGAGTCAGGACTATTGTCCATTTATGCCCTTTTCTCCCCTTTAGACCCTTTATGCCTAAACTTGCGAAAGTTGAATGATATGATTTTATTGCAACATCGGAACAACACGCTGCAAGGCTGCCACGAAGGCATCAACGTCGTCGCGGGTGTTGTAGAGGGCGAAAGAGGCACGCACGGTACCTTGCACCTGGAGTCGGTCCATGAGGGGCTGTGCGCAGTGGTGACCAGTACGAACGGCGACGCCCAGGCGGTCGAGGAGTGTGCCCAGGTCGAGGTGGTGGATGTTGCCGACGTTGAACGACAGTGCCCCACCCCACTCGCGAGCCAGCACGGGTGTGCCGTCAGCGGAAGGCGATGTGGGTGCATATACATGGATGCCATCGACCTGTTGCAGCTGCTGGTAGGCATAGGCACCCAGTTCGTGTTCGTGGGCAGCGATGTTTTCAAGACCAAGCGACTCCATGTAGTCGATGGCGGTGGCAAGGCCATGCGTGGCGATGTAGTCCGGCGTGCCTGCCTCGAACTTAAACGGCAGGCGCTCGAAGGTGGTGTGCTCCCAGGTGACCCGGTCGATCATCTCGCCGCCTCCCTGATAAGGTGGCAGGCGGTCGAGCCACTCCTCACGGCCGTAGAGCACGCCAATGCCGGTGGGACCATACATCTTATGACCACTGAGCGCAAGGAAGTCGCAGTCGAGAGCCTGCACGTCGAGGGGTTTGTGGGGTGCACTTTGGGCGGCATCGACGAGTACGGGAACGCCATGTTCGTGGGCGATGCTGACGATGTCGGCAATAGGATTTTGGGTACCCAGCACATTGCTCACATGGGTGACACTGACGAGGCGCGTGCGGTCGGTGAACAACTGGCGGAAGGCATCGAGGTCAAGGCGATAGTCGTCGCGCAGGGGGATGACACGCAGGCGGATGCCACGCTTCGTGGCCTGCAGCTGCCAAGGCACGATGTTGGAGTGGTGTTCCATCTCGCTAACAATGATCTCGTCGCCCTCCTTCATCTGGCTCTCGCAGAACGTCTGTGCCACGAGGTTGATGGCCTCGGTGGTGCCACGCGTGAAAACAACCTCTTCTGTCTTGCGGGCATTGATGAAACGGCGCACCCGCTCACGGGCAGCCTCATGGAGGTCGGTGGCCTGCTGCGAGAGGTAGTGGACGCCACGATGTACATTGGCATTCACGTTCAGATATTCGTCGCGCATGGCATCGAGCACACACAGCGGCTTCTGCGTTGTGGCGGCATTGTCGAGGTAGACGAGTGGTCGGCCATAGACCTCGCGCGACAAAATGGGGAAGTCCTTGCGGATGGTATGGGGATTGTACATGGGAGGGGATTTTTATGGGAAATAATGGGAATTGATGGGAGGGATGGGAATTGATGGGGAAGGGCTGTTATTTCAACATCTGCAAGAGTTTGCTGACGCCGAGGCGGATGCTCTCCAGGCCAAACTGGCTGGGGTCTACCTCGCTCAGGGGAATCCACATCAGGTCGGCAGCATCGTCCATGGCGTGTGCACCGTCGGTGTCGGCAATCTCACAGCGGTAGAACATGTCCATCGTCGGGATTTCCAGGCCACTATAGACGTAACGGTTAGGCAGCGAGAAGAGGAACTCCGTGCGCGTGACACGCAGACCGGTTTCTTCCAACACCTCGCGAGCCACGCCCTCCTCGGATGTCTCGCCCATATCAGAGAAACCACCCGGCAGGTCGAGCGTACCCTTTGCCGGCTCCTTGCCACGACGGACGACGAGGAGTCCCGTCCCCTCCCCCGTAGGGAGGGAGGTTGTTATCACCGCCACCGTTGCAGCACTGGGATTCATATAGTAGGTGAAGCCGCATGCCTGACACTTCTTGCTCTTCACGTTGTTCACCTCAAACCGGTCGCTGCCACACACGGGGCAGTAGCGGAATTTGTCTAATGGATGTTTCATCGGTTTCACTTAATATTCAACCAAATTATTAAAACTCCCTGCATACTTTCCCGGGGCTTGCACCAATTTTTCGTAAGTAGCCTTATACCCCTTTTCAGGCGGTGTTCCGGCAAGGCCTCCAAAGATGTTCATGACAAATGACTTCTTCGAGAATGATACTACCTGATAGCAGAGCCCGTCGGGGTAGTGCGAGTCGTCGAAGTCAACGTGCAGCTGATTGTCAGTTAGCCACCACTTGCCTATATGACCCTCATAGCGGTCTTTCATCTCAGTGCCGGCGACCATCCACAAGTTGATGTTTCCATCAGCAGTGAACTGATAGCCGACACGTCGGAGTGCATAATCGTTCCTCGTATCAACATTCTCCCAATAACCGATGACGTCGCCTCTTGAGAAGTCATCGTCGTCAGACGAGCATGCTGCCAAAAAGCCTGTTGATAGCACGGCCAGGAGCATTAGCATCGCTTTCCAAGTCTTTTTCATAAGCTAAAAGTGATTGATTACTATATATATAACGCAGAAAACACTAAAAACTTGCATCGGTGAGCATAAAAATGAGCCTGTGTGGTGCTGGCCTTGCAGGCCGATTCTGTGCCATTTGCTATATCATTCCCAAAGTTAAAGGAACTGCTTCGCGAATTCCTACAGATGTGAGGCGCACAGTGGTCGATGCGAATGGGAATGGCATCGGCCACTATTTTATTATGCGTGATGCGCAGGCGGACGATGCAGGCGCGGGTGTTAAGGGGCTTCTGTTGGTCGAAAATGAAGTTGCCGATGCTGTAGAAGATGGGCTTGCCGCGGTAGGTTTCAGAGGTCTGAAGGGTATGGGTGTGGTGACCGATGATGACATCGGCGCCGGCATCAATGAGTGCATGGGCCTCCAGCCGCTGCTGGGGCAGAGGGCGCAATGTATGCTCGGCTCCCCAATGCAGATTGACGATAACAACTGCGATGGAATCGGCCATTTTGATGGCTTTCACTCGGTTGAGCAGCGAGTCAAATGGCTCCTGGCTGACACTTTCGCGGTCGGGCAAGTAAGCGAAACTCTCCAAGGGAAGACGGTTGGAGGCGAGGAGATAAACAGGTGCCCCACCCCTTCCCTCACACAAGGGGAGGGGTGTAGCCGCAGCCTTCATCGTTGAGTCGGCACCGATGGGGATGAGGCCGGCTTTTAAAATGTTCTCGCGGGTGTCGCGAAGGCCCTGGCGACCTTGGTCGACACTGTGGTTGTTGGCGAGGTTCAAGTGGGTGAAGCCATAAGCGCGCAGGCTGTCGAGCCACTGCGGGTCGCCACGGAAGACATACCGCTTGAAGGCCGGCGCTTGAACAGTGGTAGCAGGACATTCGAGATTGCCCACCACCACATCTGCAGAGCGCAAAAAATCGGCGGTTTCATCGGGAATGACACGCCGCATCCCACCATGCTCCAGATAGTAGCGCACACCGCGATCGAGCAGGATGTCACCCGTGAAGAGGATGGTGAGGGTTGAATCGCTATAGCATGTAGGGACGGGGTTCATTCCCCGTCCGCAAGTGCAGTTATCATCAATCCTGCTTGCGGACGGGAAAGAAACCCCGTCCCCACCGAGGAATGCCAGCAGGCTAACAGCCAGAGCTATAGAACAATTCCTCATTGTCTTGCAATTCGCCGTCGAGAGGCACGATGATTTCCTTCATCCATGCTGGCACGCCACGATCAGGGGCGCCCTTCAGCTGCTCCTGCCACTCCTCATCGGTGAGACGCTGCTCACCTAACGGGCGCTGGAACTCGCGATAGCTCAGAACGGCACCGCGTGTCAGGTAGCGATTGCCGTTGATGTCGACAGCCACATAGATTTCGTAAGCAGGACCAGTGGCAGCATAGAGAATGGACTTGTTCGGGTTGTTGTCGCCATTGGCGGTGTAGACATCTGCCACACAGGCAATGCTACGGTCGGCACCCTGCACATTGTCCCAGCCATCGAGGTACTGGTCGGGCTCGCGGATGAGGTCGAGTGAAATATTCTCGACGGTTGAGCCGATGATTTCAATTTGGTCATACTCCTCATCGGTCAGCTCTCGGCCATATCCCATCTCCTTACGGCTGACGCGAAGCAAGAACTCAGCCAACTCGCCAATGCGCTCACCCGTGGAGAGCAGCTTCGGAGTCTTCATGTTGTATTTCTCCATGAAGTCTTCGAGGGCAATGTTCAGTGCCACGGCACGCTTCCAGAAGTTCACATTCGGCTCCACATATCCCTTTACCACTGGGTCGGGAGGACCACCAGCACCACACTCGGCGGCAACTGGCTGTTTGGCATAGAGGATGGCATCGTGCTTCAACTCTGCCCAAGACGCCAGAGCCGTGTTCAGGTTTTTCTTTGCCCACTGATCGGTGCGCATGAAGGCCGGCATCTGGTTTTCGTTCTCGTCGTAGATGTCAAAACGATGATAATAGGTAGTGTCTTGAAGCGTCTGCAGCGCCGACAGCCAGCGATTGCTGAGTGTCTCACTCCAATCGATTTCCTCCATGCGTGCCTTCATCTTCTTCAGCATGGGTAGGTAGTCGGGCCATGCATCCTGCACGCGCAGCTCACCGGTGAGCACTTGCTCTGCTATGCCCGCATTCATCGCTGCAAACACATCGAGTCCGCTGGGGACACCACGGCGGGTCGGGTCGCCTTCAGCATCAACTAACTCGTTCATCACCTCGGCATCAGGCATGTAGCGCTGGGGCATGAGGTTGATTTTCACATGACTTGTATGCTCGAACTTCGGACGGATGCGCGTTTGATTTTCACCCATTTCATCGAGCGTCAGCCGCAAAGCAGCCATTGCCTTTTTGTTCTTCAGCAGTTTCTCAACAGGCAGACCAGTCTTCTGCATCTCATCATAGACCTGCAAAATGGTCAGATTGTCGGGTTTACCAAAGAGGAACGTCATGGGCTCGAAGAGCTGTGCATAGATCTTGCGCATCTCGGCGTTTTTCCCGATTGCATCGGCCATTCGCAGCGCATTGCCCAGCTGTTCGGGCTTATCGGTGCCGAAGGGCACATGCTGCAACCACATCATCGCACGGAAGTAGCGACCGAGCGAGTCGTTGCGGGTGTAGTGGCCTCGCGGACGGAAGAGCGAGTAGCCAAACTTCACGT
>JAEEGK010027454.1_pt1 | contig 11492 bp, 7 predicted proteins | sample 8958771 | NCBI WGS metagenome assembly JAEEGK01 (sample SAMN16246547, study PRJNA631951) | gut metagenome | biome: gut microbiome; feature: rumen; material: SC-attached | host: Bos | place: Iran: Karaj | collected 2018-10 | reverse complement strand
CGTTTATGGGGAAAAATAGTTATCTTGTTGCAATTCTGGGGTTTCATATATTTCCGTAGAATTCGCGGATATTCGTGCATCAAATCCATGTTTTTCGTATCAATCCAACCGCTTTGAACCGCTGCAGCATCAAAAAAGCATCAGAGACGAGCGCCGCCACCGCTGTTTCCAGCGATGGCGGCCATTTTCTTTGTCTTCTGCGGTTTGTTTTCTGCGCCTCCTACAGTGCGAATCCGTCTGTGATCCCCCGGAGCCGGGCGGTGTCCTTCTTCACATAGTACAGTTCCGTGATCTCCGAGGTGGCGTGACCCAGGAGGTCCGCCACCTGCCGGGGCGTCAGGGAGCGGAGGCTCCCGTCCTCCTGCCGGACGCCGTTCACCAGGCTGGTGGCAAAGGTATGCCGGAGGGTATGCAGACCCCGCTGCTCCAGCCCCGCCGCAGTCAGGATACGGTAATACCGCTTGCGGAAGTTCAGCGGATTAGTGTAGCTGCCGTGCTCGTCCGGGATCAGGGGCGTGTCCTCTCCGAAGTAGGCTTCCTCCCGCAACTCCCGGATGGCGGCGATGGCCGCATCGTTCAGAGGAATGTCCCGCTGGCTGGTCTTGGTTTTCGGCTTTCCGACCTGGGTGACCGTTCCCTTTACCGGCTCCGCCCCCTCCCGTTTGCGCACTTGCTTAACTCCCTGCCGGACGTGGAGCACCCGGTTCTCCAGATCCACGTCGCTGTTCAGCAGGGCCAGGGCCTCCCCGGTGCGGAGGCCGGTGTTCAGCATGAGGATGTAGGCGGCGGACTGGCGGTAGATGCGCTTGCCGGTTCCCCATGTGCGCACGGCCTCCGCCTTGAACCGCTCCAACTCCTCCGGGCTGAAGGTGGTGACGGTTTCGCAGGTGGGCAGGTCAGGCTTGCCCTGGGCGGTGAGGAAGTTGGCCTTTTTGATCATGGCCACGGTCTGCATGGGGTTCTTCACGATGTACTCCTCCTGTGTCAGGTAGCGGTAGTAGTCTGTGAGGAGGTGATAGGCCTTTTTCACGGTGGTGTAGGCGTAGCCCTCCTCCATCCAGTGATTCAGCATGGCCCGCACGTCCGCCGCCGTCACGTCCCCCACGGGCTTGTCCCCCAGCAGAGGATAGACCAGGTGGTCGGCGGTCCACTCCAGCCGGTCGTAGGTGGTGTTCTCCACGGCGGGGAACTTGAAGACCCGGAGCCAGCTGCCCAGGCTCTCCCGCAGGGACTTCGCCGCCTCTTTGGTCTCCTGCACGGCGGCGTTGAAGTCCGTGATGTAGGCGGTGATCTTTTCTTTCACCTCTGCCTTTGAGGTTCCGGAGAAGCTCTTGCGCTTCCGCTCCCCCTGCTCGTCCGCATACCAGACGGTCCCGCCCCAGCGGTCGTCCGTCCGCCGGAAGATATTGCCGTTGGTTAACAACTTTTTCTGCATTCTGCTGCCTCCTTCCTGCTTTGCAGCCCAAACACATACCACACCCCGCCGGGAAAGTCCAGAGAATTATTCGCCCAGGGCCAAATCTCAGACTTGCATTCCGGCGGCTTTTATGTTCTGCACTTGGCTATTGACTTATAACAGCGAATATGATAAAGTCCCAGACATTAAGTGGAAGGTGGTGCTGATTGTGTCTTTCTTCTTTGGCGAAGTTACCACAAACGGTGTGCCTATGTCTATGCAGTCTGAACAGTTGGACCATAGGCTTATACCACCATTCAAAAGGACGTAGAGAAGGATTGCGTTTTAATGAAAGTATGGTATAGGCAGGTTAAGCCTATACCATATTTGTTTTAGAAAGGGGATATTGGTATGATACGTTTACTCATTCCGGACACAGAGATGGAATTGCAGGCGATGGAGTTCAAAAGACGTACATTCAGGACATCTTCACCCGCAAAAGCATGAAGAACGAAGGGCAGCTTCCCAAATACTACGTACACAACTGCCACCCGGCCATCATTGACCGCACGACCTTCCAGAAGGTTCAGGAGGAAATCGCACGGCGCTCCAGCAAGAAAAAGACCTCTGCCAAGGCAAAGACGGAGCTGGGCAAGTACAGCGGAAAATACGCTCTCAGCGAGCTGCTGGTCTGCGGCGAATGCGGCAGCCCCTACCGCCGCCAGACCTATATGCCAAGGGGCGAGAAGTATCACGTCTGGCGCTGCCTGAACCGGCTGGAGAACGGAACGCGTGTATGCAAACACTCCCCGACCTTCCTGGAAACGGATATCCATGACGCCATCGTCGAAGCAATGAACGGCCAGCTTGATCGGAAGAGAGCAAAGGATGCGCTGAAGCAGAGCATATACACGGCGCTGGCCGCAGCCGAACCGGAGATGACGCTCCCCGCCGTGGAGAGTCAGATCAAGGCTCTTCAGGAACGGCAGATAGAACTAATCGGACTCGCCACGGCGGAAGGTGCGAAGTTCGAGGACTACGACGAGGAGATTGGCCGTGTCAATGGAGAGAAGCTGAGGCTGCTCGGGATCAAGGCAGAGCTGGAAACAGCCCAGCAGGGCAGTGCCGCCTTCGATCATCGCATGGAGGAAATCGACGCGGCACTTGTGCTGGACAGCGGCATGATCGAGGAATACGACGATATCCGAACCAGGCAGCTCATCAGCAACATCAAGGTGCTGGACAAGGATCGCCTGCTCATCCGGTTCAGGGACGGGGCAGAGTCCGTGCAGACTGTGTGAGGAAGGAACAATTGGGATTCGGAAAGGGAGACCAAAACAATCGCATGATTGATGGATAACAAGCGCTGTTTTCTGAAAGAGAGTTTTTTTCTGTCGAAAGGTGTCCTGAAATGGCCTTCTCAAGACATTATAGTACATTCGATGGGGTATGAAGATCGGTCGTGTAAACGGGGAAAGAAAACACTTGAAAAAAGGTGATCCGTCGCCCCAATGGTAATGCTCCGGACACAGCCAACAAAATGCTCCGTGAAACAGATAATTGGGTGCCTCAACGGGGCGCAAGCAAAATTTTCTGAAAATTCCGTCGAGACATGTCACAAAACGCCATTTTTCTGGGCCTTATATTTATAGAGGGGTATATTGAAAATACGATGTTTGAATAAGGAGTTGTTTCTTATGCAGGCACTGACACATGTCGACATGCTGATGAGAGGACTGTTTCTTGTGACTTCCTGTATTGGGATATGTGAGTCGTCATAGCGGAAATAGTATATTCAACTGATGACCTTTATATAACGATACGGAACTGCCGAAAAATTGAACTGAAATTGAAGTGACGACTTGACTGTATAATTATGACATGATATATTGATGACGAAGGAAGTGTAGCTATGATCTCCATTCTGGATCCTCAACAATATGTTGATTACTTGGCGGAATTTCTTGGAATTGTTCATAAATTCCCTCTACCAATAAACCAGCTATCAAGTGTTCGTGATTATGAGGATATAATGTCAAAGACCATGGAATCACTTGACCACGCATGGAATTGCGGGGTTTCTTCTTTTTTAGCCATGCTTGAAAGTTCACTCAAATCAGAGCGTGATTCTCCTTCTTATGTGCGCGCAGCTGCTGTCGCAATTTGGATGGATGAACATATTAGTTATCTGGAGCACCCTGGCAGCCAGTATGTATCGCTTCACAGTATGGTCCCACTAAGTGGAAATCGCCCAGTTTTCACCAACAGACTCAATTCAAATGATGTGGAATCCGGGATACAGTTACATCCAAAATTCGAGGTTTGCAGAGTCTTTAATCAAACGGCTAATAAAACTGAACCTTTTGCCAGTCGAGATGTTTTCGACGGACTGAATGGGCAACTGAATAACGTCACCTATGTAAGCTACGACGCAAATAGAACCATTCATAATGTGGTTATCCCATATGTATTCAAAGAGGGAGAATGTTCCGAGACATTTCGAATTGCCTTCTGTCCCATGTCCGATAATCCTTCGCTTCTTATTACGGAAGACCAATTGGTCTCATTTGAGGGCATACCGATGAATGTCCGCAGTCTTTTGCGTATTCGCAATGAAGAACAACTCGTAGATAGGTTTAACCGTGATATACGATTGGCATGCAAGAATCATGCTGATATTGTTTTCTTCCCTGAAATGCTGGGTATGAAGCAATTGGAGCAAGAGTCGGCTGGGTACAATACATTATTATCTGATATTTTATTAGATGTAATGAGTGAAGCACAAAGGATCGGCGCAGACATAAAGCCACCAATGATTACTTTTCTACCTTCTTGGTGGAGAGATGGTGTTAAAAGCACTACTGCAGTTTACCAATCTGGCGCTATTCTTGGCTCTCAGAAGAAGTATATTCCATATGTGAGCAAAGGAAACTGGCGCGAAAGATTACAGGAAGAAAAGAACAAGCATTATCTCGTTATCCATATTCCAGAGTTGTATCGAATAGTTGTCGTTATCTGCGCGGAATTTCTCCCTTTACGCGACCATATGGCTAGCGTCTTGTGCGGCGGACTAGGTGCAACGCTTGTTTTAGTTCCATCCTATTCAAAAGGGGAACAGGAGTTTATCAATAGTCTTCCCACATTGAAAGACTATGGTGCTACTGTCATTTGGGGGAACTGTTGTGGAGCCGTTCGACCACCACGTGTAATTGGGGCCAGCAGCATCGCAGGATTTGATTCAATAAACCGCTTTGGCGAAAATTGTAAATGCAATGAATCCTGCGACGGCAATGATGCCTGCTTGTTTTTAGTAACACTTCCTCTGGACTTAAAACGGAAAAAGCCGTTTGAGCCAACACTGGAATGCGGAGTAATTCACTATCTACTTCCAAACACATCGACATAAACCGCCAAGCAGTGGCATGCGAAGCATGGTACAATCGGATTCAGAAAAGTGTTTTTCCATAGATATACAAAGGAGGGTGCCAAACATGTCAAATATCACGCAACAAAGCCCACGACAAGAATTACATTCAATGTTGACTGAGGGGCGGAATCAGGAATTGGTGGCATATGCCGAGCAGTCAAAATACAAGCTTCTTTCAGATTGGATCGGAGGGGATACTGAATCACTTCAAAGAGAACTAAGACTGGAATCCGCATTGTTAGTCTATGCTGAGAACCTTTTACAGGAAATCGACGATTCACGCTTTGCTGCCCTTAAGCTTGGAACATTGCTCGGTACGGTAGAGAGTCTCGAAAAAGCTCAATATGAGCAGAATCAAAGTGCATGGATCCACGCACGTTTCTCGATGTATCCGGTAAAGCACTTACCCGAAATCATTCACGCCTTGGAAACTCATGGATCAATGTCGCATTCGGAATTGAGCGCTTATTTGAATATGAACCCGCCTACCTTATCCGAAGCAATGAAGAAGATTCTTCCTACGGGAGCCCTTCAGAGTAGTACCATCGGGAAATATAAGATTTATTCTTTATCTGATGCTGGTATACGATATGGAAAAGAACTCCGAAAGAACCAGCAGGTTGATCAATCGCTTCACGAAATATGTGAAAGAATAAATGCTCTTGTGCAATGTGTCGTTAATCCAGATGAACTGCATCGCATTAAGTCCTCAATAATGAGTCAATTCGAAAACGAGCCTGTAAATAGCATACACGCTGGAAGTACCATGCATTTATACGATAGTGATCATCCTCGTGATTTGCCTGAAAAGTTCCGGGTGGAGTCAATGATTAATGATTTAGGAAGTGATGATATTATACTCAAGGGACATTGGGAAACAGAATCGAAATGGGAAACAAAATTGACATCAACATCTAACAAAAAGGCCCCGAAGCTTTTCTCCGGAACCAGCAAGAGAGATTTTCTTTTCGTGCCAGAAGAAGGGAGGTTAGCATAGGATGAACACTATGATTAAGAATAAAGTGGACTCAATACTGAATAATGCACAGGGTAACATTTTAGACATTTGCTATACACTATACTTTGAATTCTTGAAATCGGCAGAAAAGCCAGCTGAAGTATTACAGCAGATTTTGGAGTTTGATGATCCTATTGGCACACAAGATGCTCCTGCAGAAAGAATTGGGGATGAGCAAAGAGATCAAATTGGCATAAAGTATTATAGGCTGCTGCGTGAAATCGTACGTTTAATTGTGAATGAAAATCCTTCCTCTGAGGAATTCTACCAAGCGCTTTACGAGCAAGTCTTCACTTCAAGTCTTTTTCCTCAAAAGGATGAAGACCGAGCCGTTATTCTATGGTTGCTTGTTGACAAGATTCAGGAAGTTCCTTATTATCAAGCGATTGGGTTACTTGACAAGAGCAACGAGGAATACCGGGATGCTATTACTCGCATAAAGCCACAGCTGAAGGAGGCAATCCATATGTTGAACCGCAATTTCAACAGTTACACAGAAGAGACTTCTCAGCTTGTGCGGATTTCATCGGAAATTGAAGAGGATTCGGACCGCATTGTGTTCTGGTCAGCTTTGCTTTCGGTAATCCGAAAATCTTATGAGAACGAGTCAGATGATTGATTGGATTATTCCGTTTTAGTTTCTTCGTTCCCAAATCGATTGCTAGCGGTTCTGTACTGGCGTTGTTGTATTTCACCGTGTGCGTCACAAAATCGATACCTGTTCCTATAGTCCCAACAATGCTATATAGGCTACGTACCGAAAAGCCACTTCCGACCAAAGTATCGCAAACCGGAAGTGGCTTTTGTCTATACTTAAGCATTTAGTTATGAACTTCAAATCTGTCTGATTTTTACATCATCATATGAGAATGAAGCAAAGTATAAGCAGTTCGGTGAAAGTCTCTCAAGCCGCTGGTGTGAGATACTTACTATACATGCGGCTGTTTTGAGTTGATCGGTAGAAGTTGTAAGAGCAGGAACCATAAGACTATTGATCCATGGATTCTGAGTTTTATTCATCTCAGTGGTCAAGTTCAATGTCGGCGCGCAGAATCTTCACAGGTTGCGTCTCAGGATTCTGGAAAAGACCGGTGCGGACGCGCAGATGCTGTGAGGCTCATCCGAGCGATTTGATCTAGTCAGGACTGGAATAACCCCGAAAAATGAAGGCCTCCTCTCTATGGTATTATAGAACTGTCTTTTATAACAATTCGCGGAAACGAAGAAATGTAGTTTAACTGATCCTGAGTCATTGTCAGGTTTGTAATAGTAAATACCTCACTATCATCCTCCGCATCTGCATTTTCTTCATCAAAGAATACAGCACTCTCAATAGAGGCCTCATTTATTGTAGCCCTGTCAAGATTCGCCAAATGAAGTTTTGCTTCATAAAAATGGCAGCCTTTCCCGAAAACACAGCACTCCAAGCTGGCTTCTTGCATATCGGCATAATCAAAAGATGTGTCAATAAAATGCGATTTGCAAAAATCAGCTCCCTGAATGGAAGCATCTGAAAAATCGGCTGCTTGCCCTTTTTCAATATTTGTAAAGTCGGTTCCGGCCAAATTTGAACCACTAAAGTCTGCCAAGTCTACAATGCATCTGCTTAGATTCCCGTCCGTAAGATTTGCATCAGAAAAAACTGCGTGAGTTAGGTTAGCGCCCGAAAGATGTACCTCAGAGAATTCGCCGTTTGTAAAATCTCCATCCGATAAGTCAAATCCATTAAGAGCAAGTGGCAGCAAAGACTGGTGTTGAGAGTTAATTGCCGTCATTCTTGAAACAGATGCAATAACATTGTTAAACATATTCCTTTGTTTATCATTTGGCCTAGGAGGTTGGCAATCTAAGTACTCAAAAAGCGTAAGTACAGATCTTATCATAATGGATATTCTGTCCATGTAATGCACCGTAGTTGGGTGCTGCTTAGGTGGTCCGAAAAGGTTTCCGTCTAATACACAATTTAAAAAGTGTTTCTCCAGAGCCGCCTTCATTATACAGTTTTTTTGTGAACCCTCCCCCATTTTAATTCGTTCATATAAGAATAGCAATACATCTGTAGTCACAGGGGAATACCCAAAGCATTCAGCGAGCACTTCGCACAATTCTTTTTCACTCATATCCTCCGAAACTGAATTCAGGATTTCCAACATTTTTTCGGATGTAAAATACTCAGCAATAGTTTTATGAGCAAACTCGACTGCATTGAACCGTGAGTCATCTTTGTTATAGTAAAATGTTAGAGCATATGTGTCTCTGATTCTCTTCTTATCTTCATCACTTAACGATGAAAGTGTGGCTGAACATTTTAGTATTGCTTCTGAAAGCGCTTCCTCAACCTCATCCGGCCCTAAAAACGGGTCAGCCTGATCTGTGTAGTTTAAGCGACCACTTCTAAACATCGAAAAGGCAATCTCAATACATATCTGTCTGGCGAGATTCTGTGGTATTATCTCGTGGATAGGTACGAAAGCCGCTGCATCATAATTGCGCACATCTGTAACTTCACATAGTACGGCATCATATACAGAACAGATGCTTTTGTGATTCAACAGCAATTCTCCTCGAGCGTTTGCCATATAGAACAGGATAGGAACTGCGAAAATTGCTTTCTTATCACTGTATTTTTCCTCTTTCAAATGGGTATTGTTACTTACTATTGTATCATGAAGACTCGGATGAATACTTAAGTATTTCTTGGACCAAAGATCAAGGTCGTAATTATCCCAGTTTTCAATCTGAAGTGTAAGACAATACTTTTCTATTGCACTATCGATACGAAAGTATCCTGCGCGGGTGGTAATAATCAACTGCAACCCAGTAACTATAGAAAGATTCTGCAGTAGCTTTTTCAGATATGTGTGGAAGTCTGTTTTGTGATATAGAGCACATATTTCATCAAGGCCATCCAGAATAACTATTGCGTTAATCAGACCGTTTCGTTCAATTCCTATGTATTCTAACAAGCCTTGGATGGGATCAACACTATTGATCTGGCTTTTCAGCATATTTCGTAGGCGGACAATATAATACGGGCGTGATTCTGCCATGCAGGGGAGTAGTGTAGAGAGATACGAAACAAAACTGCTCTTTCCGCTTCCAGGCTTTCCAATAATCATAATAGAAAAGATACTATTTGCTATTACGGGGAATCTAGCATCCTGTTGCCAAGTGAATTCCTGTCGCGCATTAAAAAAGGAATCTATCATTCTCGCAAAATCCACTCTCTTCTCTCCCTCGGGAGTATCTACTTTGTATTTTGCGGGTATGTATACATCCTCCAATAGCGCTTTTGCTTCATCACCAATGGCTGTTTCTAAAAAAAGCGGTTCATGAAAGGCGTCTAAGTATTCCTTGTAGTCGGAATGTGTGTTGATCAGAGGAAAAACGCGATCTTTCTCATTTCGACTCTGGTTAAGATAATTATACAGTTCCTGATTTAACGAAATATTTATGGAAAAACTGTTGAGCCAGTAATTAATCACATCTTCATCTGCGATTCCTGTTTCATCAGCTCCTGATGCACGAAACAAGATTCTTATCAAGCTGTCTTGAAGATTGTCACTAAATGACAAAAAATCATTATCTAGTAACAGCTCTTCTATTGCTGAGTAATTGCATTCCCAACCAAACCGTGTACAGGTATCAAAGTAAGCTTTTTCTAAGCACGATAATAGTTGCTCTGCTAATAGTTTGCGGGCACCATTATTCCTTGAGTTACTCCGAAATCTCTGATAACCGTTTGAAATAAGCTGCTCAAAGAGATAGCCTACAATTTGTTGAATATATGGATTCTGGATAAGATCGTTTAAATTTTGGTTCATAATCTGCCTCCTGTTTTCCAGTCAGTAATACTCTCAAAAACAAAGGAATAAGTATAGCATCAGAATAACATAAAATCGCTAAAGATGAAATGCCCGTTGACATCTAAACCCTTGGTATTTGATGCCGAAGGGTTCTGAGTATCCAACAAAAAGATAGGAGTTTTAACCGATTGCTCCATCGCGGAAAGTTCCGAAATCCTTTGGATTTTGGGACTTTTCGGCGTTTACGGGGCCTGAAAAGTTCGGAATTCTCAATGCATATTCTTCCGTGAAACAGCCGAAAACCGGATAATTCACCGCCAATTCTCCATCCCGTGAGCTTCAATCCATCTCTTTTGAACCGCTGCAGCATCAAAAAAGCATCAGAGGTTATGCCCTTAAATCATGCCTTTCCATCGGTGGACAGATACCGACACCACAATTACTGCCTATAAAAGAATCTCATATCGTTCGAACTGTCTACCGTCCTCTACGAATTCATCCAGCAAATATCCACCATTGTTCAGTATCGTTTTTATTGCGGCAGGATTCCGCTGGTTATTTGGAACAATGTGTACTGTGCCGATTCCTTTCCTTTGGCATTCTTTTAAAGCAAGCGCCACCATAGCCGTTCCATAACCCTTGCCTCTGAGCCACGGTACGATCCCGATATGAAGATGACCGTGTTTTGTATCGGCATGGTTGATTACGACCCCGCCGAGGATTTCTTGTTTTCTATTCACCAGGAAAAGTAAGGTGGCAGGAATATGAGTCGATAGCATTGATGCTATTGTACGATCATCTTCACAGTATTCCAGCCATTTGTCGTAAGAGGTGTTGCCCCGTCGCATCAATTCAGGCTGGATATTATCTTCCAGTGCTTCCCACTTGTCCATGACACGCTCGAATTCACGCTGATGGCTCTGGTTCGGTATTTCCAGCATCAATGGTTCCATATTGTCCTCCTTCTGTGATGTTGTTTGTGCTACATCCGTTGACAAGGTTTTGCCGATGTTTATTTCCCCCAAAAAAGCTCCGTATTCGGCGGCATTTGCGCTGACGAATACGGAGCTGCTTCTTTGGCTGGTGGAGGAATGTCCCGCGCGCCATGACTGCTCCCGGCCCATTGGCGGGAGCAAACGAAGAGCGATCCGCATCATGACAACGCAAGTCAGGCCCGACAGACCAGGCCAAGCCGCCAACCATGATACCTCGGATCACTCAATGATCATTTTCGCGCCTCATTTCCTATTAGTTTTCTGAATCATAGCAAGTACAGAGGCAAAAGTCAAGAGACCGGAGCTGTTTTCTCTTTTTTCGGAGTCAGCTGCATTTGCAGTACTGCCGCCAACATAATCCATATGATCCGCGACGGCCTTTTCTTTGTTTTTAGCGACGCAAGGGCTGCGCCTCTCACAACTCGAATCCGTTGGTGATCCCGTTCAGCCTGGCGGTATCCTTTTTCACATAATACAGTTCCGTGATCTCCGAGGTGGAGTGGCCCAGCAGCTCCGCTGCCTGGCGGGGCGACAGGGATTTGAGGCTGCCGTCCGGCTGCTTCACACCATTCACCGGAGCGGGGAGCTGCTTCGGGAGCTCCGAAAAGCATAACAGCCGAAATTCAAAAGCAGCGGCAAAGACAGCAAAAGGGGAGAGCGCCGTAAACAGCAAGAAACTCGGCCTTTCCTTCTTTGCCGGTGTATAGTATAATCCGAACATAACAAGGAAAGCACACAAAACCTGTACCCTGTTCCTGCTGTGAGATACCTGACGTGAGGTGAAGCCCATGAGACTTCTGTATGCTGAGGATGAAAAATCCCTTGCGCGGGCAGTTTCCACGATCCTGAT